>Ga0210059_1011136_pt1 | contig 13800 bp, 7 predicted proteins | sample Ectturendosymbi2_FD_188042 | JGI IMG/M metagenome (GOLD analysis project Ga0210059, IMG submission 188042) | Ecteinascidia turbinata endosymbiont from Florida, USA - Sample 2 (SPAdes) (version 2) | ecosystem: Host-associated > Tunicates > Ascidians > Unclassified | place: Key West, Florida...
GAGGTTGCTAGTCTTGTGGAATGATAATGGATTGAGCTGAGTGGAACAAAATATTCATCAAAATGATTTGGAAGCAGTTTGTTATGATAAGAGTGCATGAATTCACCTACTGAAAAGCTATATAGTTTGGGAAGGTATAAGATGTTTAAGTGCTAGAAATGTTCTTCTAGTGATCCCGAATTAATTAGATTTATTATTTTTATAGCTTTATTATGGAGCTTATATAAATTTATGAACTTTTAAGAGCAAACGACCGCAGCTGGTATCCAACAGAAGCCAGATCTGTGTCTGTATGTAGCCTGGCATCTGCACCAGAAAACCCATTCTGTACAGAAACCATTCCGCACAGAATGGGTTTTAGAACACAGGTCTTTTTACATAGACCGGTAGCAAAAGAGTTAAACAGATATGCCACCATTTGCCTGTGAATCACTGATGGCATTTTTAATACATAGTGTGAATGTAGAACATGTCACATATTCTAAGCAAATGCCAGAACCAAATCTAACACAAAACCTAAAGTCTTTGATGCATCAACATGTGTGTATGGTGGTTTACCATGCCCAAACACAGTAAATCTTACCTCCATCCACTTTCTTCTTCCCGTGCCCACATTCCATACAAAGCATCTTCTTTTGTTTGCTTAAATGTTGGGCGATCAGGATTAAATTCGTTCATTAAATCAGAGTTTGAAAGACTGAAACTTTCCACTTCATTTCCTTCATCAGAATCATAAATATCTGCCATCATCAAACTAAGTTGAGAAAAAAACCTGTGTCGATGAAAAAAGGACAACTTAATTTAAATGATTATGGTAAGGTAATATTTGACCCACACAGTGACCTTATAAAGAACACATCTCCACTTAGGTTAATTAAGGTCTCAGTATATGTAGAGTTCCTCATCAATTGCAGTCATATGATGATTGATGATATGAAAATAGATGCACATCGTCCAAAGCTTGGCCTTCATTAAATTAAAGATTATGCAGTGTAGGAATAATTTTAGAATTAGACCTGCTAAATGCTCAAGGGCATACAATAGCTTGTTTATGGGTGCACCATAAACTTGGGGTCTAGTTAAGAAATATCCTAGACTGTAAGATACCATAGAGACATATCAGTAAATAAGGTTACTATGCAATTTTGAATATAAATTTCAAGACTTTTTCCAGACTTAACTTTTCTTTAACATTAACTTAAAGTTAACACAACAGAAATAAAATTATCAATATTACCCAAAGTAACAGAAATAAATAATAAGAATGTATATATGTCAAAAGATCAAGTCTGGAAAATTATTTCCTTTTTCCACACTAACAGACCAAAAAACTTCTTCCAGGCTAGAAAATAACCAAACTTTTTTCCTTACTTTTCCAGACTCCATAGGAACCCTGACTCAAGCTTGCATAAGATAATGATGACATCAATTTAACACCATCAGTTACACCACATAACCCAGAGGGAATATTCTTCACTAGACCCAAATTTTTTCATTTTATGCAATTTCAACTTGGGCTGTTTTTTGTTCATATGTTTATGACATACTCATCTTGCGATGATATAATAATTTCTAATTTTTAATTCTTTCGACAATATAGACAAATCTATGATATATACAAACATTGTACTTTAAAAGTAGAATGTCCTATAGGCTTACCACAGTTTATTTGTTGTTGATAAACTACTACTTCCAAGATTTCTGACAACTTCACTTCAAATTTCTAAAAGATTCCCCAACATTAAGCAATGCCCAAATAATATCTTAATTCCAAAGTTGATTAACATTTTTAATTACCATCGAACATAGTTCTCTGTCTAAGGTATGCTGCCCATTGTTCTCAACAGACGTAAATTTATGTTTTTGTTTTCAAAAGTTCTTGGGAATGTAAATGTATTATTTTTTTAATTAGGTTTCTGCAAACAATCTAAAAATGTAGTCCTAGACTGAGTTTAACACAGGGGTTCCCAACCTGTGGTATGCACAAAGGTCTCTCAGGTGGCATGCAAGTAACTTCCATTTTTTCACAAAAACCAGGATTCACAGTTTTCTAGACTACATATTGAGCTTCGTTTCTAAATAAATACATTTTCCTGTAGCCTGCTATTCTTATTGTTTCGTAACATTATGACTTTCGATGTGCTGTCAGCAAATTTACGCCATGCATCGACCAATTGGCGGAAGGTAAAGAAAAACAAAACCTCATTAAATCTAGTTGTGGTCTTTTATTGTTATTTTAATGTATATTATTCTTCTGAATCAACCAAGATCAAATTAGTTTTTCTGGAAGAAGAAGAGTTGTAAGTAGGGCCAAGTTTGTTGGGTCGGGCCATCTTCCAGCATAAGTTTGTCAAAGTGTTTCGGGCCTGCATACACAAATTTTTTACACCATTCAAAGTAATGATCTTTTTCTTTAGTACATTTGTTGTGCTCATGTGGTGACGTCTGTGAGTAAAGTGATATTTCTTCAGCTGGTACAGCTGCATTCTTTTGTTACAGCTGCGTTCTTTTGTTCTCTGCTCAGATTAGTCTCACGCTCTTTTTTGAGAAGGCAACTGCAGTAATGAAATTAGCAGTGTTTCTTTGAAAAGATCAATCACTTTACATGATACTTGGCTTGTTTTAAGAAACAATGGCCTACAAACCTGCTTTTCATGCCATAGAGCTATCCTAAATAGCTTCTTTTTAGCGCCATCGTGGATAATTTTGTGACGGTTTTTTATCATGAGAGACATTACACTCTCCAGTATCATTGACTAACAAGCTTAGTTTGTGCTTGTTAAGTTAATGTTTTGGTCAAGGTGATTGTTATTTTGGGTGTGATAAAACTGTGTACATGCAGCTATACCCCTACACTACCTTTTTGGATACTCTGCAGTTGCACATATCTTGAATCACTCGGTAAATTTGGCTTTCAGGTCTAAATTGGGCTTCAAAAATAAATGTCTGCCTCAAGCCAAGATAGGGCTTGTTATTTCGGGTCGGGTTCAGGATTCAAAATGAGGCCTGTTTACAACTCTGGGAAGAAGTGGTACGCATTGACAATATGGCCCAAGTGGTATGAGATCCTAAAAAGGTTGCGAACCCCTGGTTTAACACATCGGGTACCAGCCCACGTATATATACATTCCTGCCAAAAATCAATGCTATCTGGCCATGGGTGCCAACCCAATGAACCAATCATTTGACTCAAGTTTTTTTGGAAACTAGGCTATAATCTGAGTTTTAGAGCCCTTGATTGGTTTTCTAGCACGTGGGGCCAAAATTGTGGCTCAAAAAACAAAAATTGGATGAAAATTCAAGTCCCACAAAGGGTAACCTTGGCCATAATTTGCCAGCTGATTGAGCTAGAAAGCTGTACAAATCCTATAAAGACTCAGAAAGGCTTGTAGTTTAGAACAACGAAAATTTGTTTTGGTTTTGGGGCTTTTGGTCGATAACATCATGATTGGGGAAGGTTTAGCATTTTGATGACGTCATCAGCTGATCCAATGAGCCAGTTTTGTGGCTCAAAATTTTGTTGGAAATTAGGCCATAGTACGAGTCCCTAGAGCCCTTGATCAACTCCCCAGCATTTCTGGTTCCAAAATTATGGCCAAAAACCTCCAAATGTTGTAGGAATTTCTTAGGGGATTAATGGGGATTCCTCTGATTAATTTTTGTTTTTTTGGCCATAATTTTGGAACCAGATATGCTAAAATGTCAATCAAACCCTCTAAAGACCTGTATCATAGTTTCCAATAAAAACTCGAGTCAAAGAAATGGCTCCAGGCGTTAGCAGCCAGTGCTTGATGACATCATCCAAATGTAAACAAATACGCATGAACACTATCTACGGAAGTAAATCCTTTCTCAGCAAAGAATCAGACACTAAGATCTTACAGAGCATATATTTCGCCTATGAAGTAGGCACTATCAGCTCTTATTCAAATAGTAACTATATGCATAAACATACTCTTATCATGTCCACATCAACAAAAATCAAGATACCCAATACTTTCACAACTTTTTTTGTTCAAAACTACAAGAGTTTCCGAGTCTTCAACCCCATTGAGAATTTGTGATCAATAAGAAAAATCCCGGTTACAAAAATTCGATTGCACCACCATGACCAAGCTATAGAGGCCAGCATTCAAGTATGGCACCGAGGGTTGAAGAGTCAGAGGAAGAATGTCTGACTCCAACTCCGACCTTTCCCAAATTTCCGACTCCAACTCCTTAACATAAAGTTACTAAAGATTGGCAGCCAAAATTTTGTAGTAACTAGTACTCAGTTGAAATCACAGTACACAGCAAGAATTATCTGTTTCAACAAAAGTTTCATAAGAAATTGTACTGTTTCAACAGGAATTCCCAACTTGGAGTGTGATGGAAAAAGCATTAATTGGACTCCTGACGTCGGAGTCGGACAAAAAAATCCTACTCCGACCCCTATGGTTGTTAGGATTCTGACTCCACCAAGAAACCTCCAACTGCTTGCAACTCTGCAACCCTGAACTGACATCACAACAGTAAATCAAGTAAAATTGTCCAAAATTGTTAGAATCCATGACAAAGCGAGTACTGAAATTCTTCGTGTTCTTCTATTACTCAGGGGCATAATGAGGGGAGCAAGGAGAGTGCAATTCCCCGCATGCCGAATCATTATGGGGCTACCGAATCACTGCAGGGGATGATGCCGAAAAGTTCCAACAATGTGGCAAATACAGTACTTTCTTCAACAGCACATGTGCTTCCGAAAGAACTCAGGTTCGAACATGGGAGTGCCAAATTTGTTTTTTGCCCTGGCCACCATCTAACCTAGTTGCACCCATGCTATTACCGCAATAGTATTACACTTTTAGAGAAATATTAAAATTGCTTTGCTGGTAAAAATTACTTCAACCTATTATAATGTTATATTTGATCAATGATATTATAACAAGTGTTATTATTAGGGCAACTAATTTTTGACCTAAAAACCGAAAGGAAGTGACTCCGGATATGCCTGGCGTGATGCAATTCAAGTATAAGGGGCAGTTTGTCATTCAAACCGCATGGATCTCATAGCGTAAGGGTTATACGTTACGGCTACTATGCCAATGGTTTTTGGTTCGACTCTCACCTTGCCGACTTTCCTTTCTGTTTTTTTTTCTTTACTTTTTTTCAGGCTTAAGGTCTACGTTTAGGGGTTAGTGTTAGGTTAGGGCTACAGTTAGGGTTAGGTTTAGGGTTTATCTTTTACGTTTAGTTTGTTTCTACCAAACCTACTGCACTCTCATCGTGCGTTACTGTTACGTCACAGGTAGCGTATGAAAAAGTTTACAAATTTCAAGAACCACAGGCGTATGCGTAGCCACGGCCAAACCAAAAATTTTGATTTCATAATTTACAAATTTGACTTTATTTTGACCTATAAATTTTCTGCTTTTGCAACTGCACAATAATTCAGCCTTAGATATTGAGGTTAGTCCAGAAGCATATTCATGCACTCAAAGCCTCGAAATTTAAAAACACTTGGTTGTTTAACTTTGGGGATGATAGATTGATAAGTACATTAATAACTACAGTGCTGGTAGAGTAAAACCTGAGAATGTCATAAAGCTAAAACACTATATGCATAATGGAATGAGCATTTACCAAATCAAGTACTGTAAGACCATGTTTCTCACCTACCACGCCTACTCTACATAATATTCAATCGTCCAGTAGCCTAGTGGGCAAAACAACATTAGTACATCAGAAATTGCAATACCATGGAATTGCAACTTAACTTACAAAAACATATCAATTATCAATATATATCATTATGATAAAAACAGCCTGTTTTTGTAGTTTCAATAAAATGTCAATGAACAGAAAAAAACTGTGTTGCAAGGAAAATTTGACCTGATGATAAATTCTGATTTAAATTTAATAATAAATTTTGACCATTTTTTGACCTAATAACTTGGGATTCATGGTATGATCCTAAAGTTTGGTTTGTGGACATTTGATAAACTTTAGAAACGGCAGAAAAATTTTGACTTTATTGACTTTTGGTTGCCATAGTTATTATGTCGTTGATTTGATGTATAATTGTGAAATTAACAAAGCAACTAACTATTATGTGTTATGTCATGTGCATTATTTGAGATCAGCCGTAAACGTAAAGGTAGTGTCTATTTTACCGCCAATATTCTGGCGGCAACAGATTGGCTGGAGCTATTGTCCTGCCAGTCGAACATTCGGTCTCGTGGCATTAGGCAATTCGAATGAAAAGGTCAGTTTGTCACACAATCGGCGTGCTGCTCGTAGCGTAGTGGTTATGCTTCAAGTCTGATATGCCATTGCTTTTCGGTTCGATTCTCACGTTGGCGACTTCCATTTTAACTCCTTGGCGTCTGGGTGGTTTTGGCGATTTTTGCAAAAAAAAAACAGTAGTTTTCGGTTGCCTTACCAATGCCCTAGCTCTTCCGCCGATTGTGCTAGAGAGCTGTTCAGCAGCTCAAACGGATCGGCCAGTATAGTAGATTGCACTCGAAAAAAATTTTTTGGGTTGGGGAGTGCGGATTGTTTGTGAGTGACGTCATAAGTGAAGTAGTTTTAGGGCCATTTTGGCTGTTGCCTGGCCTAGGGCCCAACCGCTAGGCCAAAGTGTTTCGCTGAAGTTTTCATTAGAAACTAGACTCGAGTCCGAGTCTTTTGAGCCTTTGATCAACTTTCTAGCGTTTCTGGTTCAAAAGTTATGATCTAAAATAAACAAATTAATTAATTAACTAATTAGCTAATTAATCAAATAATTTTACTAACTTACATCACAACTTTTGAACCTGAAACCCCAGCAGGTCATCCAAAGTATCAAAAGACTCAGATTGTAACCTAGTTTCCAGTAAAAACTTTAGCGAAATACTACCACCTAACGGTTGGCACCCAGGGCCAGGCAAAGTGGGCCAAGGTGGCCTAAAAGTCCTCCGCTTATGACGTCACTCACAGAAAACCCGCACGCCCCAGGCAAAAATTTTTTTTTCGAGTACAATCTACTAGACTGGCCGATCGGTTTGAGCCGTTGAACAGCTCTCTAGCGCAATCGGCGAGGAGCTAAGGCGTTGGTAAGGCAAATGAAAATTGCTGTTTTTTAGGCCAAAATCAAAGTACTAATATCACGTAGGCCAGCTCTATACGTGTTAATAGGCAGTGTTTATTTTGTCGCCAAAATGCCGACAGCAACGGCTTGGCTGGAGCTATCGTGCCACCAGTCCAAAGCTTGGCAGAAACGAAGTAAAAACAAAAGATACACCCTAAAGCTAAGCCTTAACCCTAACACTAACCATAAACCATAAACCCTAACGCTAATGCTAACCCCTAACTGTAACCCATAACCCTAATCCTAACGCTTATCTTAAACTGTAACGCTAACCCTTACTGCTAACCCCTTATGCTAAACCCTAACATTAATGCTAACCCAATGCAAACCCCTAACCCTAACCCCAATGCAAACTCCTAATGCTAATCCTAATGTTAACCCCTCACCGTAATGCTAACCCCTAACCCAAATGCTAACCCCTAATGCCAAACCAAAGCCCTAACCATAATATAATGCTAACCCCAACCAAACCCTAAGGTAAAACGTAATGGATAAGTTTTTAAAAAAGCAAAAAGAAAGAAAAGTCACAAAGGTGAGATTCGAACCGAAAACCAATGGCGTACTAGACATGAAGCATAACCACTACACTATGAGCAGCACACTGATTGCATGACAAACTGACCTTTTCATTCGAATTGCGTCAGACTGGCGGCACAATTAGCTCCAGCCGATCTGTTGCCGCCAGAAAATTGGCGGTAAAATAGACACTACCTTTTTAATAACTTTCCAAACTTTTCCCTTATGTGTTAGGCTTCAGTTAGCATTTGCGTTACAGTTACTGTTCGGTAGGGGTTAGCATTAGGGTTTGGGGTTAACGTTTGGCTTAGGGGTTAGTTGTTAGCATTTGGGATTAATCTTATGATTTGGGGTTAGCGTTAGCATTTCGGTTAGGGTTAGGTTTAGGGGTTACGGTTTGGGATTAGCGTTAGGGTTAGTGTTAGGGGCTAAGGTTAAGGTTAAGGTTACTTTTAGGGTTTTTTTTGTGTTTACTTCGTTTCTGCCAAGCCTGTTGCTGCTGGCATCTTGGCGGCAAAATAGACAATGCCTAACGTAAAATACCAAATAAAGCATAGGCCTATGATTTTCTAGTCATAGACTCATTGAAAAGCTAGTGAAGCTCTTAATTAGTTATAATTTATAAGGGGGCCCAAAACAGCTCTCACACCAGCACATTTTCTTCTCAAGGGCCTTGTGTTTGACTAAAGGGAGAATAACCCCAGCACAGCTTTTGCTTCATGAGACAAAATAGACCAGGTCTGCAGAAGATACAGCCTGCGGGCCGCATGCGACCTCCGAAAGCTTTTCTTGCAGTTGCGAGAGTTTTTGTATTTGTAGAAAATGTTGCAAAAGCTCGATCTCGAATAAGTAAGTTTGTCCAAAATTTCTACCATACTACAAGGATATCTCTACATCAAAGTTAAATGGATGTTTGCGGCCTGCAGGAAATTTATGTCAATAATTTGACCTTTCAAGCTTTTTCAGTTGTGCAAGCCTGAAATAGACACTAACTGAAAATTTACAAATGTTTCTTATCCTTCTAAATTGTCAAACCATATATCACTGTGAACGAAGCCACAGCAAGCTTGCTGTCACGAAATTGTTTAAAATTTAATCTTTGTTTTCGCAGTTGCACTAACTGACACATAAACAAAGACCTCTTTAAACTTAAAGCACTGCTTCCACCAACATACCAGAGATGTCAGGGGACACTTTTTCAGACTCCCACTACGCTCCCGTCAGGGTTGCCACTCCATGTTAACAAGTTTCCCCTACAATCAGAATGAAAAATCACTACATTTCCCTACACAATCTGAAATAAAAAATGCAATCATCTTTAACTGAAACACCTGGCCTTGACACACGATATAACATATGTAATAATGTAATATGTTGTACAAGTAGGAGTGCAAGATCAAAATTACATGTATAAAACAAACATCATTACAGAAAACACTACTGATAACTACATTACAAATTTTTTCAAAAAAAATTGTCTTAATGTCTTCTACATGCTTTGGGAATAAATCTTAAGTTAAAGACTTAAGCATAATCCCTTTTACAACTGTCCAGCTGGTTGCAATTCACAAGGAAAAAGTCTCGTCAGTGACAGTGACACCTTCAGATTCACCAAAATTGTGACACCAAAATTCTGAATCAGAATTTTCAAATATTTCAAACTCTGTTTTCCTTGCTTTGCCATGCAAAACCACAAGTCTTTGCTGACTTCAAAGTCACCTGGAAAATTCTCACTAGACGTAGTTTAGTTATTGTTTCGAAAGCACACACAGTCAGACGATTCCTCAGCTTTTTTATTGTTATTCAAGTGGGAGAAAGTTCTTTCAACCTCAGCAGAGCAGTGCTTTGAGATATGCAGTTATAGCTAAACACATTGCATAACAACTGTACTGTACCTTTCAATGTACAGCAAGTAATCGTACCGCAGTCTTTGCAAATCGGAATAGTATACGAGCCGTGGCTCACACTCATGCAATTCTAGCCACTATAGAAAACTTGGCCACACTGCAGTGCTTGCATCAAAAATAACCTAGTACCACTAGGAATTGTTGCCTTCTAAATTGGAAAATGCATTTTTCAAGTGCACTGACCAATACATTTTTGACGAAACACATCTGAAAAGCAGGGCTCCCATTCCATAAATTCTAATGAGGCCTAAACCCAGATTGTTCATGAAAAAAAAACATTTATCTACCAAAAAAAAAACAGAAATGAAAAAAGACACATGAATGCAAATACATCTTAAGGTAAAACGGTGATTAAAATATTGATTTACTTATAGTTCCTTTTTTTATATTTTGTGTCTGCAGCGTTAGAATTAACATTTGACTCAACTTTTGTATTACTCAAAGCATTTTATATAACTAATAAAGCTGGTAACATACTCCATTATCAACTTCTCCCACTTTTCAGGCTTAGGTATATAGCAGCCGTTTTGCTGGCTTCTTGATGATGCTTCATTTTCCTTAACAATTTTGGTGTTAGCAATTTTGTATTTGTTTCAACATGATTAACAAGTAAAAGTAGTTTTTCTAGTGATGCAGCAAAATGTGGCAAACTGCAAATATGGCCATTAAATCATAAAGTATTGCAAACTCCGAGTTATCTAAGGCATCTTTGATGCTATGACGATAATACCAGATATCAAGGATATTTATTTATTGGACAAGGACAATGTTTAAACCATTGATAACCAATAGCCTGTTTTTTTGCTAAGACGTTTTGGTCATTTGTCTCATATTGGTATTAAAATCAGCCATAACAGCATTCACTAGCTTATATTTTCGGACATTTGACTAAAATGACTTAATTTTTATTTTGACATTTAAAGAAAGTTTGGTTCACAACAGAAAAATGACCGAAAATAACCTAGTTTCCAGCTGATCTTCAGGCACAAGGTGGGGAAAATGTGGGTCACATTTGCCATTGAACTTGGATCTTTTGTGAAATCTTGAGCTGCAAAGAAATTTAAAATTCCTAGAATCCTAAGCATCAAATCCTTACTCCAATGCAAATTGCTTTTTAATTTGCATGAATAGGGCAACCAAAGAATTTGAATATTCTGTCGTGAACTTTGTTTCATTGAATTAATCCTTCAGCTAATGTCTGGTGGGATAATAAACACACATAAATGCAATCTTTCACTTGTTTGTACTACCATTTGTTGTTCGTTGTTACTTCTGCTGTACGCGCAACTGCATGGCTGTCTCAGTGTCTGTACTGGATAGTAAGCAACCTATAGTATTTGGTAATCAATGATATTGATACGGGTGTAAAACCGACTGAAGACGTTTTGTTACAACAATTTAAGTACTTTTTTCACCTGATGATTGCATTTGAACACTGTGATGACCAGAAGATATGTTTATTTTACTAGTTCAACCTTGCGGCCCGCCCAAAAACCGGACTATAAGCTGCCCGTGCCATCTGGGTCCCAGATGGACATTAAAAAAAAACAGATCTGGGTGGAAAAACCCAGCAATGGGAGCCCTGCTGAAAAGTATCACAAAGGTAGAAACAAAGTAATAAAAATTCTAAACATGAAAATCCCAGCAAAGCTGCGCATGCGTGTAATGTTGCTATAAAATGTGGGGGATAGCTTGGTGTGAAACCTATATAGGCATCGGATCGATGCAGAAGTGATGTTTCATATATACAGATTCCCAATCTTATTTCTAAAGGTGTTTTGAGAGCAACACTAATCACGCTTTGTTTTGTCCTTGCAGATGATTTACATATTAATAGCCTATACTTAAATTTGTTGCTGGACACGGTACTGAAGTTCAGCCTGCTTCCATTAATGTTGTATTTGGATGTAAGGATGTAAACAAGCACAGCAATATAGTAGAACACTTCATTTGGGTTATATTAGAGCTGTCAGCTAGAGTGCATAAAATGTTGAATCGCATTGGTCGCACGTGCATGTCACTCTTGTACTAGAAAACACTTTAGTTTTCCTGCATTTTATAAGAAGTGTGGTTTACAGCGCGATATGATGTCTTCAAGTCACTTAACGTTACAAAGACGATAAATATTTTTCTTGCACATTTTTGTTTTTTGAAAAAGCTACAAATCTTTTGACTGCTACTGGGCATCATGCATGCAGCCCCACCCCTACCAAAATCTTCATTGATATCCTCTTACCATCAGCAAAAACGTTTGGCCAAAAGTAAGAGTAGCCTACTTCACAAAATGATTTCAATCTAATTTTACTGTTGGTGGTTGGGGATGTATCCTTTCAATCTCCCCTTGTTGGTCTCAGCCTACATACCCACACAGAGTTGTAAAAGGGCCTCATTTCGAAGCCTGAACCCGGCCCGGGCCCGAAACCACAAGCCAGAACCCAGCTCGAGCCCGACATTTAATTTTGAAGCCCGATTTAGGCCTGAAAGTCAAATAGCCTATACCGAGATAGTTAAGATACGCACAACTGCGGATTAACAAAAAACGTTGTGTGCAGATGTAGTTGCAGGTACATGGTTTATCATTCCGAAAATAGCAACCATCTAGACCAAGACATTGGCACAATCTGGCACAAACGTAGCATGTTAGTCAACGATAACACTGCGGAGTGTGGAATACAATGTTTCTCAAGAAAAAAAGAAACTATCTACGATGGCGCTAAAGCATAAAAGAAACTTTCTAGGATAGCTCTACACTATAGATATGAAAAGCCGGCTTGTAGGTTTCTTAAAACAAGCCAAGAATCGTGTTAGTACTCAATCTTTTCGACGCAACGCCATCGCGTGCTATTTTCCTCACCATTGTCGCCTTCTCAAAAACAGTGTGAGACCTAAGCCCAGCCCGACCTGAAAAGCCCGGTCAGACTTATAACTCTGCACCATGTCAAAAGTTTAATTCTAAGAGTTTTACTTGCGTAACGACACAAAAATACATTTGAGATTAAATCAAAATGCACAACGGTCAGGTGAATTGACGAAAAAGTATTAGGTGAATTGGCGAAAAAGTATCAAGTTTCACCTTCAACACGAAAAGAATGTCCACCAAAACTAGGTGTAATGTAATTGCAAAGTATATGTTTCGCACTTGGATGAAAACATTGCTGTATTGTGGGTTTGGTTAAACTCAAGAAAATCAGATGACTTACGAACCAATGCATTCAGCACAACCACAAAGTGTAAGAGGAAAGGAAAAAATATCTTTTGGGTTTGTTGGTCACCACTGTCGCGACATTACAAGAAGTTAGGATATATGTATATTTCATCCTTATTTTCGAGTCAAGTCCCTGCGTTTTGAGCTATACGTCAGTATACAGCTACTAGGTAAACACTGTAGGCTACTTCTCCAACGTTTTGATTGAAATCCTGTTCACTGATGATTGAAAATAGTCTTTTGCTAAACTCCCCATCCCAAAACTGTCTCCACAATAGTGCTGCTTTTTGTCTTCAGCAAAAGCTTTGCAGAGATTACAAAAAGCAAAAATATGTACACAAGCAATCCAAAACGGAGTCACAAAGAAATGCAGCATATATCAAAAACATAAAAAAAAAAAAACGCAATAGACATCAACATAACACAGATGATGGTGGGCAAGCAATGGGTTTAAGAGATGAGGCATGTACAGATGAGCAGGTGAGGCAAGCACACAGGTGAAGAAAGTAAGCAGCAATAATGGTTATGAGGCAGAGGGCAAGGCATTTTGGTACAACATTTCATAGCAAAAACATGTAGCATGGGCGGAAAACAATGTTTACAAATACACATCATGAAGAAAAGTAGATTTACCCACAGACCATAATTGGGTGGGTTGCATGGATGAGTTGTTCCCAACCAGATGCATGGTCGGTGTCACCAAATGAAGTTGAAAAGGAAAGGATGTGAGCAGGTTACAGTATTATTAACAGTATATAATCATTATTGATTTCAATAAGTATTAGGTACATAATAAACAAAACAACAAAAGAAGGGGTTTAGTATGTTAGAGAATTATTTAATTCTAAGGTATAGTTTCACAAAAAGTCATAGCTTATCTATGTAGACTACCCATTTATCTCACAAATGTAACTGGTGTCATGTCATTGACACCGTCATCCAGCTTTATGCGACTGTGGGCCTAGGAATTAGACTGAAGTCAATGTCAGTGAGGTCTTGGAGGTGAACATCACTTCGTTTGCCTCGAAATCCTCGTATTGCAGCAAGGGTGCTCCTCAAAAGAGCAA
>Ga0210059_1011137_pt1 | contig 13800 bp, 6 predicted proteins | sample Ectturendosymbi2_FD_188042 | JGI IMG/M metagenome (GOLD analysis project Ga0210059, IMG submission 188042) | Ecteinascidia turbinata endosymbiont from Florida, USA - Sample 2 (SPAdes) (version 2) | ecosystem: Host-associated > Tunicates > Ascidians > Unclassified | place: Key West, Florida...
GGAATTAATTGTTGTATTCAACCATAACGTCATAAACTTGTATTTTACTGCAAATAAGAGCACTATGTATGTATACGAGTTACTATGATAAAGTATACGAGCTTCTATGATAGAGTTTTCACCTGTTCGCGTAATTCGTCACTTCGCCTAATTCGTCACTTTTTTCTAATCCCCTTGTGGTGACGAATGAGGCAAATTCTACTGTATATCCAAATGACATTTTTGAGGTAGATAAAATTTTCTTTAAATATTACTTTCAGAAAAATCAGCTTTCCATACCAGATTCACGACCAAAATAACACTAATCTAACCTTAAAACTAGCCCAACCAAAATTTAACGTAACCTTACCTATCATAATAGCCCAGTTTGATATATCCTACATTGGTATGGTAAAAATAATAATTGTACTCACTGCAATTCAATGTTTCATTTTTCTGTTCACAATCAAGGACAAATCAGTAAGACAATAAAACGAACAACAGCATGCACTCACTTATCAATACCTGTTGTGAAACTCACTTTCACTTATTACGTATGGTTTTACGTCCATTCATGAAACATAACACTACTGAGTAGTGAATTGTATTTATTTTTCAACTACACTTAGAATATAAAATGGCACTCAACAAAGTTCTTAACTGAAAGCACATCTTACGACTTATTTAAGTCGCAAATCGAAGGAGTCATTGCGTTTAGCGTGAGCAAGCTCGGAGTTACTTGAACGAAACGTAAACAGAACTAAGACGTGCTTGGTATGGCTTAATTCTTGTTATCAGTTGACGTTGTTAAGTAACTCGATATCTGCCGACTTTTCTTTTTATTACTGCGTTGATTCTGTTTCAAGCCAATTATCAAGAATTGTACCAAATAGTGGCGTTTCACATCAATGTAGTACAGTTTTTTTAAGGCGTTTTAGGGATCCGATTCGGGTCCCTAGAATTTCAAATCGGGTCCCTAGAATCAGAGAAAATTATCATCGGGTCCCTAAAATCTGAAAAAATCGGGTCCCTAGAATCATAGAAATCGGGTCCCTACAGATCATAAGGGTACCTAATATTTTCCTTAAAAAAAAACTGATGTAGTATGTATCAAAATGTCCAAACTTGCATCTTGGAAGCCGTTAGTACCAGACTTGGCATAAAACTACCAGTTAACATTGTGGAAGGTCTTCCGTCTTCCCTCCCACACGCAACGCGCTCGACTTCAAATATGCATCGCAGTAACAAAGAACGCACAAATACATGAAAGTACGCGAGGATATATACATGGTGTATGTACCAATTCTGGCAGTCCTTATAACATTATGATTTATTATCCTAAGCTAAAATCTAATTACTTTCACCATTGTTGATAGACTTGACACCACTTAACAAGTTCACAACTTCCTTCGGGGCTGTTTGCGGGACCGATGTTCAAATGACGTGGATACCAGCGCCGTAGCCAGTCCAAAAATTTGGGAGGGGCCGAAAATTTGAGGCGGGGGCCAAAATGCTTGATTTTAGGCGAATAACACTATTTTGTTTGGAAAAACGCTTCTCAAAGCACAAAATGACCATGTTTTCTAAAATTTGGAGGGGGCATGGTCCCTTTGGCCGCCCTGGCTACGCCTATGGTGGATACCCAGGGCCTATGATAGAGGGGTCACACAGGTACATTGTTCCAGGGCCCGAGATTGAATAAACATTTGAGTTTTTGTAACTAACAAACTCGGAATAATGTAGCGAAATTAATCCTGGTGATAAAACTGATCTGGCCTAAAGGATTTGGTAAGCTAGTGTGATGTAATTTAATGTGAATTGCTCGCAGTGCATTTTCCTGATATGATGCATTGGTAATTACTAACAGTAAATATTTTTGTTGAATTGAACTTGAATGTTTGTCTACTGTGTCGAATGTAAGACATTCACGATTATCTGTCCCAGTCTGTCCACCGAACTGAATTTTCCTTTACGTCTTTCAAATCTTCGATAAAACTCTTTCCAATAAACCAAGAGTTTCAAACTAAGAGATACTTCAAGTGAAATTTGAATGGAATCATGCTAGTTCACAATAAAATCTAATCTAACAACAGTAGCCCTCGAATCTTGCGCACATGTCTAAGATAACTAAAAAGTTTAAAATTAACAAATAACTGCAGTGCAGAACGCAAGTGCTCACGAGTATAGTGCACCGCGGCGGTGTGCCGTGCATTTTGCTGATTGTAACATTTGCGCCGAAAGCAGATACTGCTCTAATCGAATGTGAGTTTAGGATTAGTGGACATACCCAGAAATCTGAAGATTTCAAAACCATACAGGAGAAACTAACCACTTACAGTATTTCGACAGAATCCTTTAAAGCAGTGTTCGCCAGTGGCGATTCTAGAAATTAAAAAGTTGGGGGGGCACTGTGGGGCCAAGAAAAACGTAGGGGGGCCAACATAATTGTCTATCTTGCATGGTGATTTTTTGTTGTTTTGAAGATTATGTTGCTATGATTTACCTTATCAAACCCAACATACGCTTATGAAAATCGTTAAATATGAACTAGCGTTATTTATCCCCAGAGACCCCTAAACGCCACTGTAGATGCAGTCACACACATGTACTGCTATGTCGAATATTCGGTGCTAACCAGAGGCGTACGGGAAGGCAATTTACTTGGGGGAGGAACAATTTGCCTTGAAACTAACTTTTTTAGTTTAATCCGAATGAGGCCTAAAACCTCTTGTAAATCTGTTCTATGCAGTTGAATTCGTTCGTTTATAACGACATCATCTGTAACGTCCATTCGCTTATGACGTCAATTCGGCAATAACCTTCTTTATGCAATCCCCTAGAGGCAGGGCCGGATTAAATGAACGCGAGGCCCCATGCAAAGTCGTGACCGCGAGGCCCCCTAAACATTTAGCGCAACTGCGTAGCGTTTCACATGCCCTCGTTTCAACTTTGCAGAGCACCGGTAAAAATCGTCAAAACTGATACGATTTGGCCGCCTACATTTCAGAGAAAATTTGGGGGTGACCCTTCAGGTGGTTCATATGTGGTTAATTTGTTCAAACAGAATGTTGTATCACAAAAAAGATCTTTTTACTACCGTGACACCACCCAACAATTATTTTTGGAGACTCTCTGACCATCTTCACCGCACAAATCGCCCATTCACATACGCATTGAGGAAAGTTATGTTTACACTCTCTCGCAGATTAAAACGTACACCGTTTAGAAAAAATTTTCTCAACGAAATATCACGCAAAAGCAACTTGAACCGTACCACTTGACCCCCTGGAAATTGGGACCAAGAACCAATAATTTTTAGAAAACCTGAAGCTGTTCCGATTAATTCAATAATTGCTGCAGTGACAGTTTATTTGCCGGTATGACACTGACACTGCACAAGAGCTAATTTCACTGTTCCAGTGTCATGCAATGGTGAGATTGCAGTTCGTTCATATCCGCTCCTTGACTGCCGAGGCAGGTTGCGAAACTTTCCGGCGGGTTGTTATACGGTTGGTCTTTTTTTGCGTAACAATAACACAGCAATAAATCTCCAAACGTTCACTTCAAGTTACTGTGGTAGGCGTTTTTCCGCATGTGACCAGGGCCCCACTGGGAGGTTTTCCACCCAGATCTGCTTGGTTTAATCGACCTGGTTGTCTAAGTTTAATTATAAAAAATTGCGTTAAATCGTGGGGCCCCACGCAAGTGTGACCTATTTGGCCGTTTGTCTGAAAAGCGTGAAAGTATGCCACTATTATGTGTAGTGTCCCCTCAAAAATCTATCTTTTGTTGTGCCGACTTTGAATTTACAATTGTCTTAGATCTTCAACAGAACATAAACCTTTTCCTACATTCTTCTAAAGAACAAATGGCATTGCGATCTTTTCTTGGAATTTGTAGCTCTTTCATGTAGTTCAGAAGTTCTCTTCGTTAAATTGCTGTGATTACTAGCGATTTTTGTAGGCCTGTTTTTCGGATATATACATTTTCATACGGGACCGTGTTGCCGCCCTCAAAAATATCGTCTAGCTGTCGGTACGTAAACTCCTTTTTTAAGTAACAGTAACCACATATTTTATGAACCAAATAAGTACAATCCATTAACTGGACACAGGGCTTATTTATGCCGTTTTGAAGTTGTCATTTTCCAAGCAGTACAAAATATAGTGTTTTAATCCACTATGCAACAGGCCGACCGTACACAGCATGAAGACAAGATTTGCAGAGCCGCAAAGTATTGTCGGAACACCCACAGTTAGGTATGAAGTAAGCCCAATGTAGACACGTTTTTCCCAGTAAAGCTCACGAAAAACTGTTCTAGCTGATTTGACTAACATATAGAGTTTCAACAACCATTCTCTGTTTACGGGAAATCTAGTAAAAAGAACCAAACCTAGGATCCAATACTGACAATATTGCTTTTCATCGGAGTTTTGCAGTGTCTGGCGGTGTTGCGTTGTTGCGAGTTTTTGTCAGTGGAAAATTGAACATCAATTAAGCACCGTTCTTTTCATTCTTTTTCTTGAAACCGCTTTCATACCGACGGCCTGAATCTCTCCACGCCCAGATGCACAATATTATCTTATTGGTTACTGTACTGATAAGAGTCTGAGTAGACATTTGCATTTCCGCCCGTTTCAAGTGTGAAGTTATGCCTCTGGGCAGTTTTGCAAATTTTTAGTTAACATTGAGTCGTCATAAGAAAGAGTCACGCGGGGCCCCCAAAATCGCGAGGCCCTAGGCCATGACCTATTTGGCCTATGCGTAAATCCTTCACTGAGTGTTTTGATAATCAAGCGCGATGCCCCGGGCATTTGCCCGGTTTGCCCAATGGTGAATCCGGTCCTGCCTAGAGGTGCCGCTATAGGCAAATTCTGTAGTTATCTTGCTTGTTAACTCAAGGTGGTGAAGTTCCTTGCGTGTTGTGCTTTCCCATACAACAAAATTTACGGTAATTGTCTTTACTGATGCAAATATATACACGACTTCGATGGCGCAACGCAATGGTTAAAAGTGACAGTTCCGGATCGATGGGTCTGACTCCCTAAACCTTAGGTGTGCATCGGCGTTTGTTGCGTGCACCTGATAATAAGACGTAACAGCAGGCGTAAAACTTATTTTGCAGAATATTACCAACAAAGTCGTTCATTTTGATATTCACACTGAATTTTCCTCTGAGTGATCCTCAAAAGCTGACTTTTCAACCCTGCGTTGATTTATGGCTCTCTTGCCATAAGCGAAACACGCACTAACAGAGGCGTAACGAGGTTAGATGGCGCCCGGGGCAAGAAGAAAGTTTGGCGCCACCATGTTCCAATTTGAGGTCTTTAGGAAGCAAATAAACTGTATTGAACAAAGTACTTGCGTCAATGTTGGGACTTTTCGGCGCGCCCCGTGGCGATTCGGCGCCCAGGAAATTGTGCCCACCTTGTTCCTTCTCTTTACGCCCCTGCGCACAAACTCTTACACCTAAATAGATTCAGACAAATAGACAATCAGCAATATGATTCTCACACAGATCCTTGCACAGTCTACGTTAGAATTTAGATCATCATCACCGTAGTGTAACTTAATCCTTCGACTGTCAAATCCATCAACAAAATCATCTAAATCTATATTTCAGCTCGTACTTGTCAACTGAAAGTAGATCAATGTGAAATTTCTGGGAATTGTTTTGACTAATTTCATTTTTGAAAAACTTCTCTCGCATGAAGCGCTCGTGGCGGGAAGAGTTACAACTACCAGCAACAATCAAACGCAGCTTTTTAAGTAGGGTAGCTATAAATGAAAAAATTGTTCGAGCTATATAGGTAGCTTCGACTCCTTCGGAGGCAAATTCTTTACCAAAGTTTTTTCATGTTTTAAATCATTTTCACTAAATGAATATGATTTGCGAATCCTTTCAAGTGTTTTTCTCAAAGAAATGTTTGACCTCCGGGGCAAAGAGCTGAAATACGCGAAAGAATTGCTTCTGAATCATTACAGTAAACCCGTACAAATTCTATGAGGTTGCAGCACATGTGTGAACAGATTTAAAACTGTAGTCACGAACCACTTACATAAGATGTTTCGAAGTCATACACTGTAAACAATTAGGCAGCAGAACGCAATACTGCAGCCAGGATAAATTTGGATAAATTAACTGAAACCAAATCTTAATGCATTCACAAACCTTTTGCTACTGGGCCAAGCAACAATCTGCTGACAGTTATATATCCCAGTTCCATCTCACACTGAAATGCACGAAAGATCAATCATCCCATTTATGCGACTGTCTCTTAGTTTTGAAATGAATTTTTCAAAACCACAGCTGCGGTCTGACTGAATTTCACCCGGGACCCGAGCAACTACTATTGTGTGCCGTCATAAACAACTCTAGTCATCCGCCCGTCAAACACAACAACACAGCTAATCATACATTTGGGAAATGTTGAATGCATGCTGGAGGGTTTCCAAATAATCATTCAAAATATTGCTGGCCCAAAGCTTTTTACTGTACATGTCAACCAAACGAACGGGAAATTAAGAAAAAAAACTGGAGGGGTCAAGCAAAAATGTGGAGGGAATGGCCCACCTAGGCCCCCCTTTAGAATCGCCACTGGTGTTCGCCGGCCTGTGGCCCGTGTGGTTATTTATTGTGGCTCGCGGTCAAAAATAGAAGCAATAGTCGGTTGACAAATTTTCTCTCCCTTCATTTTTGTCATAACAAGCAAGCTTATTCCAAGGATACAGTTACTCAATGAGGTCGCAGTCTCATTTCATTAGCAGCGTTTCATTCAACCTCGATCGACTTCATGCATTCTGAGACTGCGGCATTTCTTTCTAATTTCTTCCTTGGTAAGATTTTACTACGAACATTTGAAAGTCATGTTTAAAAAATGGTAATATTGTCACATTACTTGAACACCGGTATGTTTTAACACAATGTTTCATATGTTCAATAAACGAGCACTTCTTGTTGAAGCTTGATGCACATTTATTACCCTCAATTTTTATTTATTTCAAAATAATTTTGCAACTCTGGGACCTCAAAATGGGTTTTGCTCAGCCTGAAAAGATTTCTCTCGGAGGCCCTGTGGATACAGCATGAGCATCGGAAACCAAATTAGGACAAGCGGATGGAATACCTTCATTTTTTAAGCCTTGGAGTACTAACTTGCTAGTGAGTGTCGGCCAGACCACACGCCATAGAATCAACTACTTTTATGTCAACGAAGCAACTGCAATGAGTGAGCACAGAGCGCCTACTCATTAGTTCCACTTGGCGATGGTATCTTTTACAGCATATTGCGTATTGTTCACATATTACACTTTTTGTCGACTTGAGGATTGGGGGCCCCCTAGATATTGGGGGCCCCTGGCTGTAGCCCAGTCAGTACCCCCTTTAATCCGCCACTGGTCTTGCCTATGCTAATGCATTACTTTTGTTTCACTAACGCGACCACCCCGGTATCTGCAGACCGCGACCACAATCCAGCTGTTACAAAACTGCTAATCGAGCACCGCGTAACACGACCACCACATTCTATTGGTATTCTTACGCTGGAAAACTAGTAACCTGTCAGTAGCAATTTGCTCAGCTGCATCACGTTGACCTGAAGCATCGTGGATGCAGGGATGTAGGCGTGAGTGCAAGCGCAGTAACTGCCAATGTGATATTACAAACTTATAATGTAAACTTTTCTGGAATTTGTACTACCGACGTTGACTCTTTCCATTGTGTGATTTTATGTCACAGTAACGATGGGCTATGGCAGCACGTAAGACAAAGCTAAATAACTTTCAATCAAGGAAAGAATTGTACAAATGAAGTGATCGCGATAATAGCCTGCATGAAACCTTTAGGAAGAGGTAGCTAAATGTGCGCAGAGATAGCTAAATGCGCGCAGAGATAGCTATCTCTGTGCAGAGATAGTTAAATGGCGCAGAGATAGCTACATGGCGCAAAGATAGCTGTCTCTGCGCAGAGATAGCTGAATGGCGCAAAGATAGCTAAATGAGCGCAGAGATAGCAGTTTTTGTGCTAAATCCGCCAATATTATTACGAACGGCGCCCCATAATAATAGCCTACATGAAACCTATAGGAATGCAATTGTGACGCGACCACCCCAGCCGGCTGACCAGCCCCGCTAACACGACCAATTGAGTGCCGTCCAGTGAGTGGTTGTGCTAGCGGCGTTCCACTGTATAATGTATCCAAATGGCATTTATGAGGTAGATAAAATTTTCTTTAAATATTATTTTCAGAAAAATCGGTTTTCCATACCAGATTCCCGAGCCAAATAAAAGTAACCTAACCTTAAAACTAACCTAACCAAAATTTAACCTAACCTTACCTACCATAATAGCCCAGTTTGATAGGTCCTAAACTGATATGGTAAATATAATAATTGTAATCATTGCCATTCAGTATTTCATTTTTCTGGTCACAATCAAGGACAAATCAGTAACACTACGAGTATTAGTAAGAACAAGAACATACACTCACCAATAACTGTTATGAAACTCACTTTCACTTATTACGTATGGTTTTACGTTCATGCATAAAGCATAACACTACCGAATTGTATTTATATTTCTACTGCACTTAGAATATAAAATAGCACTCAACAAAATTCTTAACTAAAAGCACATCTTACGATTTACTAAAATCGTAAATCGAACGAGTCATTGAGTTTATAGCGTGAGCAAGCTTAGAGTTACTTGAACGAAATGTAAACAAAACTAGGACGTGCTTGATATGGTTTAATTCTTGTTATCAGTTAACGTTTTAAGTAACTTATCTGTCGACTTTTCTTTTTATAATTGCGTTTATTCTGTTTTAAGTCAGTTATCAAGAATTATAGCAAATAATGGCGATTCACATAAAAGTAGCATGTAATAAAATGTCTAAGCTTGCATCTTGGAAGTAAACAGTACCAGAATTGGTATTAAACTACCAGTTGACATATGCGTATTGTGCAAGGTCTTCACTCCCACACGCAACGCGCCGGACTTCAAACATGCATCGGAGTAACAAAGAACACATTGATACATGAAAGTACACGAGGATGCATACGTGGCGCATATACCAACTCTGGCAGTCGCAGTCCTGCCTTATAACAGTTTTTTTTAAGGCATTTTAGGGACCCGATTTGGGTCCCTAGAATCAGACAAATCTTATCATCGGGTCCCTAAAATCAGAGAAAATTGGGTCCCTAGAATCAGAGAAATCGGGTCCCTACAGATCCAAACCAGGTTCCTAACATTTTGCTTAAAAAAACCCTGGTTATCACATTTATTATCCTGAGCTAAAATCTAATTACTTTGACCATTGTTGAGAGACTTGACACCACTTTACAAGTTCACAACTACATTCGGGCTGTCTGTAGGATCGATGTTCAAATGACGTGGATACCGCATGCTCATCGGAAACTAAAATAAGACAAGCGGATGGAATACCTTGTTTGTTTAGACCTTGGAGTACTAACTTGTTAGTGAGTGTCGGTCCGCCCAGTGCTCTTCAACCTTTTTTGTTACGGTGCACCCTTAAAGATATTTTTTTACGAACTCATGCACCCTATTTACTTAACTCATGCACCCTATTTACTGACACTTCTCCGGGTCCCCCACCTAACTGCGCCCATTCCTGTAACTTACACTACCCGGGTCGGCTGTAAGTACCCGGGTCTAAATAAGCAAGTCCCCTAATTCAGTAACTCAGCTACATAATTCAATTGATAATGGCTCATTGCCTGCTGCGTATGAATCACACATAATCATCTAATTACAATTAACTTGATTTGGTGTGATGATTAGGGACGGATTTAGGGAGCGCGGGGCCCTAGGCCATCTTAGTTTTTGGGGCCCCACGCAAGTGTGACCTATTTGGCCGTTTGTGTGAAAAGCGTGAAAGTATGCCCCTCTTGTGTGTAGTGCCCCCGCAAAATCTATTTTTTGTGGTGCCGACTTTGGTTCCACAATTGCCTTAGATCTTTAACAGAAGTTAAAGCCTTTCCTACATTCTTCTAAAGAACTAATGGCATTGGGATCTTTTCTTGGAATTTATAGCTCTTTCGTGTAGTTCAGAAGTTCTCTTCGTTAAATTTCCGCGATTTCTAGCGTTTTTACTAGGTTTGTTTTTCGGATATAAAGATCTTCATGCGGGACCGTGTTGCCTCCCTCGAAAATAACGTCTAGCTGTCGATCTGATTACCTGTACGTAAACTCCTTTTTTGTTGTAATTGTAACCCCTAATTTTTGAACCAAACAAGCACAATCCATTCAGTGGACACAGGGCTTATTCATGCCGTTTTGAAATTGTCATTTTCCAAGCAATATAAAATACAGTGTTTTCATCCTCTATACCAGTGTTTCCCAACCTTTTTTTGGCTAGCGCCCCCTTTTCTGAGAAACAAACTTCTATCGCCCCGCTACCAGTGGCGTGCAGTGGTCTGGTGATGCCCGGGGCGACTGCTTGGTTGTATGCCCCCCTAACAACTACTAGTGTTGAGCAGTGGCGTATGGTGGTCTTTGTTACTGGACACACACTGTTTGTGACGTCACAGCACGACGTCATGTTCCTGTTTGCAAAACATCGTTTTGGCGAAGTTAGCTGAGCAGTGCTCTCACTTTTAGGGATTTCGTCCCTAGATTGGAACGTTTGGCCCATTTTGGGGATTTTTTAGGGATTTAGGGATTTTTTAAGGATTTTCGGAGAAGTATGAAAATGTGTAAAAAGAACTATTTCAGTTTATTTTGGAAATCATATTTGGTTCTATTTTTGAAATTTATCACAGCACTCCGATTTTACGCTGCACCACTGGTGTAGGAGGCGGAGGTGCGAACGAACAGTTTTGACGTGGTGAAAATCCGGGAAAAATCCGTAGAAATCTGGGCAAAATTTCAGAAAACCTTCACAAAATTCTTGAAAATCTTAGCAAACGCCTGAAAATGTGAGCAAAAATGGCACCCACGGCGCCCAAACCAACATAAAAAACTTTTTTTCGTAGGTCATTTTTTTGTGGACTGTTTCGGGCAAGTTAGGAAGAATTCGGGCAAAGATCATTCGGACCCCCAAAATTTGCCGCTCCTACTCCTATGTGCTGCACCACCACAGATTTAGGGATCTTTTGGAATGTTTTGGCACTGTTCTAGGGATTTTTGGAGTTGCATTTGTGAGAGCCCTGTTGCTGACACAACATGCATATTTTTCTACACGCGTACTACTTACACGTTATTGTACAATATATTACTCTAATGAACATTATCAGCGCTTCAAGTTAGGAGGCTGGACGAAAGCACAGCACTCAACGCTAAGACAGAGCAGTGCATAACTGCAAAATTATCCGGCAACGAGTTCAACAGAGGAGTAGAACACACTCAGTGCTACGTCAGCATATTTCACGACTGCAAAAATGTAAGGCTGCGCATTCAAACAGTGGAGTAAAACACACTCAAAGCTACGATAGGGCAGTTCATAAATGCAAAAACATCAGGCTGCGCGGATGCCTCGTCGATTAGCAATCGAGCAGAGAAGGTATGCGGCTGCGATGGTGGACACCCGGGGTTAACAGTTTGAAACTTGCTAAACTACACAAGAATATAGAATGCGCACAAAGCACGCAAGAAAACTTTCGCTTTTTATTATATGGCTGTTATGTACAACTACTGTGGGGCCACAGAACAAATGCGGGCTTGTGTGAGCCGTTATGATGAATCCGCATGAACTTCCAGTGACGAAGCTCGAATTGATGCACATATCGCAAGCACAGGTGTGCGCTGCATAAGCGCACACCCAGGTTTGCCACATCAAAACACGAAACGTGAAACTAGTGATGCATCAAAAACTCAGGTAAATCAATCAAGTTGAAATAGGAAAGTTTTGAAATTTGGCTCAGAAAATCAATTCAACGTCCATAATTATCTTTCAACAGTGGCGTAACTAGAGGTTTGAGCCACGGGGGCAAAACATAACTGCAGGGGGCCCACTAGCCAACACTCAGAAAAAAATTAAGAAATATTAGTGAATCTGGATGTAGTGGATTACTGTACTAGGTCAAAAAACGAAAACATCCAGAAAAACCGCAAAACAACAGCAACCTTCTGGAAACCACAAGAATGCTAAATATCAAAATATAAGCTAACGAGGGCCCGATTTTTGCATTTAGCTTGCCAAGGGGGCAGCTCACCCCCTGCCCGTTAGTTACGCCACATGTCTTTCAATCCTTTTGTGATTTTCCCTTCATCGCACTATCTGGAAAGAGTCACGTCACTATCAGTTTGATTGGGTGTGCGCCGCACACCTAGAGTGTTGGTCCCTGATATTGAAGAATGCAAGAATTACTGGCATATGAATACGTAAAAACTAGTGTTGACAAAAAACAAGTCTCGAAAAATTAAATCCATGCAGCATGTGTTAGTAGCATCACAACAGGAAAAATCATCTAGTCACAGCATTTTAATTTTTGTGATTTCACTCTTTCGATGCCCCCTGCCTTCGATGCCCGGGGCCGTCGTCCCGTTCGCCCCCCTGCACGCCACTTCCCCCTACCGTCCCTAGCACACATATCAACACAATTTTTTCGTATTCTACATTTGAGATGTTTAAAAATGATTAAAACAAGAATGAGTGCAAAGATGCATTCAGTGGCGTACGCAGAAAATTTTCATGGGGGGGGGTTGGTTAAGGATCATATGGTGGTCATTTGTACTTGGTTTGCGCTGTTCGTGACGTAACAATTTGACGTCATTTCCACGTTTCCAAAGCAACATTTTGGCGAAGTTTGTTGACATAATAATGCATATTTTTCTACATCCACTCCCCTTATTGCATGTGTCATTGCACTGAATATAAACTATCAGCGCTTCAAGTTAGGCTATCGGAGGAATATAAACTCAACGCTACGACACAGCAGTTCATAACTGCAAAATATCAGGTTGCGCGTTAATACAGGGAAGTGAAACACGCTCATCCCTACGTCAGAGCAATTTACAACTGCAAAATGAGGCTGCGCTAAGGTCTCGTCAAATACGAGCAGTTGAGCATTGCAGGTGTGCGGCTGGACTGGCTGGCGCAGACCATGGTTTGCGAGATCGAATTTTACTGAACTACACAAGAATTGAGAATGCGCATAAAGTACGCAAGAAAACGTTAGTCTTTGTGATGTATAGAAGTCCACAGGCGCGTAACCAGGAGGGGGCGAAGCCTCCCCTAGAAAATTTTCGTCCCCACAGGAAAAATTGTTGGACGTATATTTTGAAACTATTGGACATAGTTTAAAAAATATCCCCTTCTTAGAAAGCTCTTCTCCCCCCCTGGTGTCCCATGCTGGTTACGGGCCTGGAAGTCCAGCTAACGTTTAGTTTTCCTTCTTCCCTGATTGTTTCGGGTAAAGTGAACTATCGCGGAGTACAATCTTAAACATGCGTAGTGGACGAAAGATCTGCAGAAAGTGGTGAGATGGTTTCTGGACGCAGACGATAACAAAGATACCCCCAAATCTGATTATTACTTTTGGTCCATTTACAATTTTACTTGAAATCTGCATGCAAATTTATTTCGTGGTATTTGCTACGTCGATAAATTAACAAGCAAAAAGTTTGCGAAAACAATTAATCTCCTTTGCCCAGGTAACAAAGTTTTCGTAAAACATCAAGCTCAAGGGGAGGTAACCCCAACCCCCCCTTGCGCACGCCCTTGCTGAATATAAACTATCAGCCCTCCAAGCTAGCATATCGGAGGAAAATACAAGCAACGCTACGATACAGCAGTTCATAACTGCAAAAATATCAGGCTGCGCATTAAAACAGGGTAGCAAAACACGTTCATCACTGCGTCA
>Ga0210059_1011138_pt1 | contig 13799 bp, 9 predicted proteins | sample Ectturendosymbi2_FD_188042 | JGI IMG/M metagenome (GOLD analysis project Ga0210059, IMG submission 188042) | Ecteinascidia turbinata endosymbiont from Florida, USA - Sample 2 (SPAdes) (version 2) | ecosystem: Host-associated > Tunicates > Ascidians > Unclassified | place: Key West, Florida...
CACAATTGGTGGGCTAGTGTGTGTACTGTTAGTTGAAGAATGCGTGGCATCGACACGTCTTGGCAAACGATGAACATTTGCAAAATGCATTCTGTCGACTTCAGATTGTGGAAATTTCAGATCTTTTACTAAAAACAATCTCACAACACTTTCACTTTCGTCAGAGTTTTCAGTGTTTGAGCTCATCTTCAAACCATGAAACAGAACATTGAATTCTTTTGAGTGTAGTTCATTCAAAATGTCAGGCTTACGTTTTTCTTCTTTTAAACTAGCAATTTCATCACGAAGCTTTGTCAGATCGGTTTGCAAGCTTAAAATCTTCTCATGAGCACTTTCTAGACTAGTTTCTGCTATGCAAAGGCGCTGCTTGAGGTCATTTTCAATCAGTGCTAGTCGGTCGGTGAGGCGCTTTTCAACTGATTGAATGAGCTTGAAAAGATCGAGAAGTGACGGTCCCTCGCCTGCCTCGGGAATTTGACTGCGCAAACGCCTTGATGAACCATCCATTGATTGAAAAACGTTTATGACAAAAGAAAAAATGAAACTACCAGCAAATACTGAACTAAACAAACTGCTCAGGGACAGCTAAAGTAGCTAAATAGACAAGCAGTATAAAACAGTAATGTCAGCTGACTCTGAAACGTGTTGAACTCTAGAACGTTTTTGTCACAACAGTCAGTGCACTCAAACCTAGTGTTCCGTATGTGCTCGTTTGTTTTCATTCCAAACTGGCTTTAATCATCGCAATAAAGTAGTGGTTTTCAACCTTTTTTGTACCGCAACCCAGAATAGCAACCCGTTATATCCTAACGACCCCTATCCACGACTTTCGCCGTCCGATGCCAACGAACGTGATTAAGACCTTGGTTTGCTTGCGACGTGCTTGCGTGCTTGCGACGTTTCAGAAAACGCTCGCAAGGTTCGTTGCGATCGGACGGCGAAAGTCGTGGATAGCAGTCGTTAGGATATAGTCAATGACTCGAATCGACTAGATTCGAGTCACGTTGAGAAACGATGGTGACTCGACTCAACTCGAGTCACGTTTTTTTATCGAATGACTCGACTCGAGTCACGTTTTTTTATCGAATGACTCGACTCGAGTCACGTTTTTTTATCGAATGACTCGACTCGAGTCAGAGTCATTTTACAAAATCTCCAAACATGTCATTGACAAACCTAGTTTGTTTGCACAAAAAGAAATGAGATTTTTTGCTTCAGGGATGATCAATACTGGCTGAAATTTTCTGTTTTGACCGTGTCTCCTAGTGGTGTTATAATACATTTTAAGTATCAAGTGTTCCACCTAACACGATGTAGAGCTGAGACTGCTTTTCACTGAGGGGCCAGCAGTGCACAGTAGGCCTCGCGACGGATTTGAGAAACTCCACTGAACAATCGCGACGGATTTGAAAAACTCAACTGAACCAAACTTGTCAGTAGTAATCTGCAGTCCCAAAACTGAACCAAAAGTTGCGAAGAAGTTCAAAACAATTTTATCAAATCAAATCCAAATCTGATTAAGTAGAAATTATAAAATCCAAATCCATCAAAATACTAGAATGCGGCAAGATTTAAATCCATGCCCATACTCATCTCTGGTCATATTTTGGGCATGTGAAAGACAAGGAAGTATGTTTACTCTCGTCGCCGCGAGGGGGCTATGGTGGGATTAGCCCTCCCAAACAAAGCTCCAAGCCCCCCAAATTGAAATTTGAAATACTACAAATCAGTGGATTTTTTGTCTAATTTTTGAATTTCAAGCCCCCTGCACAAAAGTAAAACCCCCTCTATTGAAGACTTTCTGGCGACGGTTCTGAGCATATTTCTTGCAGCAAGGTTGGACTAGACTGGTGGAAATGACTGAGAGTGAAGGACAGAAGGAAAATGGAAACAGCTTTCACAAAAAACTTAGATCTAAATAACCTGGAATCAAACGTGCTGAAACAACATTGGGCGTCATTTTGTAGCTTGTTGGATGCCAGTTTGTAACTCGTTGGGCGGCATTTTGTAGCTCATTGGGCGCTATTTTGTAGCAAAAAAAGACATGGCAAAAATGCAAAATTTCTTTTGACTCGACATTGACTCGAGGTTACAAACTAATGACTCGAAATGACTCGACAGTTCTTGTGACTCGACACTGACTCAACCCAACCAAGTCATGACTCAACTCGAAAAAAATTTAGACGACTCTGCCTTGACTCTGATTCGAAGGGCTTGTGACTCTGACTCGACAAATATGACTCGGCGACATCACTTCTTTTTACTCACTACCTTCTTGCAAGCGGATGATTTCAAGACTCTACAATCACCATCTTAGAGCTATAGTGTTAAATTTGTTTGGAAATAAGGCACACACGATCCTATGTAAGGCAACCGCATTTTAGGCATCAATTAAGTGGGCAGAAGGTGGATTAAAAGAGACTAGAAAAGCAAAAACAGGTTTTGCACATAAATTGCAGCCGGTTCAGTTGAAATTAGGCCCTCAAAAGAACTCGGAAATGAAATTATAAAAACCTACAGCTTGGAAGAGGTTTGAAGCTACAAAGTAAGGATCTTGCATCATCGCTGTGAAACAAATCACAAAACTTTTCCTATGATCGTCCATTTAGGTCAAACTCGGAGAACGCACAAACTGAGTGAGTTAAAATTGCCACTCAGTGACTGCAGACGTCGAAATTTTTCGGTATGGAAACTGATATAACGACTGAAGTCAATGAAATCGAAGCATCGTCTTGTTTTTACAGGCTAACACCTGAAGGAACTAATTCGAACAGCTTTGACGCCTTATCAAACACATTTCAAACATTTTAAAGTCGAGATCGTAACTCACATGATGGCCACGTGACGTTAGAGCTTGTTCGATATAATCTTCAACGTATGCGTGAATACATATTTATAACTGTTTTCGCGCGTTGCCGCTCCCGAAAATCTGACTTTAATCGTATGTGGCTCTAACATGAAGCAGGTTTGGCCATCCCTGATACAAGCGATGATTGTAATACCAGTTGACTTGAGAATATTTTCTCTCTCGGCACAGTAAAGTTGACAACAATGCTCAGGCTCACCGCCTTGTTTTTTCAGGTTCTTTTGTGCTGAAGTCTTGTATAACTTTGAGGATGCGAGCCTCGACCAAATGTGAATAGCATACTCAGACGAATTGCAAGGTCCGCTGCGATTACTTAAAGAATAATATTGCAGCTTTCGGTTCCTCAAAAATTAAGGAAGGTCTGCTTGGTCAGATAGATATAACATTTTAACTTGTGCATTCAGGCGCTTCGTAAAATTTCACATGTGTAAATCCGTTTAACTGTAAGAGTTACATCTTGTTCAATCACCAAGACTACCTAGCGTGGAACATGTTTGGCCAATCTCACAAAATGATATTTGAAAGAACAGCAGTTGGTAAGCAAAGTCTGCTTCAGAGTTCTCTGCTGCATGTTGTTGTAGATTGTCGTTTTATATGTGTGGAACACAGCCGTACTGCAGAGTTTATCTAGTTCAGATGTAACCAGACGTAGGCAATGGCAGATTCACGATTTTGGTTTCCAAACAAACATTGTGGTTATACTTGCTGTCAGTCAGTAGCGTCGACGAGCAATTTCGTTTTGTCTCTGTTCTTGTCAAAGCTGAGAGACAAACATTTTCCACACCTTCTAGTATGGTTAACAGTTAACGAAAACATGAAGACATTCAAGGATTTCGTGTTTTTCGTAATGACGTGTTTGGTGTTAAAGCAAAATTTGGGTTCGCAAAGCAGGGAATGGCCTTTTCTGCTTTTTACTTTTGTTGTTGAAAAGTCACAAAATTTTGAGGTATTCGGCAGGGCCCCAACTTTCATCTCTCCTCAGAAAAAATCCTGGCAACGCCCAGTTCCGTCGCTACGGGGGGGCTTTGGTGGGCTTAGCACGTCCAAACAAAGCTCCAAGTCCCCCCAAGTGGAAATATGAAACACTATAAGTTAGTTGAATTTTTGTCAAATTTGAATGTCAAGTCCCCCCTGCACGAACGTAAAATCCCCCGCACCAACGTAAAGCCCCCTTATTGACGACTTTCTAGTGACGTCTCTGGCAACGCCACTGGCTGTTTTCGACTTGGAACTCGCTTTGGATTAGCAATTAGGAAGGCTATGGCAACGGTTGCAACCTTGGGTCATACTTTAGGTTGTGTGCAGCGGTGAAACACGAAATGCGTAGAAGACAATTGCATCTATTTGCTTGAAGAAAACAAAAAACTTAAGCTTGACGTTAAGTATACTGAGGAGTGGCTTTCAAGCAGTTGAACCAGATGTGTAAGTAACAATGGATTTAAAATTACTCCACGATCATAGCTCTGTTACGAAGCGCATTGGCAGCATTTCAAAAACCGCTCATGGAGAATTAAATCAAATAATTTTTTACGAAGACAAAAGCTTCTTTGCCACCAAGCTGATTTGCCGTGCTGAAAACATGAACTACACATCGAAAGTAAGCTGCACACGGTCCTATGAGATTCGCTAGCATTGCTGGTTTTCTTAGCAAGTTGACCAGCTGGGTAGAAAGTGGTTCACGCACTGGGCAGAAACCAGAAAAAAATGATTGGAACGAAGCCAGGCTCGCAACCAGGGGTTGGGCAACCGGGCAATTGCCCCCCACCCCGAAAAATTCAAAATCATGTTTACTTGTTTAGCACAACAACAAGTTACAACCATTTTGCCCTGCCCATAAAATAGTGCAACAACAAGTTTATTGCCCTACATTTTGCCCCACGCGAAAATATCAGCTGGTTATATGTTTTTGCTCGAACGAAGCTGTATGTTTTGCTAGTGGTGACAGCACAATTACAGTAGGAGACGAAGCAATGGTGATTTTGAACCTGCATCGTCAAAAACTGGAAAGTGCTCAGCATATAAAGAATGATACATACCGAACGACTAGGATAAAAAATTTCGTTACACCACATTTTGTTTCCTTTGCTTTTGCTTCCGAAAACAATCGCGTTCGTTTGATAGTTTGATCAGAAAATGATTTACAAAAATTGAAACGTCTACACAATCACTTTGCACTCAACATCTGGTTGGAGAGTTTTAAAGAAATTTTATTTTGTGTTTGAAAAAATGGACGAATCAAGCTGTTAGAGATATCGTTTCCTGGATCTTTTTTGCCGGCCAGGTTGCGTTATTAAAAATTTTAAACGAGGCCTTCCTTTATTAGCGGTATGGTGGTAGTTGAGTTTAGAAAATGCATATGCTTACCTGAAGTTAAAGATGATGTTTGGTAGTTCACAATGTGACAATTGCGAACTGTTCATAGAAATTACTGTCTGCGTAACAAAGTCCAATAATGTTCTACTCATATATGGATCACAAATGCCTTAAGGTCGCATGCAGCGCGCCGATTTTCAACGCCGTGAATGGAGAGGCATGTGAATTTTGCAGTGCGGTTTACAGTAAACCTGTACTTTTGAAATACTGTGTATATTACACGAAAATGACTACATAACAGTTTGATGTAAAAGCAAACATTTACAGACATGTTTCTTGAGCTGTCAAACTATTGATACAGACTGTACAAAAAGTGAAAAACGATGGCCGTTTAACAAAACTTGCACTTTATATGTTTTCTAGCATTTTACTGTATATTCGCACAGATAACGAACTGCCTGCGAATAAAACTTAACACTGCCCGACACATAGCAGTATTTCGCATGAGGTTGTACATGTCAGTATGTAGTTATTGTAGTACACATTTTCGTTTGGCTCTTTATCTCTTATTTAAAAGGGATGCAGTTCTATATAACATATGTACAGCTACAGAAGTAAATCCGAAAAATGTAACTTCCTTGTACGCGATATTAGCCTTCTACGTTATAAAAGAAAGTTTTAAAACGAGAATGCGAATGATTTGCATGACCTCCTATATCTCACTTGTAAACCATTTTGCGTCAGTTCATGAAAAGATACGGTAAGTTCTTATTGGTTCTAAAACCATCATAGCACAAAAATATTTCAAGGCTTAGATCAGTGACGTGACAGTGAGAGATTGAAATGTCGTATGTGTTTTATTAACAAAAGTTCTAACTTATAAAGCTTTTGTTCGATAAGTAACTTTTTCATTAGCACTAGCGAAAGCGCTAAAGCAAACAAGCTTGCTATGTTGTTTCACTACGTGGAAATTACGATTTTTCTTTTTGTTTGCTAGAGGTGGATGCTAATTTTGCCAGATGGGTGTGAATACCGACTGAATGACAGTCTGGTAAATAGGTATAGCGTAACAATTCAAACCATGTTAGTGAAGTTTCTGGATTTTGTTTATGACTGCCAGCCTTGCCTTTGAAATTACAGTCTCAATGCCATGAGTATCCACAGTAGTTTGTGTGTGACGAACCACGATCTTAAGTTAACGGAGAGTAGGTTACAGGCTACTTGGAAAATTTTCACAAGATCTCAAACGCTTGTGACAGACAGATCACTTCTGCATCAACCCACATTCTTGTTGTCGATACCGAAGCGCTTCTTCAAATGTGCATCGGGCAAAAATACATCGTGATTAAGGCAAAAGATAACCTACCTTTACATTTTCGGCTTACGCTCCTTCACGCTTGAGCAGTATCGTGATACCAGATTCTTCCATACCAAACTAACGCGAATACAATGGGTTAAGAACATTGCAATCGTCAATGAAAGGTTTTGGATCGTCAAGCCACGACGATTGTATAGCGTTGAGTGACAATAGCCAGGTGGGCACAGTGCACACTGACCTGCACGGAGGTTCTCAAGTAGTTTTATTTGGAGAGTAGGCGTAAAGAAAAAAATAATCTTTTTCACAGACACAGTATTGCAGTGTTGGCAAAGGTGCTAGTTTTTTTCTCCTCAAGCTTCTGCATTCAAAAGAAAAAGTTACTCTGTTATGCTTGCTTAGCGTGCCAGACAATACATAGCCGGGAAGTTTTTTTGACAGTGCAGTGGAATGATCCAGGCATAAAAGTTTCCGATAACGTTTCTACAGAATGCTTCTGTTTGGGGTTATCTTCGTCACAGATAACCATCCACTGCAGGGTAGACAACTACTCATAATGGCAGAGGTAGGGCACGTGCTTTCCGATGTTGGTCGGCTAGTAAAAGTATTTGGTAACCTTGCTGTTCTAGCAAAACGTTTTGCTTGTAGGTACATATAACCTGGAGTGTATATTCAGATGCGTTTTTATTGCACAGAGGTCATGTTTGAACGTTGTCCACACACTTAGTTTCAAACTGCTGAAACTAACATAAAAGTGCATAAAAAGACTTGTTTAAATGTATAAATGACATGACTATAAACTGTGCATATCATTTAAGTAGGAGATGTAGTAAGTACTCATTCCATTACTCTGAAAAACGTTTATAAACAAACCATTATCATTATTCGTTGAAGTTCTGCCACACAAACACGCATAAAGCGCCCTTCTTGACACGGCCCTGCTCAGGAATTGTACAGAATACAGCTTTTTGCTATTAGGATTTAGTGCAAAATCAAACAAGTTCGTTTACAACAATTTGACTGGAGTTTTAAGAGCGCCATCGCTTTGGCGTGAGCGCCGATAGACAAATTGTCTTTATAACGTGAAGTAAAACTGAAAAAGGTTGAAACAAAAAAGTGAAATTAAAAGCTCTGGGTTTGCTGTAATTTCTCGAGGAATCAGTAAATCAAGTGTATGCTTATTCAACGACAGAAACCTTATTTCTTGTTTTCGCAACTGGTGGCTGGAAAACACATGTGTCTATTGTTTGTGAAGATTAGTTTTTTAAGTTTGCCATTGTGTTTTTTGGCATTTAGAAGTAATCTGATCCCACACAATTCTTTCCCAATTGCGCAGTTAAAGTTGCAGTGATTGCAATAGAGGTCTTGCACATTAAAACATCTTTTTGAGGGTTTCAAAATGACACTAAAAGAGTAATCAAACATCTCTTCTGCTACTGCAAATATCACAATTCTTTTCCACAGCTTACTGTTCCCTAAATGAAAAACTCGTATTGACGCGCCCAAGTAAAAATGTGATGCTTAACGTTGCTTGCACCTGAAATGTCGTAATTAACTTTATAGGAAGAAGGAAAACCTTGTATAAAATTGGAGGGTAATTGTGTTTCAGTTTTTGTTACGCTGAAAACATTTCAAAAATGTGACTTTTTTTGCCAACTCAAGTTTGATAAACTTTACCTGGGTTGCAAGGATTAGCAGGCGAGCAGTTTACCTCAAAATACCTTACAATGCTATTTTTCTTTGAAACACCGATAGACTTTGATCTTTTGTTGCTTTATCATTTCGTGGTGCAGATGCAAATGTATCACTTTCTTAAGATGCCAAAAAAATACATTGCATCAAGCCTTTTCTCATGCGTTATTCACAAACCCTAAAAATACAGTATATGTAGGGTGTTTTAAAAACTTCAGTTTGCTTGATGTAAACTTAGATAACGTAAATTCATCCGCTCATTCAGTGAGATGTACTTTTTTTGTCGGGCACTCGGTTCTTATAATTGTTCTCACGTGAGGCGAAATAAGCTTTTTATAATGGATCGCAACGATGCAACAGCAACTTAAAAGATCAAAGCCTTTTCACTGAAGTCCAACTGCGTACAGCTCAAGTTATTCTTTTGATATGAAAGTTTTGGAATATTTTGAGGATGGTTCTCCAGCTACATTGAAAATGAAATAGTTCATTTAAAACGGCAGAATCTTTGAAAACTTGTAAGTACATTGTGGTTTGTGGTCTGGCAATGTTTTTTTCAGACACACAGCGTCTAGGAATGTGCCTCTAAAAACTAGGTTAAAGACGTTGCTTGCTCTATTTCCGAACAAAAAAACTTGTGACCCAAACGTATAGCTTGTGATCAGTGATTGCGGAGGCACTTTTATATGTGATAAAGTGCAAATGTGGACACTCAAGAAAATAATAAGCAAGAAACGTTTACGTAGAGGGAAACTATGGTGGACTGTGTACGTTGCCTGCGATACAGACTGGAACAAAAGTAGAGAGATTCATTTTTACAATAACGAAAAAAGCAGAGAAGAAATGTCGCAGAACCAACAAGTACAGATTTGTTGTCGTCAAGGAACTCACAAAATAGCCTATAACGTCTCACAAACCATTAATTTAAACGCCATCCGAAACATCGCTTGCTCTAGGGAAGAGATTTGACTTAGGCATCATAATGCCAGGTGTTTCTTTAAACTTTTAATTACTAGGTATATTCTTTTTCCCTTTTTGCGGTAGACAGAATATTGGCTTTCAGCCATACCTACTTTTCCGCGATAAATATCCTTTCAAGTTTAAATGTCTTTTCAGCTAACTTTATTTGAGAAATTTGGCTGTCAAGTGGTCAAGATGGTATATTCACGTGCTGCCGTTCGAAGGTTTGTGAGGATTTACTAAGTTCAACTTCTAGCAAAAAGAGCGCAAGTTCTGAGAACAACCAAATTTTAAGCCAACAGACTTAAGAGCTATTAACCGTAGTGTTACGCTAAAGTTTGCGCATGCGCTACGGCTAATGCTTCCATAAAGATGAACCCGATGGACAGCGGACGAGCAAGCTCAGAGAGCGAAGCATCAGTTTTAAGTGCTGGTAATGATGAAAGTTCAATCGGAAACGATGCTTCTTTGCGAATGCTACCTAACACGCCATCTTCGGAATATGGAAGTATGCGAGATGAACAGCTGGTTACAGATGGACATGAAGTCGGAAGAGATATTCCTGCATGGGCTGTTAAGACTTGGAAAGACTTTCACGCTGGAAAGTATCCACCTGGTTTTTCTGAGAATGGTTTCGGAGATTTTGCCGTTCCAACAGTGAACATCCCTACTTCCAAATCCGCTGAAAGAAAACGAAGAAAAAAGAGTGCCATCTCACCAATTTCAGGGAGTGAGAGGAATTCAGAGAAAAAATCGTCTGGCTCGGCTGGTAACTAAATCTACACTAAAGTTGATGTTTGTTTCATAATTGGGGAAGAAAATCAGCTGCACGAATTAGACAACCCTGGGTTTCATGAGCAAACAGCACCTGTCAATTGTAAAGTTGAATAAAATGTTAACTTCAGATCTTATTCAATCTTTTTTCAGCGTGCCTTCTAGCAGTTCTATCTGATGATCTTGCTTGTTCAAGTGAGACCTAAAAATGGGTAAATTGAGCTGATAGGTTTTACACATTACAAAATGATCTTTGTTAAGAAACACTGAACACACTGTTGAAACACATTTAGAAAACTAGTTAAATTATTCATTCCACAATTAAAAAAGAAATAAAAAAAAATTGATCAAGGTCTTTTGTGAGACGCTTGCTGATAATCATTAACAGTTGGTCGGCGGGGTCAAGCTCATGACTCATTTGAATTGGCAATGCACTGATGGTGATAACAGGAGTTATCGAAACGTTTGCAATATGTCGTTTGCATCTGAAAAAACAGACTAAAAACCGCTTTGCAAGCAAGTAATCTTCATATGTACACTTGGTGAATTTAAGAGATTTTATGCATGTCTAACTTAGTTTGTAAATTGTTCAGAAAAGTATCAAAGTAAGTGAAGTAAAAAGCAATTAGTATTTTTGTTGGCATTACTTTATCGGAAGTATTAATAACGAAAGTTTTCAAAAGAATCTCGCAAAGGAGAAATTCGCCCATAGAAAACTTTGAAACGGTAATTTGTTGGAAGCACAAAGCTTCATGAATTGAAAATATCTTTGTTTCCCAAGTTGTTGTTATTCATAGGGCCTTGTTGTTAACCTTTTATTGCATCGTTTGAGTTATGCTTCCGTGAGACTCAAACCTCTGCATTACCTCTGTAATCAATGCCATTTTGAAGAATGTTTCCATCAGAATGCTCAAATGTTCAATGTGCAGGTTACTTTTTGTAAATTATTTTGTACTTGCACCCCTTATCAAAATCAGCACATTTCCATGTTTGTTCCTCATTTCAGGAAAAACTGAAGTTCTTTAAATTTGTGTTGATTAATTTCAGTGAGGACAGGAAGTGATATCATAGTTTGCGATAAAACGCAGTAACTTACTTTATTTCTGTTGTGACGTAATGTTAAACGTAGACAAGAGCCGCTGGGTTGCTGAGATGGATTCAAAGGAATGTTATGGTCAGTGTACGAGCATAAGATTACGATTCGTCTTCTTCATCTTTTGAGCGAGTTCTTCAGACCACTCCTTGGCCGCACTAGATCTCGGGGCAGTTGTTGAGCAGCCATTCGATTGTCTCATCGTCCAGAACCGTCAGGCCGTGCAGTCATGAGGAGGTTGTTGGATTGGACATTGGAGGACAACATGGTCGACAGTTTGTTCTTCTGCGCCACATTCACAGACTGCAGAGGAGGCCATACCCCATTAGTATAGGCAGGAGCGGAAACGCCCGACACCGGTGGCGATTAAACCGGACTGACTGACTGTTCTTGGGTAGGTCATTCCGGGGTGGGTGCCGGTGTCGGGGATGAAAATACGGAGTCTTGTAGGTTGTCCGCCCACTCCGCATTCTATTGGTGATCCGCCCAGTGCGCCACACGTATGTTGTCAGATAAACTGATGAGTCGTTGTGCGGTATGTAGAAATGGGTGTCTCGATTTGATAAACTGATGAGTCGTTGTGCGGTAGGTAGAAATGGGTGTCTCGATTTGAGGCGCCGTGCGTTTGCACTCAATGGACGGGTGAGCGCTGAGTGGAGCAGATGTCCAAGGCTCCATAGCACGGCTGTCTGCTTGGTGTAGGACGCAGGCATCCAGTCACAATTCGCAAAGCGTCGTTGATGGCGGGGTCGATCAGGCGAGTATGAGCACTGCAGTTCCATGCAGGAGCGCAAAACTCTGCGGTTAAACGCACCAAGGCTAGGGTAGCTGTTCGCAGCGTTGTAGTTCCAGCACCCCAACCGGAGCAGGCAAGCAGCCTCAAGGGCGCGACGCGTGATGTCAGCTTCTTGCGAAGTGACTCAAGGTGTCGGCGATACGTGAGCGACCAGTCCAACGTTACTCCGAGGTATTTAGGCTCGTGGCAGAAGGGCAGGGTTTCTTTTCTGAAGTTGACTTTAAGCTCACGTTTAGCTTCCTTGTTGTTAAGGTTGAAGACTGCCGACACCGTTTTTGTAGTGCTCAGTTTTAGCTTCCAGGTCTGGAGGTATTCATTTACGGTTACCATGTCCTTGTTAAGCACCCCTTGCACTGCCTGCCAACCTCCATAAGCATGCATGAATCTGCATGATTGCTAGATCTTCAGCATATGCATACTTTCTGGAGATGGTGGTTGGCAGGTCGGAGATGTATATGCTGAAGAGAAGGGGTGCCAGGACAGATATCTGTGGGACGCCGTTCTTGAGGTGGCGTAATCTGCGCCTTTTGTCATTTCTCATGGTGGTGAAACTATGATTGCCAACCATCTCCATGATCATACGGGCCATGTGTCTATCAGGTAGCATAGTAGCAATCGCAGCAGTTTGCAGGTAAGGCCGCGATGCCATTCAGTGTCTGAGGTCGACAAATACAGCTTCCGGCCTCCTTACCGAAAAGCTATCCTCGATGTCCTATGTCAGCAGGGTGACCTGGTTTACGGTCGACCCCCCATGTCGAAATCCCGCCTGCTCCTGTGGGAGCAATGGGTCGATGGTTGGTAGCTCGTTGGGTACCCCAGTGACTTTTCTAGTTTAGGGATGGCAACTATAAGTTCTCTTCTCCAGATTTTTGAATTTTTGAGTTGGCGCATGCAGGAAGAGAGAGGAAATCGCAAAACCAAGACTTGAGAGCCGACCCGGCGTGGAGTATAAACTCCGGGAAGATGGAATCCAACCCCGGAGACTTTCCCAAATTCCTCTGGCCTAAAAGGGTCAGAGATACTGTGACCCTCTGGTGTTTGAATCTTCCATAGGTCGGACAGCTTCTTGTTGATAATCCTGGAAGACTCGCGGTCTCCGGTCCTCTTTACCCCATTCTTCACAAGTTGCGAGGCGATAGAGTTTGCCGAGATGGGACACTAGCTAGAGGAGCGTCCAGACCTGCCAGTGAGTTTGTTGACGGTGCTCTACACCTTGCGGTTAGAGTGCGAAAAGTTGATGGAACTGAAAGCTTCTTCCCATCGCTCCTGCTTCTTCTGTTCTAGCCATAAAAGCAGGGATGAAGCGGGTCTACCAGAGTCAGTCCCCACTGGGGCTCGGATGAAGGAGCGATAGAAGGTCTCGCACACTTCTTTGCCCCAGCATGGCACATAGTTCTTGCGACGGCCACGTAGGACGCATTGTTTGACAGCGGATATCAGGCTCTCACAAAAATCTTGATATGCCTTCTCGATCTTTGTTGTGTCCGGAGGTGACAACCTCTCAACGGATTCACCTGTATGAAGGCAAAAGCGCTTCCAGTCAGCCTTGCGAAAGTTCCAACGCTTTATCGGATCGCTGTGGGAAGGAACCTAGAGTCTCGGTAGCGTTACGAGGGAGGTCCGATGTTGTGACCGCGGGAGCTTTCCTGGAAAACATCTGTCCGGCAGTCGGCTGTCCTGGTCAAAACTCGCGAAGGCCTGGTCCGGGATGGTGCCGACGTTCAATGGGTGAGAGGAGAAACTGGCCGCTTCCTTTGGGTCAAACAACAGTCTAAGGTTGTTGGATGTTGCCCTGGAGTCCTCTCACCGTCGGGATGTTTTGTTGTAACCCTAGTTGACATGTTGGCAATTGCAGTCGCCAACATGCAGAATGGGATGTGGGAACGTCAGGATGGCCGTTGGTGTGAATCGCGAGAGTGGAGGCTTGTAGACGCTAATGATCTTATATCCTGCGACTACACACAACCACTCAGTCTCTGATTGCTCTGGAGAC
>Ga0210059_1011139_pt1 | contig 13798 bp, 10 predicted proteins | sample Ectturendosymbi2_FD_188042 | JGI IMG/M metagenome (GOLD analysis project Ga0210059, IMG submission 188042) | Ecteinascidia turbinata endosymbiont from Florida, USA - Sample 2 (SPAdes) (version 2) | ecosystem: Host-associated > Tunicates > Ascidians > Unclassified | place: Key West, Florida...
ATACTGCATGTGTAATCACAACTTTCAAAAGAAGCTTTTGGAAACTTTGCGCCATATTTTAGATGTTGGCTTGCTGCATCGCTTAGGGCCATTGATTTAGTAAGGCAACAGTTCACTGATGACATTGTGCAAATGGTTGTCATGATTACTCATATATGCAGATTGAATTTTAACATAGAGCAGTAATAAGGTTTAGTTTACTAAAGTGGCAGGTCACTAAATACAACGTCTGGCTACTCTTCAAATAAAAAGTGCTATTCGCAACGATAAGATTATAGGGAATTTTGCAAAACCTATCCATACTTTGGCTATCGTACATAATGAGCATTTACATTTTTGAACATACGTAGATCTGTCACCATGCAGTGATAAAAATACCAGCGTGCTACCAGAGAAAACAAGCAACAAGTTCTTGGGCTCACTATAGCCTGTCAACGACTGGACTCAATGGACAAGGAAAATAGCAACACTTGTGTAGACATTACTGAGAATAAATAGCGGCAGTGAGAGATTCAAAGTTTGTTCATCGCGTCTTGTGAGCTTCCAGCGCGGGATTTAGATGGTGTGGGCCTCGGTCCAGACGTGGTGAGAGGCCCCATGTGCGGGATACACCAATGTTCAGGTAGGAGATGATCGATGAAGTCAAGAGTATTTCCACATATCCTTAATACTTATGACGTAATCTTGTGACGTGTACATTTGTTAACTCAATTGTAAACAAAACTTTATGGTGCCACATGTTATGTGAGAACGATTAGCGATTTGTGAAACAGTTGCAAAACAACTTGCAAGAAGCATTGCATCTTCTTTTTTTCAATATTTTCTTTAAAAAATCTTTGAAAATTTTTTGGAAAAAGTTTCTGTGCGATCCAGTGTTTTCATCATCTCTAAACGACAGTTCTCGATCAGCAATAAATTTTATGAAACGTTGCAGGCAGAGGCGATTTCCGACATTGTTCGCAATGATTGACCTGATTGGCCAGTTCTGTATCGATTCTTCATAGTGATATAATTTCATCTGCGACTAAACGTAATCCAGGCGATTATATGTTTCATTGAATGCCCGTAGCTCCTCAGGCGCTCAAGAGCGTGCTTCCAGTCGAAGATTCCTTTTGTAATAAGGGAATGCGCACATTTAGTCGTATCCGCCCACATCAGTCTACAAGTGAAACTTTTAACACAAGTTTATGAAGGAGAAAAACAAAGCCAGCTTCTGTCAACTACTTCGCCTTTGTGGTTCTGGCGATGAATGAGACTTGCGGTACATTTCCGTGACAAGTCTCTGTCTTTGCTGTGTTGTGGAACATCATCTTCAAAATATTACTTTCCATCACAATGTCAAAAAGAACCTGTTTCATATTTCAACCAATATTCCCACATTTTCCGGTAAATAGGCTGGCCAGAGGCCCCAGAGACCGACATTGATGCCTCTAGTGATAGTGTGAGCCATCTCATTTAGCGTGTTTTTCGATGATACATCTTGACGTTCTTCTGGTACTGCACTGCTGGTTAAACTAGGTCTATATTCATCGTTACGTAGATCTAAGTCTGTAACAACATTTTCTTCGATTTTCTGTCCTCTTACAGGTTTCGCAGAAATGTCTCCGCTGGACTTCACTGCCACTGTAAAATAGTCACTTGAATGTTTCTTGACTTGGCTGCAACATCTTCCACTCTCATTTTTCCTCTTTTGTTTTATTACATTTACTCTTGTTGAAATGACGAGTCCCCTTTTGTTCATGCTTATTTATTAATCAGCTGAATAAGATTTTTTGATCGCAAAAAGGAAGGGCATTCCTTGATTGTATTATCTCCACTTAACAAGTCAAATAACAATTAGGCCTATTGATGAGTTTTAACTTCAAGCATTGAAGTAAGACGTCCAGTGTGGACGATGTTTCAGTCAAAACACATAAAACAAAATCCTTATTTGCTTGTCTTGTTTAGCTCATGAATATTTTGCAGTTTCCTTAAATTTCTTCAAAATGTAAAATCGCCTTTACAATATTTTGAAACTAATTGCATAAAAGATGTTTTAAATTGCACACCAGCTTAAACTAGGGCAGAACGTGTTCCAATTAGAGAGATTTCCTTTCTTTTAGGTTTGTGGCTGCATCAAGGAAAAAATCGTTTCACATCAGCGTAATGAGCCATAACGCTGAAGTAAAATTATGCAATCTTCATCAGTTCGCTGAAGCATTCAGTGGTATTGCATGTTGCAAAATATTTTGCCCATCCTTCATGTTCCATCATTTTACAATAAAAGGCATTTGGTTGATGCTCGTTTTGGACGAACTCAAACAAGTTTTGGTATTGGTCAAACAGTTTTTCTTGATCAATAGAAACGTTTCTCGCAAGCAGATACTACTCACATGGTCCAACATTTTCTCATTCAGTTGATTGCAAACGGTGGAATCTTGTCAAAGGATAAATTCAGCAAATAAAGTGGTCCATTTCTCCAGATGTGCAACACAAGACTTGTACAATACAGATACATCTGACATGAATAATACACAGTCACTATCCTTGCCTTCTCTCAGTCCCTGTGTTTTCTCACTGCTTGGACTTCTCAATATTTCGCACTTGCTCAGTAACAACAACCAGAAATGGTTGCAAATGCCTTATTGTCTTAAACAGAGCTCACTCAGAGAATTTCCAAAAAAACGTTTCGGAACAACAGTTGGGTTGTCGATGGACATGAAGTATGAATGTGAAGCTGGCACGTTTGAAGCATTCTTGGCAAGCTAGGATAAAGTGATAACCACCTGGTTACGCAGTGAGAAATAAGTTTTTCGTACCCAATATCCACAAAGTCACAATAGTCTTTTCACTATCTTTTGCGAACTTTGTAAATGCAACCACACGTAATTCACTCAGCTTCAAAATCATTTAGTCCTTTTCTGAAAAAGGATACTTCTGATGTATTTCTTCATTTTTTAGCATTACTGATTAGCTATAATTACTAGAAAGTACTAGACTATGCTATGCACAATACACTGATCATCGTATCATGGTTCATCAAAGCTAGTACAGTACCTGTAATGGAATCGGAAGTCTCTAATGCCAAAGTCATTGAGATATTGAAAAAAGATTTACCACTGTTATGTAACGATTAATGTAAAAGCATTCCCACCTTTCCAGCCGAGAATTAAGTCAACCAAAACATGGATTAATTAGACAACTTGCAGGCCCTCACATAAATTAAGCTACGCCACCAGCTCATATCTTGATATCTGAGTAGGGACAGCTTACCGTACTGTACGTAAATACAATATATCATAGCTAGTGGTGTAACTGACGGAGGGCAGAGGGGCGAATTGCCCCCAGGCAAGTTAAATGCTAAAGCATGTCTCCCACTTAACTTATATTTCGAATTTAGCATTCCTTTGGTTTTCAGTAGGTTGTAGTTTTTGTGTGTTTTTCGGATATTTTCCTGTGATTTAGGGTTTTATCTTAGCCACCCACATCCGGATTCACCATCATTTCTCAAGTTTTTTTTCTGAGCGTTGGCTAGTGGACCCGGTACAGTGGCCAATGGGTCCCTTTTATCTAAATATTCCACCCTGTCTCTAGTTACGCCTCTGATTATAGCTATGTAAAATAAGAAATGTGAAAAGGAGGCTATTTTGAATTTTTTGATTGTCCACAGAGAATATTTCATCTCTCATGATAAAAGTGGACATGTACTCCAAAATAAGGACCTATGATAACCTTACTTGACAATGCTACTCATATGCGACCTGTGCGAATCTGAGTAAGGCAGACGCAAAACCTACCAGTAACCAATGGAGATGTAAGCTAATGCATTCTAAGTGGCTTGGACTTGCATTCACTAGATTCCGATACCTGACCGACTTTCAGGAAAACAATAAGTGTAATGGTTGTTTCGTCGCAGTATCAAATAATATACAAGTGAAATATTTCCGTCTGGACGACCGATAATTTAATAGCGTTTACAACAGGATCTCAAAAACGCGGGCTGCATGTGGCCCGCGAGGGCCTTTTGTGCTTCCAGCGATGCTTTTTAGGAATTTTAAATAATTAACATCTGCAGTACGTTGCAAACTGCCTTGAAAAAACTATGCCGCGAAATAATTGAACCAAAACTGATATCCAGTGAAGAAATTTCACTCTCAGCAAATTTTTCGATAAATCTTAGGAGCATGTCAAAGACGTCTACATATGTTTTTTCGACTCGAGAAAGCATGCGACCGTGTTCCTCGTGAAAAGCTTTGGGGAGTGTTGCGGGAGTAAGGTGTTGACAGCCGCCTGTTACTAGCCGTCGATATGCTAGAAAGCCAAACAAGAGCTCTAAAGACGCGGAAGATAGCCTAGATTCCAAAACAATTTAGATCCAAAAAATTGGCTCATTTGTTTGGCGCCCAGGGCTGGATAAAATTCACCAAAAAGGCAACAACACCCCTACTTGTGATGTCCCCCACAGGTGGCATCTGACCGCAAAAGAAAAAAATTTTGTTTCAATCTCAATTAAAAGACTTGCTAAATCCGTAGAGGGTTTGAACAGCTGTCTAGCTCAGTCTTCTGGCGAGTTATGGTTTGTTATGGATCTAAAAAGTTTGGTCAAAAAAGTGGCCGCTATGGACGGTAAAAGGTTAAAGAGGCCCCAACAACAATTGTAATGTGCGCGTACTCTGCTTCACAAGGGTGCTCAACAACAAATGCGTTGTGTAAGTACGCTGTTTTCAAAGGGACCACGATAGCAACCTTAATGTGTAAGTCCTACGCTTTCATGGAGGTCCACAATAGCAAATGTATTGTGTAAGAAGGCTCACTACGCTTTCAAAGGGCCTCCAATAGCAACTGTAATGCGCAAAGTAGCTTGCTTTCAAAGGGGCCAAACAGCAACTGTAATGTATAGGTAGGTTACTTTGCTTTCAAAGAGCCCCCCAACAGCAGTGGTAATGCGTAAATACCTTGCTTTCAAATTGGTCCAAAGCAACTGTCATGTCTGCCGTAAGCACTTTTCTTTTAAAAGGCCCCTCCGCTTCACTGATTTCTAGTGTTTTATATTTCAATTTGGGGATTCGAAGCTTTCTTTGGAGGGCTAAGTGGTGACGGGACTGAATTTTGGTCCCCTGTGACAGCGTGGGCCCCCAATTGGGGTGTATGGATTGCGGCTGATACGGCTCTGTCAAAACGATCTTTGATGCACATGACATCAGGCTAATAGTTCTAAAATCTTCGCATCGACGTGCATTCTTATTTTCCATAGGAATCATTACGCTTTGTAAAAAGTCCATTGGCCATACTCCGTTTCTGTATATTAATTGACATAATTCCACAAAAATGACATGGGTTATCATAAATTTGACATGGGATATCTTAAATTTGAAAAAAACGAAAAAAATAATATTTTGCCAATCCATATTATTTTGCAGAAGCTTCTGAAGATATTTTTTGACTTATAACTAGGGCAACCAAAAGTCAATAAAGTCAAAATTTTCGACCTGTTCTAAAGTTTATGAGACGCCCATAAACCAAATTTCACGCTCGTAACATGACGGAATTCCAAGTCAATAGGTCAAAAAATGTCAAAATTTATCATTAGTTCAAAATTTATCCTTGGGTAAGTTTTTTTGCTGCACAGTTGCTTTCTCTTTATCGATATTTTGTTGAAACTACAACAACAAATATTGATATATTTTTGCAAGTTTAGTTGTAATTCTGTTGTAATAATGGGTGTATTGCAATTCCTGACAATAATGTTGTTTTTTACTGGACGACTGATTATTATGTAGGATAGGCGTTGTAAGACAAGAAACGTGGTCTTACAGTAATTGGTTTAGTAAATGCTCAATCCATTATGCATATAGTGTTTCAACTTTATAATGGTCTCGGTTTGACTCTACTGTAGTTATGAATGTGTTTATCAACATACCATCGCCAAAGTTACACAACCAAATTTTTTTACTTTCGAAGCTTAGAGTGCATCAACATGCTTATGGGCTAACCTCAATACTTGTGGCTGAATTATTTTGCAGCTGCAAACGCAGAAAATTTGTAGGTCAAGATAAAGTCAAAATATATAATTATAAAGTCAAAACTTGAAGTTTTTTGGTCAAAAAATTGGTTGCCCTGCTTATAACAATTTACCACTCATAATACACATTCTAGGCCAGGGTATTCCGAGTTTAAATTGACCTACATGTTTCTGAGTATGGTGCAGTCATAAACATTGGCACAAAAGTAAGAAAACCCGTTGCATTACTGAGTATAATGTTCAAATTTTACAGCAGTCAGTCAGCCACTCACCTGTTGCTTTGCTGATAAATAGTTTCTTAACTCGGCCACTTTCTGGGCTGCACGTCATAACAAAATCATGCAAAATCATTACACTGAGGGAGTTGATTCCAGACGAGACAGAACTGCATGAGGCAAGTGCTTGAATTAGATTGTTGCTCAAATGAAATAATCATTTGGAATATAGGTTATTGTTTAACTCTAAGAGAGGCGAGGCCTCACTGCTTTGAAGTTATCGCAATCAATCTAAAAATTTAAAAAGAAAAAAGAGAAAAAATTGACAAAGAAGAAACGAATCATTTTTGGAAAAGTTAAGAAACTAATGCAGCAAGAACGTTCAGAAACAAAAGCAAAGTTGCAAATTGGATTTCAAAAGAAGTAAGTAGAAGTTTAAAAGTGGAAGACTTTATACTTGAAAGGTAGAGGTATAGCTTTTAACAGTAAATGGCCTTGAATTTACGCAGTAGAAGCTCAGTACCGGAATAATGGACATTGTAACATGTCACCGCTGACTCCCCAATTTGAGTCCAACCTCTCAGCAGGTTTATCAAACATTTTTGAAAAAAGGCCTTCGAACCTTCTCTCTACTTCCAAATTTTTAAAAATTGTAATGCCTTGGAATAACCGATGAAATTTCAAAACCCTTACGGCGAGAGTTCAACACAAACACAACTTGAGAGGTGTGGAACTATATTCCACATGAGTGCATGCCAGTAAAATCGCATGCAGCAGGAAATGTAAGGAATGATATCGGATATATACATTTCAAATTAGTTTTAAAGCTAAAGCAAACCTACTTTTTACAATGCATTTGCAAGCCATACAAAAGTCACAGTCTTCTTAATAATTAATAAATATGTATACTAAGTTGCATGAAACATGTAATTTTCGATTTCTAGTTTCTCGATAATAATACTTAATAAACTCAATAAGTAAAATGTTCCGGTACGAACTTTAAAAGAAACCAAAGCATTACCATGTTGATTACCTTAATGTACCAGAAAAGGTAGCAGCTACAAAAAATCCAGCCATTCCTGGAAAGTCTTGGAAGATTTTTGATGCAAGATATGGTAGCATCTGGTCCGGTTTGGCAATTTCTCCTGACTTCAATGGATCGCAACCTTCGAAATAAGCGTAAGCAGCGATCCCACTGAATACGCAGATAGTTGTAAGCACAATTTTTGGAATTATTGCATAACAAGCCGCTCTGCAAAACAAAAGTAGAAACATTATTCAAAAACCCATGTAGGTGAGATGATTTGTAAGTTTGGCGGCCTTCTGCGGTTTGTACAACATTGTTGGAGAAATTCGCTTGCAAAAGTCCAATACCCACAAAAGCAAATTTACTAGAAAGTAGAAAACTCATTTTCGCTTCATATCTAATGATGTAATGGATCCTTATCTCTTTATAATCTCAATGGTCGCAGAGATGAAACATGGAAGTTATAAATACTTTTGCGCAGCTGTGTTTGAAACTTTATGCATCAGTACCTTAACTAGTTGAAGAAAGCTTGGGCAGAAATGAATTTACTTTGTTAATTTTAGAAAATATTTTTTCTCACTTTTTGACTCACTTCTACAACGATATGGTCCATAAACAACAAAACTGAAGATGTTTTTCTGAATTATTCTTGCCATATACCGAGTTAACCAAAAGAATATCGAAAACTCTCAAACACTTCCAATGCATGTTTTAGAAAAATTGTGTACGTGATTCGAGTCAGCTCATTTGTTTTTGCCAATGAGTGGTATCATTATTATGTTGATTTTTCCCACTTGTTCATGTGCAACTACCCACCAGGGTTTTATTTGAATGTTAATGGAATAGAACCAGCAAATGGCAGGAGAAACGATTTCAATATGAAAAAATACTGATTTGTGAATCATACGCAATTGCACAGTTGGGTTATGGGCATTTTCGAACAAAATCTTTGAAGCACAAATATGACTGCATGCAGAAAGGAGTAAAGCTCATTCGAAATAACGAAGCGGCAAGTCTTACAAGTTTAATGGACAGGAGTATCCTGTCTGGTAACGCTTAATGTAACGTAAAAATATTTGGTAAAGTTGCAGTGCCACGCACAATGCGTCGGACTTAAGAAGCACCAACTACAAAGCACCAACTACAAACTCACTTTCTCGCCACACCAATCGATTTGCATGAAAGATAACGCTGACAAATTGACTGGTTTACGCAAGCGGTAACGCACTGAAGAAGACTAACGCCAACAAGAATGGTCCAAACTGTACTTCTTATTCTGGGATCGACATCGAACCTGAGTAAAAGCATTTTGTACAGGATTGTAAATAGCTATGCAAAGTTTCCTTAACTATCACTTTTTATAACAAAGTTTCAAAATGATTAAGCTAGTCTTTGCTAATATTTCATAGTGTGTTCTCATCAGATCATATCAAATAAAATCTTTCGACGAAAAGGTAACAATTTTCTAAAATTATCAAGTGATAAGTTCTATCATTAAAAGTTATCAGTCCACTTGCTCTCTTAAAACATTTCTTTATACAGCTCCTAAAGCTGTTATATCTTTTCAACTAAATGATTATAATCGTTTGTCAATAATTATTGACAGTGTTTTGACAATGTGCACATGTAACCTTATGTTTTTTATAACCCTATTTTTATTAATTGTATAACCTTATTTATAACCTTATATTGACTGGTTTAATTTTTGCCAAACTTGTTATGTATTCCCGGACCCACCCGCAAGGTACGTTGGTAGAATTGAAAGACGTTTCGGGCTGTAACTTCCGAACCAGTGAACCTACGTCAACATGTAAGGCATTGCCGGAAAGGTGAAATAGCAACGCATATTTTGACGCATGTTTCCTGTGTTTGAGACGTTACTGTGACGTATTTTCAGGTTTTTTCGAGTAGCCAAAAATTCAGTGTTTTTAATCCAATAGCCGTGGAGCGAAAGCCACGCACTTTGGAAAAAAACAGTTCTATATAAAACAAGTCATTCATGACCACAACTTTGCGAAAATAATTGAAAGAAAATTTCCCTTCTTGTTGGGTGGCTAAACGGTTGAAAACCCCGAACGTAGGGGAGTGTTTTCACCTTTTTTGTTCTTGAAAGGTCTATTGTACCAATTCGAAGCACACAAAATATCTGAAAATTGCAGAACGTGGTTGCTCTTGGTGTCTTACAACATCCTGCAAAATTTCAATCGAAAATTTTAAGAGGAAGAAGGTCATGCAATTTTTCTTTTAAAAATTGACAAAACATTTGCAAAATTTTGACAAGATTTTGTCAAAAAATTGCCACCTTTCGTTACTTGAGTTTTTACGTTTTTTTCAATGTTTTTGAAAAAATCCATAATTCGCTACGGTTGAAGGGTAAGCTTAAAAAACAAAAAATATAATTTTCTTTAGATTTAGCAAAAATGTTTTTTATCCAAACATTTTCCCCCAAAACAGTGATGAGTTATTTTGATATTTTTGCTGATTTGGGATCCTTAAAATTAGTGCAAGCCGAAAAAGCGCTTCAAAAAACTAAGAGGATATTTTGAAAACCACCGAAAATTGCCAAAAAATCGCTGCAAACTTTTCAGCAAATCAAAAATTTGCATTTTTTAAATTTTCAAATGTTGAGGTATCTTTTTTCAAAATCATTAAAAACATCTGTCTTCCGAATCCAAGAATGTCTTCACATACTTTCTAGCGCAATCCGTTCGCGAGTTATGGCCGATGATAGCCACGATAGTGCCTTCTGCGAGTCTTAAAAACTTTTCGTGGACACCCAGTGGCCCTGTGGTCCCAATGTTGGGAAACACTGATCCAAGTTGTTTGAGGAGATATTCTTGTTTCTCCAGGCCTTAAATGAACTTGGGAGTGCAATTTAGGTAATGATCAGAAGAAAAGCATCAAACTTGATGAAGCAAAAAAAACTGCGGCAGCTGCCTTCAAAAAATGTAAAAAAACTTCAGTTGCTTTCAAAAATTGAGGTTTGTTAAGAACAAGTTTCCCAAGTGCCATGAATCTGAAATAAAGTGTTCCAATACCATATGGAAGAATTTAGTCAAAAGTTGCTTAAAATATGCGGGTATCTATTTTTTGGTGTTCTTGGTTTTCTCCAAACCAAATCGGCAGTTTTAGGAAAAATGGTCAAATTAAGTACAAAACAACTTGTACAAAAAATCCAATTTCCGCACAACTTATTTTTTACACAGTACGAATGTTGTATGGACGAAAACGTTTGAGAGTTAAACAAAAACTTTGTGTCCCACGAAAAGTTTAGGTTTGGGACTGGTGTGAACAACATTATCAAACCTTTGAGGTCTCGTCTCAAAAACACGCATACCAGGTAGGGTTGCGATAAAAGAAAAACATTTGATGATATTAGATTTTACCGTTTGTTATATGTATAATATTGGTCTGATTCTTGGCAGAGCTATCATTGATACTGAATAAAAAGGAATGTGGTTTATAACCTTCTCTGTTTGAAAAGATTTTGCTAAATTTCTAGCAACGAAACACTACTAAGTCACTGCAACGAGCCACACCACTGCAGGATAAGTAGGCCAATCGCTGTAATTCGTTTACAGTTCTGTTTCCAATTGCGGATAACTCCAAAACCGCTTTGAATGAAATTGAAGAAAACAGCTGGTTTTTGAAGTTTTTTAACCAATAATGCATAGTTTGACAAAACCAGTCAACTTGTCAGGGACAAAATATGTTGCTTGATTTCACGCTATGACAAGATAAATGAGCTATTCGTGCAAATAAGTTAAAACAAAATGAAAGTTCACATTAGAACTTTTGGCCGAACGGAAATCAATTTCTTGATTGCATTGCTGTTTGTTTTTCCATGGACTTACACAAAAAAATTTAGTCTTTGACCTCTTTCAGCGGCTTCCATAACTTTTCCCAAGCCTCCTACTACAACAGTTGTCCGTATGAAAACCGCAATTATGCCAATGAGCATAATCACAGCTTGGAAGGTGTCCGTCCATACTACTGCTTTTAATCCTCCCTAAAAAACAAGACGTTTTCAATACGACTGATATCGGATTTTGACAAACTGTTTCTGTAGTTCGATTGTACATTACGGTGTTTGCACCTTGCACTGGGACAGTTTGCTTGAACATTTTGTAAACAAAGCCTGCACGTAACCGTCTGGAGAGAATGCGTAACCGCAAGTAATTTCTAAAACAGTACTTCAGTCTGTGCGAAGAAAATTTGATAAAAATGTCAGATAAACTCATTTCAATAATTTTTCAAGGTGTTGGATATAACATGAAAGTTATAATGAACATTCGGAAACACGTCAATGCTTGTTTTTTGAATGACTTTTGTGGGTCACATGCTGGCGCGTAGCCGCGGGGGGGGGCAATGAGGCCAATTGCCACCCCAATTCCAAAAGTTGCACCAAAGATTTCCAGGTTAATTAAGCTTTGATGTGTAAGCCAAACAAATGGTTCAGTGCAAATCAACAAAACTGATTTAAGAACTTATACTACATTAGCATTTAGTCGAACCTGATGAAAGCAATTGTCTACCAATTATCCATGATTAAGCAAAGGTTGTGTGTACAGTAGTGTAAACGCTGTAGAATTCATACTATGATTGACCTTTACCTGAGGTTTAAGCTCCGTGTGGAAGTTGTTCATAACGAAAAAACTTAATTAAGCGCTTGTACTCACTACCCAAACCTGAAACAAGGCGTAACGCTTTTCGCAGCTGTTTCTGGCGCACCAGCTTGCTATATCCCAACCTGTGGTGATGTAAACTTAATTTCAAGATCATCGCAGAATTCCTCGCTAATAACGCGACGTGCTACAAATAGTGTACAACTTATCCTTGTCTGCAGCATCAGCCACAACCTTGAATGAACATCATATATTTTTTTGTACAGTTTTAATGCGTCAATATGACAGCGATATACGTTTTGTATACCTTGACCTCAAATATTGGCTAAGAAGCAATTCGGTTTCAGTCTTCTTTTTCGCGCAATTACACCACAGACACTGTTTAGCAACAATAGCATGCATTCTAGATATTATTTGTGATGATTATACATGTCTTCTACTGTGACGGTTCAACCACATTTATGTGTAACCTTAACGTCTACATCAATAATTTCACATTACCTTGCCCGCAACGCGAGTAAAACAGTTTCGTCATGTAGTCAGAGTCCGACCCATAGGTGGCGGAACCAGGGGGGCCGCATAGGCCTAGGATCCCCAACTTTTATTTCTGGGGGGCCTGGCCCGCCCACTTTTTTGCCTAAATATCGTAAGTTTAAGTAACACATTTAGTATTAGGTCCAGTTATAAAGTAAATCGTTCAATGAAAAAAACGTTGCAGAATTTTGGCAGTATTTTGTCGATATGATTTCTAACATATTTTTCGTAATTTGGCAGGATTTCGTAATTGTCTGGCAGAATACACCGTGCACAGTCTGCCACCCTGCTATGGATTGCTTACCGCATTGGTGTTGTTGAACAGTGTTGCCAGAGGGTGTAATGAAACACAATTTTTCACAAAAATGGTGTCATTTTACATGCTTGTGTACATGGGCGTCTGAAGGAATTTTTCCAGGGGGGACCACTAGTAGATTTTTCCAAATGTTTTTCTACAGGAGGCCAAAAGTGGTGAAATCTGATTCATACCACTCGAAATTAAGAAAACAGCATTTTTTGCTGAAATTTTCAAATTCCTGCCCGTCTTCCGTCACCCACATGCTTGTGTGTAGGAAACGTTTGTGCCACACCATTAAAAAACCACCACTCTAAAAGTATTTTTTGAAACATAATTCATATCGGATGAATGTTTGTTGAAGCAATGGATTTGTATGAAACATTGGATTTGAAGTTCAATTCAGTAAACAGTTCCCATTTCGACAATAATTTCAAACCAACGATAAATTGTCCAACAAATCGGGCTAATATGAATGAGCCTAGTAAGTGGATAACTTACTGGCGTTACAGTGGCGATTCTAGAATGAAAAAAGTGGGGGCACTGCGGGGCCAAGGAAAAAAGTAGGGAGGGCAACATAAATGTCTCTCCTGCATAGTGATTTTCCACTGTAATGAAGATTGATTTGCTTTAAATCTATCAAACCCAACATAGGCCTATGAATATCGTCATAACGGTCGCCATAAACTCTTCAAATCGTTTAAAATTTAGCTGGCTGAAAGTTGTCTGCTGTATATGTCAATCTAACAAACTTGAACGTGAAATTAAGCAAAAAACTCGGGGGTGCAGTCAAAAATCTGGGAGGGCCATAGACCACCCAGCCCCCCCTTAGAACTGCCACTGTGGCGCTATCATTGCTCTGTGACGTACGTTACTCGACAATGAAGAAGTTATCATGACAATTTCTCATTTATTGTTACATAACATAACGTCACAGGGCAAAGATAATGCCAGCCAGAATGAAAGCAAATGGAAATTTCAGTGACGCAAGCGTTGGACGATTTTATTCAGTCAGTCAGAATAAATCGTATGATTAGCCCGAGTGACGCTGATGACCTGGGTCCCCCCTGTAACAGCCTATTTGAATTTCAGGTGGTTCAC
>Ga0210059_1011140_pt1 | contig 13796 bp, 10 predicted proteins | sample Ectturendosymbi2_FD_188042 | JGI IMG/M metagenome (GOLD analysis project Ga0210059, IMG submission 188042) | Ecteinascidia turbinata endosymbiont from Florida, USA - Sample 2 (SPAdes) (version 2) | ecosystem: Host-associated > Tunicates > Ascidians > Unclassified | place: Key West, Florida...
TGACTATATACCGAACAGTGCGTTACGTGTTTCTGACTTCACGCCCAAGTGTATTGGCGTTTTTATTGTATATCTGAATATAACCGAAAGAAGCAGTCAACTTAGAGTACTACTGGAGAGTTATTAGTGAACAAAGTGGTGAGAGCCTTTCATTTGCCTTGCTTTGGCTTGGCAACTTCAAGACGTCAGGTTGCTTAGTTGGGAGACCGACCTGTGCTCCTGCAACAACTAGGTTGACCTTCAACCAGTAGGGACCTCTGCAATAACCTACAACCTCAGTCCCTACACAGGTGAAATGGCATCAATAAATTTTGTCTTGCGAACAGGTGTCGATGTGGAGTCAACAGCGCCAGGTGAAACATCAGGACCAGAACTAAGCAGTGGGTCAACGACACAAAGTCAAGTCCCAGGGACAGGTAATGGAGCTACGTGCAAGAGTCAACTTTTTCCGAAACAAATGAAAATAGTCTGTGGTCAAAGTAGTGTATGACGTTTCGACAGCACCTCTTGAATGAATAGTTTGAAACTTCAAGCAAAATTGTTTTTATAAGATTAAGCTACTGTTTCACAGCATGACTTAAACAAATTATCAATAAATAATTCTATATCATCTTACATGTTAACCAGCAATACTTTGAGAAGCACAGATAACGAGAGTATACCATTATCTTTTCAAGTTCGTTTAATTGATGTGTTGTTGAGTCAAAAAACATAAATGCCACCACTTTAAGACACATTTCAGCAGCTTTTCTAATTTTGGGGAAACTGATTGTTGAAGTAAGTTTTTGTTCATTTAAACGTTTGTTTTTTTCTGAAAAAAATCAAATCTGCTGAATTACGAAATTTCGCTTCGGAATTCCAGGTTATTAAGAAGCGTACTTTACAATAATATCAACCATCTCCGAAACACGTTAGTTTTCCTCGACTTCGATCTTATCGTTACTTATTGACTCAAACACTTGATTTGTTTGCATTGCAAGATCGTCATTTTTGAGCCACCACCCGGTTTATACCCTGTGAAAGGAAGTGTAGCTGAAACGGCTTGCTTATTGCGTGAAAAACCATGCCATCTAAAATGCAGTTTTTTCTTACATCATAATGGTTTGCCTATTCCACGTCAGTTTTTTTTACCTAAAATGTTACCCAGGAAATCTATTAGTAAATATGTGATATTCACACCATAAAAACTACTGAAATGTTAGTGCATTTGTCCAAAATAACTGACGTTATTGTTCATTTAATAATAAATTTTCCTGACGTCCTCCCCAAAATACTTTGCGCACAAAGTATTTTTTTAGTAATTGATGTTAAAAGGCAGCTGTGCGACATGTCGCATATCACAATGGTGTTTTGTTGACTATATATGAAGCTTTGTTTCATTCGTTGTGCGGAGTGTGTTCACGATGTTATTGGCTAATGCTATCTGAAGAAATTTCTGGAAAAATATTTTTTGCTGAAATTGTTGTAAGCCATCTTTGTTTGGATTGTTTTGAATAACATGACTTTTTTTCATTTGAAAGCAATGTTTTTATTAGAAACCTTATGTTATGATAGCGCATGTTCAGGCAATTAGTGTCATGGTTACACGCTTTAGGTTTGTTATTTCCGTTATCGATACGTTAGTTACACAGTATATGCGTATCTCCACAGCATTTAATTTTTTGAAAATTTTGGAAAAGCGTTGAGTAAACTCTTGTAGCAAAAATGAGTTGTGCACATGTTAGGAAACACTGTCGATTTCAACGCATACTGAAATTGTACATCAATCGTCTGTATATACAAGGCTTTGAATCTTTGGTTTCGGTTTGTATGCACCTTTTCTGAGGATAACGCGGATATTCAGAAAACAAAGTTTTCTGTTCCTGGGAAGTCCGGTGACTAGCACTATGAGGTTAACTATGTTTAGAAATTGTCCATTAAAATTGAAGTTAACAGCTGGGATAATTACAACAAATAAAAGATTTTGTTAATTCAATTGCGTAGTACTGTCGAAAATGAAGTGCATTTTTTAATTTTGTGAATGGCATCCATTTATTTGAACGCAAAGATTGAAAAGCGTTTCTAGAGCGATATGTACCAAAACTTCTTTAGCTGTGAAAGCCGATACACCGAGACGAGCGGCTAGTGTGATAAAAAAGGAGCACGCGAAAATCCCTTTGACATGTTTTTTAACAGCAACCCAAGCAAGCTTCAAGCAATCTTAACTTAATGATGATATAAACCACAGCGCGCCTGTCCGTCAAGCAGAAACGTAAAGACTTGTCAGCCATGTTGCAGTCTACTGTTAAAGCGAAATGTGAAATTTTTCTATAATTTAAGTCCTGAAACAGTTTTCTGCACACTGAAGCTCAATATGACGCACGTAAAGTGTACGGCTGCTCCTTATTGATAAACAAAGATATCGGGAGATTGCAGATCTCGTTATACGCTGGTACAGCCGTTTGCATCAAGATGTGGCTACTTTTGGCCATGTTGGCTTTCAGAGTGCTCCACTGCCTCTCGAATTTAAATATCATCATTAACGCACGAACAATTACTGTAATTGGACAGTCTTGTCTACTTCCCATGGTCTTCAGTAAGAAAACTGTGCTGAAGGGACAAAACCTATCAATAGACCAGATTTATTTGTTATGTAGGCCTAAACCTGACGCAAAAATCTCGATGCCTGTGCGACTGTGCGTGCAGTCAAATTTCACTTGCATTACATGCATGTTGAATCATAACACACGACATATTAAATGTCAAAAAACTCAGATCGAACGATTCTGCAAAGCTGAAAATGGACTTCAAGCAAGCTAACATGCTTTTACTTCAGCTAATTTCAGCGCGACTGACTCTCCTTGCAACGTGAGAGACTGTGGATCGAAATCCGCTGTACTTGAGTGCACAGGCACTTTGAGCAGCTATCAGTGTTTCTGCCGAGACGGATTTCAATTCAATGAGACGGCACAAACATGTTCTGGAGCTGCCGGTTTTTTTACATCAGAAAAACTTGTAATACCATTGTGCATGCTTTCCTTAATGTGCCTGAGCATTTTCTTTCATTGATTGTTTAACCAGAGCCACGTAAGGATTGCTAAGCTGTGTGCAGACATTTCATCACGCGACAATCAATCACTGACATTTAGTTACTAGATAGTTAATCACGCAGACAAACACCCAGACATTTAATCGCTGAGACTCATTGTCACTAAACAGGTCAACACGCACATTTGTTCACAATACACATTTTTTCAATTGTACACAATACATTTCGAACTCGCTCGTGGCATAAATCCTGCCGCCATTTACTGCCTTGTACAGAACAAGTTTCAAGTTGTGTATGATCGCATGTTGAATGAAGCAATAAGAATGATTATTTTGGCTTCTCCTGAGAGAATACTCCTAGATTTTGAAAGGGCATCTATAAATACATTTAGATCAGCATTCCGAAGTGCAACTGTTACGGATTGCTATTTTCATTTGACACAAAGTGTTATGCGAAAAGTTAACGAAATTGGCATGAAAGAAGACCACGCAATGAATGACACTTTAAGATTGGCTATTCGCTGCTTACCTGGTTTAGATAAGGTTCCCTCATCCGATATTACTGACGTTTTTTTGATACTAACTGACAACAATTTTTTTATATTAGGTGACAACATGCACTTTTTTAATATCATCACCCTACAATATGGACTTTTATGACAGAACTTGAAAAAGATATGCAGATGAAACTAACACCATTTTAAGAAACTAACCAGTGATCAAACGTCAGTGATTAATATTGCGTGATGAAATGACGCGTGATGAAATGTCGCCAAACCTTGCTAAGCATTTTACTTTACTGTAAATACAAAGTTACTGTATATTGCCCAGAACTTGTAGGTGAAAAACTTTAGCATGCTTAAAAGAAAAATTTTATGAATTATATTTTTGAAACTCAGTTAACAGAGCATATTTTTCTGCACGTTGCACATTGATGTTTAAATTGTGATAATTTGAATATATCGCGCTCTTTTTCTTCACTCACGTGCTTTCGGCAAAGACTTCCTAAAAATATACTAATCTCCATTGTGTGTCATTGTCCTCCTACAAGGAAACTCTTACGGACCTGTGAACACTAAGTATGCGATCCTAAAAATTTGTTTTCTTCTTATATTAATGTAATATTTTGCAAAAGACGCAAAACACTGTGTTGCTCTCGTTGTTTGATACCAACCTTAGAAGTCGTTTTAATCAGTTTGTTACGTGTGCTGATTTTTGATGAATGATGATACAGTCCGTTCGTAATTTGCATTGAACTCATCCAACGTTTTGTAGTGTGTGTTTTCTTTAACACGCAGGGAAAGTGAACGAACTAAGCACAACAAATTAATTAAATAATTCCCAGGGGTATTAATTACAGCGATTAATTATCGATTTTTTGGCCATAACTTGCCAGCCACTAACCCTAGAAAGCCAAACAAGGGCTCTAAAATACGGATTTTCACCTAGTCTTTTTAAAGAACAACAAAAAATGCCGCTTGAAATTTTTCTCAGGCCCTGATGACGTTATTCAAAAACCCTTGACTTGCCCCAGTTGTGTCTTCCCCAAAAAACGTTCAAGCCCAAAACATCCCATTTTTTAAACAAAATGAATCTGCATTTTTAGAGTGTTTGAATGGATTTCTACCTCTATCGGCTGGCGAGTAATGGCCGGTTGTGTGTCACCCACATAAGCTGAAACTTCGGCTTTGCTGAACTTAAAGGATTCCCTTTAAGTCCCGCGTGCGCCACTTTTCTTGCTGAACTTTGCTGAGCTAGAGAGCTGTTCAAACCCTTTACGGATTCGGGATGACTCCTAGTTTAGATTTTAAAACATTTTTTAGTTTGGCATTTTGTTTTTTTGTGTGTGACGTCATAATTGAGGAACAAAATTACTGCTCAAAAAACAAAATTTTGGTTTTCAAATAAAATCCCACAAAAGGTATACTTGGCCAATTTAGACAAATGCCGTAACTCACTAGTCAATTGACCTAGAGAGCTGCTTAAACCCTCTAAAATCTCGTAAAGTCTCATAGTTTCGATTAAAATTAATTGGAAAGTTTTGGATTTCAATTTCTTGTCGATGACGTAATAATTGGGTTAGATTTTGCAGTTTTGTATGACGTCATCGTCTCCTGGGGGCTGACCCAACGAGCCGATTTCGTGGCTCAAAGTTTTGTTGGAAGCTAGGCTAGAATACGAATCTTTAGAGCCTAGTTTCCAATAAAACTTTGAGCCACGAAATCGGCTTGTTGGTTCTGCCGATGACGTCATCCAAAAAACTGCAAAACCTACCCCAATTATGACGTCACCCACAAAAACGCAAAAAGCCAGAATTTAAAATTAAAAAAAAATCTAAACTAGAAGACTTATCGAAACCGTATAATAATGGTTCTTAACCTTTTTTCTGCTACGCCTACCTTAAGTAAATGTCCTTTGTTTTACGCCCCCTGATTTCGAATAAACTGCAAAAGTAAATGTATTGTTTGGTAAATTTACTGATCACACATTCAATGTTGTGCAGCGCTTAAGGGCTCGCGCCCCCTTGGCAGTTATTGGCGCCCTTCTGGGGCGACGCGCCAGGTTAAGAACCACTGCCGTAGAGGATTTGAACAGCTCTCTAATTCAATACCCTGGCCACTTATCGTGTTGCAAAGTTCAGCAAGAAAAGTGGCGCAGGCGGAACTTAAATGTTAAATATATATATAATCAAAGAACTGCTTCTAGTAGCGTAACATCCCTTTTCAGTTTCCGGGAGTTATTGTGCAACTGATACACTTGAAAGCTTGGGCAAATGAAGGCATTTCACTTCTGTATGTGCTTTATAATTATACAGTGAGGTAATCGAGTATGCTGCAGGGCACCTATTTCATATTAGCAGAGTCTATGCCAGGCAAGCAAAAAATCCTTTGTGTTTAGATTTAACTACAATGTTTGGATAAAACATTTCCCATGCAGTTGGTTGCACAGATTTGGAGTTAAAGAGACAATGTTGCTTAATCAGCATATAGGTAATACGATGCATGCCACATATATCACATGTATGTCTACAGAGTAAGAACCAGCTTTAGTCCTACCTCAGGTCGGTGTGAGGTTTCCTGCTGACAGCAACAGGTGGAGTGCGAATGGAACTCCAAACCTCAGAACTGTGATGCAGATGCTCCAGTTTCTGACAACGTTTTTGCACAGTCTCGCGTACTATTTTTAGTTGGGGTATTCAGAACCAAATTTCAAGAAATAAATTTTATATTTTTAAGTCTATGGATCTTGGTAGTAGAAAATATAATGTGCCTACAGCTACAGAACGTTTGTCGGGAGGAAGCTCGTCGCATAAACGTATTTTTCGGACAAATTTGGGCAAAATATCTTTCGCACCCCCGAACATTGCCTGCTCTGTACTATGTTTGTACCAATCAATTGAACTCAGTTGTTTCTATTGATAACTTAGAAAACATCAGCGTCATTCACAAGTGCTCTTAAATTTGTTCAAACCTGTCTCAATGCTCTTCCAATTTGCAACAATGCATGGGATTTAGAAAGCGAACTCTATCACTTAGGTGACTAGTTTCAACCTCTGGCCCGCGTAACGCACAACGATGTTTGTGACCGCTTGTAATTTTTGATTTATTAGGAAAACTTCTGTGCAAAAGAGATGCGGTTGAGGTAGCACTTTCTAATTGTGTTGAACAAATCGGTATTTGTTTGGTTTCCTCCATTTTTATGTTTTCCTAAAGTTTTTTTCCTAATTAGTTCATGGTGATACGCTTTTTCATTTGTAGCGTGTAGGAAATGTGGCAAAGGTACAGGGTTTGAACCTTGACGTATCCATAAGGAGTTTCATTCCAAAGGGGCGTTCTGAAGTTACAGTAGGTATTTGCGACTTTGTAGCACTTTTCCATTGTGTAAAAAAGTCCAGTTTCCTAATTTGCTACAAATGCTCCTACTCTAGGTTGTCTTTTGCGAAGCGTTCAGGAACATTTTGGCAATACATGACAGTTCCGTTAGCATCAGCTGGGGACCGATGCGGCATTGAATGGCATCAAAGAGCTTCTGCCCTTAAAGCTATTGAAAATATTTTGTGGTGAGATTAATCTTTTCAGATTAAACATCCTAATTCGTGTTCACACACGTCTGAGATTGTGGCCTTATTCATTTCGATTTGCGCCGATTTACCTTGAATTAAAGGTGGGAGGAATGTTGTAATCAACGATGATTCGCCAAGATCAAGCGGAGAAGTAGGTCTCTCCCAGAGAGAAATTGTATGTAAATAATTTTTGCAACTGCACTTTCGATGTCAGGAGCTTGAAAATATTCGAAGCGCAAAGTGAGTTCGGTTGCATTGCACAACTTGCGCGTTGTGCACAAAAGTAATCGTATGATGGATTTTCTTCGCGACAAGGTCATCTAATCACCGAATAAAGTCAAGATTTAATCTTATTCTAAGACACGTCCATTGCTGCAACACTTAGAAGAATCACACCTACTTTGATGTCATAACCTATGACAACGCAGTAACTCAGTTTACTAACTTCATTTCGCCATGTGCTTGCCATATAAAAGTTTATTTATGGGTAAGAATTGACCTGAAGCAGACCAACTGAAAAATGATCAAGTCCAGTGGCGACTGCATGATTGCTTACGGTCGCGTAAGTTAAAAACATTTAACGTCACTTGGTATTTCAAAAAGGCATGATTGGAGCTTTGCTGGGTCCACCCTTGTTTGATTCCACTTTTATCAGAGTCGTTGACTGAGCAGCTCTGGAGCACATTTCGTTGGTGGTCAGCAAGAAAATCTGAGGGTTAAATTCTGAGAAAATTTCCGCCTACTCACAATTGATGACGCGAACTAGAATCTATTTCAGTTTGATTTCCCCTGGAACGGTCGCTTTTTGTAGACACGAACTCAGAATGCAGGGCCCGTGATATTTCAGCAGCACAAACAATAAGAGATTCCGCGCTCGACCAGGTTTCCACTTATTGCCTGTTCTGCATTGCGCGTTTTATAGCTAGTGTACTTCCTATTGGCGCTGTATGAAGCTCAGACGCACTCAACTTTGTGCAGTGAAACTAATACTTGTCTTACTAACGATAACTTAATTGAAAAGTTAATTGAATAGCTTGTTTAAAAACGTCTATTCTTGACAGGTCTCTAGCTTTTGCTGCTGCTAGATTTAAATGAAAGTTTTGTTCCGTCCACCTGATTTGGATCTTTAGCGTAGTTTGCATTTATTTTCTTGGATTACGACGTTTTTGCTTTGCACTGGAAGACACTTTGCATTTTGTGCCAACAATTTAGTTTTAGGGATCATAAAATTGTTTACTTTTTGTCATGATGACTGTGCTGTCATTGCCATCGCATTACACCTTGATCAAGATGCTTTAATTTTAATGATATTTGGAGAAAGCTGCTGATTGCTTTACTGCTCGTCCTTCTCTTGTATTGTGAGACCGCCGCTTTGTTTTCTTGTTGATGAGTAGCCAGATTGAAAGCTCATTCAAGAGAAACGACTGAAACAAATGTTTGTTTATTGAAAGAGGCGGACCATTGTATTATATATGTCAACAAAATGATGGCGTTCTCCTTAGAACATGATTCAGTATAAATCACTGTAGACTCTTTGAAATATACAAGAAACATATGAAACTCAAAATAACAAGAAAAAAGTGCCTGGTATAATACAAAAGCACTCAGCTGCCCAAGTAAAACCAGCAAGATCTTTATTCACCATAAACAGGGTCACGTCCAAGAACCCCTTTATTAGAAATGAAGTAGACTGCACACTAAGCCTTCCGAATGCTTCAACTACCAGCAGTGCACACTCGCAGAGATCACCATATTACTACTTAGTTACCTTTTCATCTAGGCAAGGTCTTGAACGCGTCCTCCATTTATAGTGCCTTCAATAGCACGCAATGACTCAGTCGTTCACGAATCATGTGGCGCCATCTGCGACCATTACACCTGTTCATACAGTACGGTAGTATTTTGCTAAGGATACCTAATCTTTCAACTTACCCTCCATTCCAGTTAATCCCACCTTTACCTGAGCGTTAGTTTTTTTCTGCTATGCATGAATAAATTATGCTAGTGGTATTCATGCTGAGCAATAATACTGTGGAAAATGACATGACTTATGTGCCGAAACATGTCTCTGATTAAGGGCACGGGAAGATACTGATGGAATTCAGTACAAGGCTAGACTAACAAAGCATGAAAATTGAAGTGTTTTCAAACAAGAGCGGTGCACAGATGCGAAAAATGCGATTCAGCGTTTCGTGCACTCCCGCTGACAGCTTATTTTATAGAGTAATAAATGCTTTTGATATGACTTGGAGGAGCATGCAGAGGCACGATCAGTCGTGAGAGTAACAGATGAGCTGTTTTTTTTCCATAGATATGTGAAGCGACTAATTTTTTTTCCATAGATATGTGAAGAGATAACAGAAGAGCAGATATTTTTTTGCTACACCGAGGCACAGCGACTGGTGTCACCCAGCCAGAACTATGTATGCACTAATCGAAGAATCGTGTCGAACAGGTTCAATACTGAAAGACACCGATACTCCCGGGCGTGTGTTTGGCAAAAGGCGAGCGACAAGTAAATCAGTCATGGGATTAAACCCTTTGCTCATGACGTTTCCATGGGAGTAAGAAATCTTGTCATTTTCTCGTTTGTAGAAGGCATTTTCACAGTTAGCATTGATATTGATTTGAGCGCTACAGTTTTGTTGCTAGTGGTCAAAATACGAGTGAGCCAACGTCTTAGTATATTCTTTGGTAAAATGTCTAGCATCCATCACGTTTGTTGAGTGAGTTCTTCTTCGATACTGTGTGAACTGATGTAGTCCACCAGAGGAAAATGTTTGGAGAAAAGAAACGTAAGTCAATCGTATTTTGATAATCATTGTGACGCAGGGTCACAATTTGTAATAATTTATTGGACTTTGTTAAATTTTATTCCTAAAAGTAATGCAATTATGCAAACCAATCCGTGCAGCATTAAGTCCTTCCCTCCCAGATTTTGTTTTCGAAATTTTACAAAATTTCGTAATGGCATGTTAGTTCACATAGTAAAATGAGGTTTAGAATCATTTTTGGTGTTTTTAAATTCTTGTTGTATGCATAGTCGGGCAAAGTAGCTTTGGGTGGGATCCCAATCACGAGGAGGCAACTGCTAAATTCGGTAGGAGAATTTAATGCTTTCAAGTGAGGTTAAAAGCACATTTGCTTTGTTTTTTTGCATTTTAGGTTGACAACAAGCGAAAAACAAAATCCAAGAAACGAATTCAAAGAAGCAAAAGCAAAATTGAATCACTTTAAAATCCTTCAAAATAAAAAATGATTATGAAAGTGTCAATTTTCCTCCATAAAAAAAACGAAAAATAATTACACTCAGTGTTCCTGGTGGAACTGCTCCCAACAGATCCTGTTTTTGTTTAGGCATAGATAAGCATCGCAGTCTGTATTTTATGAAGACTTTCATGTCTTTCTTCTCTTCCCGAAAACATCTTGTACATCTTCCGTGCTTTTCAACATATTCAATTCGGTATCGAGGTTGACTGCAGCATTGTCTGGTGTTGAAAGGTGCTTTTTTGTCAAGCAAAAGTCACCAATCAGCTCAATGGCAACCATTCTTCTGAAATTTTTTTGTGTCTTTGCAAATTTTTCTTTGCTTCCACCAGGAAATTTTGAAACGATCTTTTCATAGACTATGAACGAGTTTGTCAGTCCCCTGTCAACATAATCCCCAAAAGGCCTGCAATAATACTTTCCAAGGGTCTTCCTATCGAAAGCGTACACCGTTGGCTTCTGATCAAAAAGATTAGTTCCTTTCATGCATTTGTTGTACCTTTGAACCGTTGCAGGAACTTTTACATCCACCTTTCCTTCATGGCCTTTCTTTTGTCTCTTGACATTGACTGTATTTGTTAGATGTCCATTATCAATTGTTGAAATCATCATCACTGATTTGGTATTGAACCATTTCACAACAGACATTCCATCATAATATCTTGAATCCATTTCACCCTTTTCCTGATTTTTTTGTGGATTTCATGTCTTTCGGAAGCCTACGTCTGTGTTGTCTGGCAGTTCCGCATGAATAAATTTTTCTTTCTTTCATCAACATGCAAACGAGTTGGGGAGAAGTGCAAAAATTGTCAAAAAATATTCTGCAGCATGAATTTTTGAGATGTTGTTTCTTACGGCCTGAACAGGAGCAAACACAACGAATGCTTATTGAGAAAAACACATTGGTGTAGGCCGCAAAAAAAAACACACTGGTGTAGGCCGCAAAAGTTTTTATTTGATAAAAACCGGGCAAAATCCTCTAAAATCCGGGAAAATCTTTGAGAACCTTCTAAAACTCTCTAAAAATTTGAACAAAAATAGCCCCCAACATGCTTTGATTTGAAAATATTGGCGCCCGAATTGACATGAAAGGCTTTTTTTATGGCACGCAAATCGACATGGAGAGCTTTTTAAAAGGTCATCTTTTGAGTAAATTTAGGAGAACCAGGGAAAATTCCTTCGCACCCCAAAAAATGTACCTGATCCTACACCTATGCAACAACATATTGCGTTTGACGAATTACCTGGGAAGTAAAAATTTCCAATGAGCCTGTATATGTGCATTGCAGGTTTGCATATCCTAAAAAAGCTTCCTGTGTAACATATGCTTTCTTCTTAAGGATGTTCACTTCGAATGAGGTACCCTCGCAGATAATCAGTCTTCGAATTGCCATGCTTTTCGTACTGGCATCAGTTCGATTTTTCAACTGTGAAGTGCTCAAACCAGAAAGTTCTGGCCTGTGGTAGCATTTCGCGAAGCCACTAGTCCGTGCGCTGTTTGCATTATGATTTCCATTGGCTTATTTGTTGCAACAAAAGTACAGTTTTATGACTCATAATAGGAACAATAAAGCACGATGCAAAAAATCTTTCTTGGTCGTCAAGATGTCAATTCAAATTTGTGTGATTAGAGAGACAGTCGAACTATGAAAAGAACAGTTTTTTTTTCACTTATATGTTCAGGCCCTAGCCCCATGGGTCTGCAATATCATCTGCCCACAACAGAAAATATTGTAGCCCCCCAATCAGGCGCTACTACTTCGCTTGGAGTCCACAGCAGTTTTGGAACAACTAGTGTTCTCTGCATTGTTGTCACAACCAGGAATCAACGCTTGTGATTAACTGTAAATGTTAGTGGACTAATATCTGGAGCACGATCAGCGAATGTTTAGGCTACTATTAAATTAGAAATCGCTCTTATGCTTTAAAAGATATTTTAAACCTTACAACAGAATAAACTAAAAATCTGTAAGGTAGCCTATACGCTTTAGTTTTGTGCAATTCTCCAGAGTATCTTATTCCACTCCGGAGTTCACAAAGGGTTTTTGTTTTAGACCAGTGCTTCTTAACTGGGAGAATTGTTCAACCCAGGGTGAATGAAACTTTTTCTTAGGGTGAACGAAGGAAGAGGCGTGAACGAGAGGTGAATGAGGTTTCTATTCCTAATTTAGTTTATGTTCTGGTAACGTGCATTTATGTTTTTATGTAACTTATATCAGCAATCGTGAAAAAAATGGCGAGCTTCAAGCTTTGTAACTTTACGTCCATATCAGTCAACAACTTATCACTTCAAAAAAAACGTTCTATGGCGTAAGTACCTGCATCTACAGTATGTCTCTAATGATAAAATGAAGATTTGATGAACTGTGAGTATTGTCTCACTGGCCGTGCATTCACAGCAGGGTGAATGGGAATACAGCTATGGATGGCACGGGTGAACGAAACTGAAAAAGGTTAAGAAACACTGTTTTAGACCAAGCACATTGTTTAGGTGTTTTGAGTTGCTTCGAGCAATATAAATTATTCCAGGCAAATCGCTTGTTTCCCCTGAACGTTTCACTGTATTTACCCGAAAGTTCCAGTCGCAGTGTTCAAATTCAGAAGTGACAGCAAAACTTTGGATGGCATTGAAAATATAAACATGGACGTTACAGGAGCTATCAACAATTGCAAAACTTAACAATGAGCGCAGTATTCACCAAGTATCATGGAAGAACTACACCAAAGTTCGTGATAGCTGTTTATTTTGTGTTTTTCTGTATTTTCAACTCAACATTCCATCTTCTCTATTTTGTGCAATGTATTTTCAAGATATGGCACTGTGTTGGGGAAACCTGCGCTTTGTTTAGGTACGTATCATTGGGTGAGCGATGTGGTGATTTACTCCACGTTTGCAAATATCACTTGAGTTTTCACACAGACAACATTTGAAAATGTTCCAATTACTTTGTTGCTTGCAATACAAAATAGCCCCATGCAAAGTGGCAATATTGCTTCAAATCGGTTGTTTAGACTTCCATTTTGCAACAGGTACAAGGACACCAAAACCTGCAAATGTTAACCAGCTGATGTTCAGATTCATTTAACTCAGAAAATCATGACGAGGTTTTGCGTTAGAATGTAATACAGGGTGACACAAAAAAATGGTCGTCACCAAAAATCGAATAACTTCCAAAAATTTATTGAGATTGACACAAAACGTCAGCTACATTAGGTCAATCTTGTGTAGCAGACATCTCCAAAGTTTCAAGTCTGTACTACAAAAACTCTTTGTTTCACTGGCGCTCAAAAAATGTGCTCCAAATGAGCTCACTGGTGCTGCAGGCACATTTGGGTCGTTGTCGTCCTCGAACCAGAATGGTCCAATGACGCCATGTTTGGAGATGGCAACCCAGGCAGTGCACTTCACAGAGTGTAATGGCCTTTGCAGACAATGCTC
>Ga0210059_1011141_pt1 | contig 13796 bp, 10 predicted proteins | sample Ectturendosymbi2_FD_188042 | JGI IMG/M metagenome (GOLD analysis project Ga0210059, IMG submission 188042) | Ecteinascidia turbinata endosymbiont from Florida, USA - Sample 2 (SPAdes) (version 2) | ecosystem: Host-associated > Tunicates > Ascidians > Unclassified | place: Key West, Florida...
CTCTTGTGCGGTGTGAGTGTCTTACCGGAAAATAAACTGCCATTGCAAGAATTAAATCAATTAATCGAAATTGAGCTGCTGACTTCATGTTTTCTAGAAAATTTTGGTTTTTAAGTCCAATTGCCAGGGGGGAAATGCCCGTTTTGCTCCCCTTTGAGGACGCCCACGTCCTGAGACGAACTGTTTTTTTTGCGAAGATGAAACTGTGTTGTACAAACTGAAAACGCCTAATATGACACCATAAGTCTCCCTGAAACTTGGCAGTAGCTTTACTTTATTACATCAAGTTTTTGCCATAAAAGCTTTTGAAAAAAAAATGAAATATCACAATAAGGTTTGGGAAATATTAAGCAATATCAAAATATTCAGTGCTCATCGTCGAGTTGCAGTCGGACGAAATGCACAACTGTTCCCAAACCGAAGCTCAGTGAGAAATGCAAAGCTTGGGAACAGTTCAACAAAACTTCATCCAGTGGCTCAGCAACTGTAAGTCCACACTTTAGGAAATATATTATTGCAAACATCCAAACTGAGACAAACGTTTTTGCTCAAATTTTTTAAACTTTGTTGCTGTGAAATAGACAATTGATTCGAATTTCTGATCAAAGCTTAGCAAACATATTTAATTGAATGAGAGCAAATCACCAAGTTCAGCTGTAGATTTTTGTGAAGACTTTAAAGTTGTCTTGGATGTAGTTAGCACAATTTCGAGTACAGTAATTTTATTTTCGTCTTCGCACTCTTAAGCTGTTTGTAGACTCCACTGTAAAACGTTCTCCAAGTTAAATTGTTCAATGACGGGCATTTTAACGAAAGGGCGCCTATGTGTACGAAAGGACATATACTTTTAAGGACGTTTTTAAGCAGCACGTAACTGCGTGACTGTTCACAGGTGTGAGCATTTTCTATAAACAGCAATGTCTATTTGACCTTCAATTTAAGAGAGTGGGTAGCGACATGTTGTGTACAGCAAAGTTAAGTCAGTGCTTGCTGTTGCTATTTTTCTCAGAAAGTTCGAGTTTTGTTCAACAATATGGAAAATGACGAAGTGGGTACCGACGAGGAAAGTTCAAAAACGTTGAAATATGTTTAAAATGTTTCATCAATTCGGTTTTCTAACCATTAATATTTCTTGTTTATCCACCTAACAATTTGAAAGCAATGTACGTTTTGATTTCGTCTTTCAGGCCTTATCGACCTAGCAGATTTCTTCAACTTTTAGTTCGCGTGGTTTTGACAATGTAAAATCTCTCCTAAATGAATTTGAGTATGAAATTCAGTTAAGAAAGTAAAACTAAGATTGATTTCTACCAAAATTCTTTTTCCACAGTAAAGAAGTTGACAAAACTACCCACTAACCGCAAACAACGAGTTATTTTCATTTCGTACATCTGTTGTTTGAATATTAAGACATACGACTTATCGAAAGTTTGCTTACAGTTTCAGGATGATGATTATACGCCTTTGAGCGAGGATTTCGTTGCCACTGAAATCACTTGTCAGGAAAATGATTCAAGTGAAGAATGGACTGACGTACGTACTTACGTTTTACTATTATGTAAATAGCACTATCTAAATGCAAGCAGAATTTTATTTGTTGTGATTCTTCCCAAAACCACTATAGTCGGTCTCTAAGCCAGACAACGTTCAAAAAGGCTAGGGTTATTGAGAGAACTTCAAACTATTCTTCAAAATATTAACACTCCAACAGATTTTGAAAGCATGTCTTCCTAACTAAGTACACATTTGGCCTGGATAAACGTTTTTAACTGGCAATATGGAGTCCGACATGTCTAGGAAAGGTTATGCTCACATATTTTTATCAGACTTTGTATTTAGATTCTGTTTCATTATAATGTTCTCACACGGTTTACCATCGCGACAAGAAACGTGGTAATTTTATCTGGAAAAGAAACTTTTGTTATCATTAGTGTAACTTATTTTCCAAAGACATGCCACGTTTGAACAAATATGAGCCAAAATAAGTACAACTGACAACTTTTACTCGGAATTCTGAAAGAGTAGTATCTCTCTCTCTCTGTGCTGAAACGATTGGTGTCTGCTACCAACTTCCCACCTCATCCTCGGTGTGGAAGACTAGCCAAGATGGATCGGGCTTACCTCACAAGTAAAATCATGTCATTCAGTCTACTGTTTGAATTTTGAACCCATGAAAGACGTTGATACACCATGACACGATAGAATCATTGAATACCCTGTTCCCAAAATAAGATGTAAATCCACCTTCTTTGCAGTCAAATTTTAAAAATAAGCAATCAACAAACTTTTGATTAAAATTAACGGCAGTTTGACCTTCGTTATGCTAGATTACTGGTAAAACCTTGTTCTTCCTGCTGTTAAATTCAAACATGATGCAAGCAAGAGAAAATTGCAGTAAAATATCTCTAAGTTTGATCTGAAGGTAAATGGCATGTACAATAAATGCTTTCTTTTTCAGTGTTTGAACACACGATCTACGGAAACAAATACCAGTCAAATCGAGGACACACCAGTAACAGAAGAAGAGGTAAAATTTGCTAAACCTTATGTAGTCTTTCTGATATTGACGAGCACCTTAACAAAATAAAATTTGTTGTTAACATTCGAGCTGCGCGTCTTAGCTTGGGAAGTGAAACAAAAAGCATCTCAGAAGAAAATGTATCCAGTTAGTTCTTTTTGGGACAACAAGGTCGCATTTGCCACTGGTTTGTTGAACTATCGACATCATGGTGTCGGTGGCGTTATCCTGAGTCTATCAGATGACCGATAAAATATTTGCCAGTAGATCTCATCATGTAGTTGAGGAGTGGCCAAACTGCGGCTCGCGAGCCGCATGCACAGGTTCGAAGCCGCATGCGGCTCTTTGAGCTTTCCGAAAAAGTATACGTTTCTTTTTTTTATTTCTGTTGCAAAGTGTAGCAATATTGTAAAGTGGTACTGTATGCAGGGGGTGCAAGCGCACCCCCAAAATTTTTGATTTGTCGAAAATCCGGGCAAAGTCCCTGAAAATTTGGACAAAATCTCTGAAAATTCGAACAAAATCACTGAAAATCTGGGCAAAAATGGCGCCCAACGTTGTTTGACTTCGAAAAATTGCGCCCAGGGTTTGCAGAAAAACAAGTGCAGACCATTTTTGGAGGTCACACCATGAAAACGGTCGGCAAATGTTGCACGACAGCTTTTTGGGCAATTTGGGAAAATTCGGGCAAAAATCCTTTGCCCCTCCAAAAATTTGCTTGCTCGTACACCTATGAGCTAGTGTGCCGTGCAGTATTTCTTTTGAAAGTCGTTCCAAAAAGAATTATGATGTCACAGAAGTGTAGGTTGCAAATAAATTTGTGTTTTCAGATTTTTATGTTGCGGCTCATTGTAATTAGGGCTCTACAATATGCGGCTCATACATAAAGCAGGCTTGACCACCCCTGATATAGTTGATCAAAAATACCCATGAATTTGTTTCTATATTTCTTTCCATTTAATTTAGCAACAAGAACCAACTACAAGCCAAGAACCATCTGATGCTAGCCACATCAGCGGAGAGTCCTTGGATCTCGAATATTTTGAAGACTACTGGTACGAAGATTACCAGGTATGCTTCTAAATTATGTAAAAGCAAAGATATAATAGGTTCGGTCTCGTCAAACACACTTTGAACTCTCTAAAATATTTTGAAAGACAATTTTTCGGGCATAACGTTTTAGCTTTTTTTTTTTTTTTCGGCATAACGTTAATACTTCTCGGGCATAACGTTTTAGCTTGCAGTGTCCACAAGCCGATCAAAACATCTTTTAAATGATCACAGCTATGAATCAAGTACTCCGAAATACAAAGGTTGAACGGACTGCATCCACAAAGCAATGAATTGAAACAGGAACAATGCCACTGCAATGTGTAAAGCGAAACAGTCAAAGCGTAGTGAGGTCACCACAAACAATTGTCCAAACTAATTCCTTCAAAACAGATGAAAGAATAATGATGCTAATTCCGACAAATCCGGGCATAAGGGTCAACTGACCTTCTTGGTAATTCTCCTAGAAAAAAATCTCGGTAGTTATAGGGCTGAGCTTTATTACCAGAGATACAAGGTTCTCACTTTTCATCATCATTTGTGATTCTAAACCACGAAAAGAATAAAAGGAGACAGTTTGTTGTTAAACAGATATGCTCAGATTTGAAACGAAAAACCATTACATTCTAAACAAAAAAGTGCAATTAAACAGCTCTTACCGAAAACAAAAAGGAATCTTCTGAATAAAAAATTGATACAAAGTCATGTTTCTATCAACAAGAATTCTTCCTCAGCAATGAATCAAACACTACGATGTTTACTGCTGAGCAGGCATCTTCTAATCATATTCAACTAAGCTTGAGCATTTCATCGAAAAACAGTGTTTTTTTGTTATTTGCGGAAGATGTTTTGGTGTTACATGCGTGAGAACAAAATGGTATTAAAATAGTGCTTGTCGTAAGTTCAGGAATCTTACTTAAAAGATTTTTTGGACAATGTACCTTGAAACGAGCAACATCCCAATCAATTGTACATTACCAAAGACATCGTGCGGTGTAACAGAAACCCTTACTTAAAACGAACCAACCTATTTGATACTTGGCTGAACCTTAAATGTTGTTCTAGGTGTCGTTCAGACAATCTTACTATAAAGGAAAGTCATGGCAGGAAGAGGTGGCCAGGTTCACCAGAGTTTCTACCTTGAGAATGAACACGGTACTGTTTTCCTTGTTTTCAATCATGATTTAAATCATAATAACTCTATACTCTGCTTCAGTGCTTTTCTATTCAGAGTCATAAACGTAACTCTCAGGAACCAACGTTCATGAACACGTTGCTAACGGTTGAGTAGTTGTTTGAAACGCTTGAAAACCAAAATAAAGTTTAACAATGTTCGTTTCGTCGTTGATATTGAGTTTTATTTTCATATTTCGCTGTTGAGGAGTTAATGGTCTAGGAGTGGATATTGCCGAAAACGAATGAAGCAGATTGATCGTTTAAGCAAGGATAAGAGCATTGTTCGTTGAACACAAATTAACATCCTGTAACGTGTGTAGCTGATACTGAGAAGCTTTGAACTTAATTATCACATTTCTGCTCATTGCGCCAATACGAAACCTCGTGTTTTTAACAAAGCGTATGTTTCGAAGTAGACAAGAAGAGCTATTCATTCGAAAGTAATCACTGTTTTCCAATTGAAATACAAAACCACAGTTTAAAAAAGCACACAATAATCGATCAATGTCGCAGTGCATAGTTTTCACTGCAAAAATATTTTTATGATGAGAATGGTTTTGTTCCACATTAAAAAAAATCAATTTATGATCAAATAACCATTTCCAGCTTGCATTAAAAGCCGTTGTGTTATGACGTAACAAGAAAAGCGAATGTTTCCGTTTTATTGAAATCTTTATAATTCTTACACACTTGTTTCAGGAATTCATCAGGAAGCTGGACTCAGTTTCCGGCCGTTGATGCTGAGTTTCGGCATTGATCTTTGCAATTTTTGGTGTTGTTTTAATTTACTCTGTGTGTGCTTAATGTGTGATGTTTGCGCAATAAAATGTATCATGTATGGTTTGTCTTATTCTTGAAGTAACATTTCGAACACGAGAAGTAACTGACGATTTAAGCATAAAGGAACGTGATCGGTGCGATTGAGGTATGACCCAGATTTTTACCGATTCTTTGTTTTAAAACTTGTGCATAAATTGTTTATGAAGATTTTGCAAAATAAGTTTTGTCTCCCTTTTACTTAAAAAATCTTATGGCTTGATCTAACAGCACCTTAATGTGTTACTATACTTTTGAGAAGCTGAAGACTTTGGCACAAGTAACATTTGAACCTGTTCGCAAAGAAAGAGATGTCTTGCAAACAGGCACCGTGGATTGTTCTGGAAACATTTTAAAATAACAATGAGCTGAGTTTGCAAACTTTAAAGGACCGAAAATGTACAAACGTGACGCTCTGCCAACGACAAGCAAAAATTGACTTTCATGACAAAGAAATGAAATATGGTCAAACACAGAGTGGTCAATGAACAGAGAACCGAAATGTAGAAACAGAACTAAATACGGCAGAAGGGCAAATACCAGATGTGTTGCAGGTATCTGCATCACGTCCTAGAACCAGAGGCAGATTAAGGTGGGTGCTGACTGGGCTACAGCCAGGGGCCCCCACTCCCTAAGTCGGAAAAAAGTGCATTATGTGAACAATACACAATACGCTGTAAAAGATACCATCGCCAACTGGAACTAATAAGTAGGCTCTCTGTGCTCACTCACTGAAATTGTTTCGTTGACATAAAAGTAGTTGATTCTTTGGCGTGTGGTCTGGCCGACACTCACTAACAAGTTAGTACTCCAAGGTCTAAAATATTAAGGTATTTCATCCACTTGACTTATTTTGGTTTGCGATGCGCATGCGATATCCATGTCAAACTGGTCATGATAGCGGTGCGGTCGTCGACAGGTTGCCATTGTATACTGTATTCAAAACATTCCACGTGTTTTGTGAACATTTACCGACATGGCTTCAAGTCTCCAGCAAGAAATAAAGACTTTAAATGAATGAGTTTCGTTTGTACTGTGACGTCCGTAGTAGTTGACGATTCGTTTTTTCAAGCTTTTTTTTGTTTCAATAATATAAATACTTTAGTTCGTTCATATATTTTTTCCCCTATTAACGACAGTTTTATATATATACAGAAAGGGCCCCTTTCTACGTTTCAGCCAGGGGCCCCACACAACCTTAATCCGCCCCTGCCTAGAACTCCTTAGGCAAGTGCAAGAGAAAGATTGTAGTTCGGGGCATTACTAACAGAAAAGTACCCAGCAGCAATAGAACTCACCCAACGAGATCACCATCAGTCTACTGATACTAGGTTGCACTATCAGTATGTAGGGATAAAGCTGTATGCACACGGTATGGGTCCTGTGCGTTTTTTGAGCACATGCGTCTGATTTCGTGACGCCACGACCTTTTCTGATGCGTCTGGTATGGTCTGTGTTCGAGTAAAAGTGAGTCAGAGCAGTGAGTCTGATGCGTCAATATAAAAACAGGTTCTACTCGAACGCAGACTATACCAGATGCATCAGAAAAGGTCGTGGCGTCACGAAATCAGATGCATGCGCCCAAAAAACGCACAAGACGCATGCCGTGTGCATCCAACTTAAGTGAATTACGTTAATTCGTTTGTGGTGGCTAACACAGTGACTTGCTACCTGTGGGCACCATCTACTGGGGATCATTGTTTACATGTAGCGCCATCTTCAGACAGCCACAGATGCGACACGTTGAGACAGATAAGGCGTTAACAGTGGTGGGTTTAGGGTTGGAGGGGCCCGAGGCAAGACTAAAAAGGGGGGCCTTCTGATGACGTCATCATACCATGCCAACTGTGATAAGCACTTTTGATCAACCTAAGATACGGCCACCCATAAGTCACTGTTGACAGACGCGTAGCCAGGTGGGATTGAAAGGTGCCATCGTCCTCCCAAATTTTGTACCGCAATTATACAATGCATTTCTGCAGATAGCGGCAAGTTAGCTGCTAGCAGACTCACGGACTGCACTGGCAACAGACCTGAAATTGGTTTTGCGCTTTGGAGTATTCTAAACTCTTGTGTCAGTTACAAGTTTTCAATATTGCATTCCTATTTTCACTGCTACTGTTCCCTTCAAAACTGTCATTAGGCATTTAAATTTACATGCAACAAAAATACACCATTTTTGCCCACCGGCAAGTCGATAATTGTGCTAGCGAAAGCGACTACGTCTGTGAACAACTGAGTATGGCTGGGCAGTTCTCACGGGGAGAAAGAAATAACGGAACACTAGTATTATTACGAAAGAACGGCATTGTTGATACTATTCGCTAACAGGTGCTGGGTGAAAGATCGCCACGTAAATCCTGAAGTTAAATGAAGTATAAAAGATTGTTTAGCTCAGAGTAATTGTTCATCTCTGCTTCTACATTGACAGGCACCACAACGAGGCGCCATTTAACGGAGCTCCACAGGCGTTTGGGGGGATGTTGCCCTCCCAGATCTGCCGCTATCGATTCATATCATTCACCATTGCTTTCAGAAATGTTTTACAATGAAATATATTAATTTTTTAAATATAAGAATCATTGGGAATGCAACACAAATTGCTACTTGAAAATAATGTTGCGTTTAAGAAAGTAAAAAAGTTTGGAGTTTCAAACTTTCATGCTCTGCAGACAATAATCTGGGCAGTCATGCGTGACACACTTGACAAAGCATCCTAAATTGAGATGCATGCTCCCATGCTGTCATATATAAGCACCTGACAAGGCTGATAAATGTAGGCGTACTGTACAACCAATTTATTAGAATCACAAATAGCGATTCTCTACTGATCATCTCTAATTCTTTGGTCGAGTCAACAAAGGCGATAATCAGTGAGCGGCGTTGTTCACGGCACTTCTGATTTCGGCCCAATTAGAAATAGATCTGTTTTCACAAAAAGCACATTGCGATTTAGAGTAAAGACTCGCCGCAACAGTTTGCATGCGAGGTAATACGACTCTGGCAAAGACGCTCGCTGTCAGGGCTGGATATTAGAATCTAGGAGCCCGAAGCAAACTCGGAGAGAGTGCCACTAAAACTACATATTAAATTTGTTGAGGAGCCCCCTTTGGGACATTGCACATAATTTTGATCTCTTCCTTTCTTAAGCTCCGCCTCCGGAGCCCTCTTTTTTCATAACATGGCTTCGGCTCCACCTGTTTATTTATGCACATTATTAATTTCGATAATCTTGTTGTGCCTCAAGTTGACTGGAAAATTAAACATATCTAGTTACACAAAACTAAAAGAATACATCACACTTTCACCTTTTTTTAACTTGTTTTTCTGAGAATACGCTTCAAATAAAATCGTATTCCAGATGCTTTCACGTTCTCGTGACACACCCAGTTTGTCGGCCATTTCTCTAATAACTCTGTAAATGCCAGTGAAGATAACATTGTAAGAGCTATACAGTTGTCCACGATTAACTGAATCAGATGCTTTTCAAGTATTTGCTTAATCATGTACGCAAATTTTTTTTATAACAGTGGAAAATGTTTGACTGCATTTCTTGTTTAAACCCACATACAGCGCATTGCTTGCAATCGTTTGGCTGTTCTTAACTTCATCTGTTTCTACGACACGTTTGAAACTGTGATGTTTTCCCAGGTGGCGTTTCAAATAACCGCCAGTTTGGATCCACAAACATCTCCATTTTTTCAACTTGACAGAGAAATTCACCTTTGTCTTTCTTAAAATGGCTGAAAACTTCTGATTTCTTATCATTTGCACTCGAGTCATAATTAGCAGTGATGAATGGAAAAGTAAAGCACATGCTAGCAAATGTATTGGTTGATTTGCCAGCAATCTGGTAAAACTTGCTAGTGAGCTTACTTTGCCAGTAATCTAGCAAAACTTGCCACTACGCTTAATGGCTTCTACTAAAAAAATCTTACTTCACAATAGTGTGCCACGCATTTCACTCTTAGGCCTGCAATAATATTTTATCTGAATCAATTAATCATACTCTCTGCTAACACCATCAGCATGACTGCACAGCTGCAAAAGCTATGGATGTAGTGTTACTACTGATAACAGCACAATCAGTAGTTTATACAGTAATAATTATTATAGCTCAGTTCTTTTCAGATCCCTACACTACTAAACATCCGGTTTGATCATTCTGACTAGAAAGTAAGATGTTGTGGTAGTTTACAACGTTTCTCTTACTTATACAAGCAACACTACGCCTGTCCAGCTACTATGATGCGCCACAGTTTTAATGATGGTTTAAATTTAAACCACTAAAATAGCAGAGATCCATTGTTGCAGTCTGGTGTCGTAACTCGTAACAATCGCGCTTATAGTTGTGCAATAAAGAGCACTGTTTTTGGTAAAGTCTACAATGCTTTCAGTAAATTTGGCAAAACCGTGAGTAGCCTATTTATCTACGAGCCTAACTAAAGGAACGATGTGAAGCGAAATTTCTGACCTATTATTGTTTTTCAGTTATTGTGCTTCTCAGAGTAAAGGAATAAATTTGGCGATTACTTTTTTGATGTGTGTTGTGTAAATTTTAACGTTTTGATTAGAAGTCAGGTACCCACAAGCCCATACTGGAAAACGTGGCAGTTGTCGACGAGATATCGTGCGTGACCTAATGAGTTTTGGTGTGACACAGGTGTCAAATCTTTGGCCAGTGACTTTCGTCCATGATTGCTTTTCACTGAGAACAAAATGGCGCCTGAAATCTGCTTTCTCAAAAGGTCTTATGACTCAAAGCCCTTCTCAGGGGTCTTTGAGTAGCTCGAGAGTACCACGTGTGTTTAGTGGCGTAATTAGAGATTGACACATCTAAAAGAATTATGTAAACAAAACTACTTTAAATCTTTGTTTAATTAGTACAATAACAATATTAAAAAAACTTGGCAACTTATTAATAACATAATAACACTGAAAAACAATTCAAAACACAACACTCCCCAAAACAATAGACCAAACTCCAAGTCTAAATGTGAAGAACTGAATGCATTCTTCTCAAATGTAGGCAAAACGATATCTGCCAAAATAAGTAAACCTCCTGTCACATACAAACACTTCTTGAATCAGATAAATTTCAAAGACTCTATATTTCTACCTCCCACTGATGCAAATGAGATAAAAAATATTATTAGACAATTAAAAATGAAACAAAACTGCCAATCTTATGATATTCCTTCCAAATTCCTCAAGCTAGCCAATACTGTTGTTGCTAAATGGCTTGCTGAACTGTTCAACAGATGTATTATCTCTATTAATAGTCAACAAATTTGTGAAAAAAATGACATGAGATACCTAGACACCATCCTTGACAACAAACTTAATTGGAAACCACATATTGCTAAGTTAACCACACAAATCTCTAAATCATGTGGGATATTATCCAAATTAAGACATTATACCACCCAGCCTGTAGTAAAAGCTGTGTATAATGCATTGATACACCCTTATCTAAATTATGCTGTCTTGAACTGGGGCAGGGCATCAAAAACTACTATTCGACCTCTTGAGAATCTACAAAACAAAGCTGTGAAATTTCTCAAAACATCCAACAAAGCCACTTTGTATGAAATATATATACAAAATAACATTCTGACAATCAGCAATCTGTTTAAAATGTCTGCTGGTAAGTTTATTCACTCTTATGAAAACAATCAACTTCCATCACATTTTAACCAATATTTCAAATCTATTCAGACAGTTCATAAATACCCCACCAGACTTGCATGTTCAAAAAATTTCTTCTTACCCAGGGTAAACCCTACCCAAGGGCAATGCTCCCTCAAATTCATAGGACCCAAGGTATGGTCAGAAATACCTGTCCATATCAAGTTTCGCTCTTACTTTGATTTCAAACATCTGTTCAAAAATTACCCACTCTCTGGGCTTGGTGGTGCAAATCAACAAAAGGAATTTGTTTAAACTCATCTTGTATTGTCCGTTCTTTGTGATTCGTATAATTTTTTCATTATGCCTTGCTCGATATTATATACTTAACAGATACTGCAAAGCTTCCCTTTATAATGGGTTGATCTTCTACATATGTCTGTCATTTGATATTTTCCACATTGCTATTTTTTGTTTTTTTTTATGTTATATAAACATTTGCATTGTCAAACAACTGTACATCAATTTCAGTGTTCTCTCCACACCTGTGAAATTGATTATCTCATTATGGGACTGTGTGTGCATGGGCGTGCACTCATCTGTTAATATGTTGTTTTTTTTGTTTGTTTTTTGTCACCTTATCATTTCATTGACAATCTATGATGGTACTGAAGGCTGTGTTGCAGGGTAGGTAGACTGGATGACCTCGTGGTCTTTCACCGATCCTTTGTGACAAATGAAACAGTAATTGTTAGTTGCTTGTGTAGAGGTTTGCTTTGGATGATGCTATAGTTTCCGCATTAGCCTATGCTATACGCAATGCTGTGTGACCTATTGACTGTGCGAACCGTTGTTTTGTCGCAAAAAAACAATACACTTACTTACTTACTTACTTGAGCCAGGGGAAAAAAACGTAGCTGAAAGGGGCCTGTTGACCACTGTAGAAGACCCACTAGCTACCAATCAGAAAAAAAGCGAGAAATGATTGTGAATGCAGTCGTGGATGGCTATACTGAAGCTCTAAATCACCAAAAAATACTCCGAAAAATGCAAAAAACAGCAACCTACTGAAAAGCAGAAGAGTATTAAAGCCAAAATATAAACTAAGTGGGATCCTGTTTTTCACATTTAACTTGCCAGTTGGGGCAAATCGCCCCTCTGTCCCCTGTCAGTTTCGCCACTGCATGCATTGTAAAAAGTCAAGAATCTGCATGATGTTTGTCATTCCGAACAACACGAAAAATAATTTGATAGCTACTAAGCTTCACCAATGGTAGGAAAAAGTCAGAAATTCAACTTGCGAGCAATGATGGCTGGAGTCACTTTTTCAGACTCCGACGCCGCTCCTGTTCCAACATTTTTGAACCCGGATCAGGGTCCGAAAGTTTTTCAAATTTGAAAATCCGACTCCTGTTCAGACTCCGGGTACCATCGATCGAAACGAAATTTACCAATTTTTTTACTTAAGAAATGGCCGCGCAGATTCCTGCTCTGCCAAAATTTAAAAGTGACTCCGGACCCGGGTCCGGATTTTACAAATTTCAGACTCCGGCTCCGAAAGAAAAACGCCGAATCCTGCCAGAGTCGACTCCAGCACTCAGGATCCATAGTCACCTCTGCTTACAAGCACGTGGATGATAGATCGCATTCAGTAGTTTCCTGTTGATAAGAAACAGTATTTCACCAACATTTTGCACTCCCAGGTTTAAAATTACCCAAGTTAAAGTGGAAAAGACAGATGCCATCCATCAGCCACCTTTGAAATAACAACTTCCTATCTATAGGCTAAGTTGTTTCTTGTCAAAGTGGATCAGTTAGATGCAATCTATTATTCACAATTACAAGCATTCGGAATAGCACAACCGTGTTAAAATAACTGGCTAGCGATATTTACTTGCAAAAACAACAATTTCGTATGTTTTGGTACTTTTCAAGGCAGGGTGGTGGCGAAAAAATGCCACCAACAGTGAAGTTCACATTCAAATGAACTAATAAGTTGTTGTTAACGCTGAATTAGACTACTTTTCACGATATGCACTGCTGGCAATGTTCAACTTTCTGTAGTAGTTTGCATTACAGCAGGGATGGGGAACCTGTTTACTATCACGGGCCACATGAATTGTGCATTATCGCGGGCGGGCCGCAAAATCAATTGATTTTATCCTAAAATTCTACCTTTATCTAAGTGTGAGAAAGAGTGACTTCTCATGACTTACCATATAAGTATCTGCTGATCATGGAGCTTTATTTTGACACGATGTTGTACTTTAACTTGGGTAACAAAAATTATGTTGCGGGTCATATCAAATGTTCATGCGGCCGCAGGTTCCCCACCTCTGCATTACAGAGAGAGAGAGAGAGAGAGTTTATTGGCGCAAACATTAAACAATTTCATGCAAATTAAAGCTAAGGCGCTGGGACACCGAAAAAACCTGTTAAACAGGTTGTCTCGTCGGGCGCCCCTCGACAGTTTCATAAATTCCTATCGTGGTTTAAAGTTGATGGCCGAATTACTGCGAATTTAATAAGGTTATTGCTTTGAAGAGGTTGCAGTCTGCTGGATGATCAACACAGTTGCGCGGGAGTGCTGGGTCGCAATCTGTATCTA
>Ga0210059_1011142_pt1 | contig 13795 bp, 7 predicted proteins | sample Ectturendosymbi2_FD_188042 | JGI IMG/M metagenome (GOLD analysis project Ga0210059, IMG submission 188042) | Ecteinascidia turbinata endosymbiont from Florida, USA - Sample 2 (SPAdes) (version 2) | ecosystem: Host-associated > Tunicates > Ascidians > Unclassified | place: Key West, Florida...
GGACTGAGGATGCGTAATTTTACGTGAAATCGATTTCCTATTAAAAATTTGCTGATCGATTCCTTGCTTACACCCATCGTGGAAAGTACATACTTGAATAGAGATATGTGCAAGTTTGAATCATCGCGAAAAGACGAAAGCAGATGGCAGTCGACTGATTCCTCGAAAGCATACAGAAACACTAGTGCTTTTAAGTATCCTGTTGCGTTTCGCAACACAGGAATAAGTTTGTGACGTCAGAATGTGATGTGTTTGTACATCAGGTATCTCATTGCCGCAGCTAAGTGTGTTTTTATTCTAGTATTTAGAGTCGTGCTGTGGAGTGATTTGTGTAATGGTAATGGTATATTGTTTCATGTGACTCAGCCAATAAGCAGAAGCACCATAAAAGCCATCGCATGCAGTAAACCAACCATTAGCGAACATTAGAGCAAATGAGAATACAATGGCACAATAGCTGATCAGTGTAAACAAAGAGGGGCGCAAGACCGTGGCGGTCATCTGGTCAACCAACCCCGTTTATCACTTTTTGTCAAGTGATTGAGAAACAACAGTTGCAGATCAAATAGGCATAATGAAAAGAAAACAGAAAACGAATGAACGCATAACATGGTGAAGAAAATGTACAGGTGAAAGCGCATGCCTATGTACATAGATGAGTGGATCGAATTTAAGTACGGCACGGGGCTCTCCCACTGATGCTGTCATGTGCATGAATGTAACAAATGAGTCTTGGTTCAACACAGTGATATCGTACGTTATTTTATAGTGATTGTGATTTTCTATTGTGCAAACACAACTGCATTTCTTTCACATGTCTGACTGGAAATTTTCGGAAGGGGGTCGTTAGGTTGAATTGGGTCGCAAAAGAAAATGGGTCGCCGCATGAAAAAGGTTGAAAACCACTGGTTTCGAGGTTCTACACATTTTCACTCGAAAAATGTTGGTGAGCCAATTGAATATTAGAGGTGTATGCCGTTGCCACGCTTCAATAAATTTGTTTTGACTCTTAATTGTTTTGTTCGTTACAAAACAATACCAACCCTTCTGTGTAAGGACGGGAGGTGATGCCCTGGTGAAGGTCCCATGGATGTTCTGGTCTCCTACCTAATATTGAAGTAGGCCTATGTTATTTGAGAATGTGGAGAAGAGGTGAATCATTACTTTTTATTTTAAAACAAGCACAGTCGTTGAAGGCGAGTGTATACAGCCCCAGCAGCACTGGGCTGGCCAAAACAGCACAGTAAAGTGGTAACTCCAGAGGAAAGGTTGATTTCCATCATTCAATTTTTTCCAAGGTCTTTCGTCGTTGACATCATTTGCCAATGAAATAAAAAACTTTTAAAGTTTTTTACTATCTACCACTTACCTGCTTCACTACATTCTTTTTTTTTTTGACACTTGGCATCTGCACTGACACTCATTTATTCGCCACATATTTTGTGTAGCCTATTTTGGCTAACAAAGCTTTACCATTTTTGTAACGTTACCTACATCTTTCCTAGTTATTGTTCTCCTCACACGACAAGTAATTAATTAAGAATTCTCCAAAGATTTAGAATTAAGAGGTGATAAATTTTAAGATTAAAAAAAAACGAAAGCGCTACTTTGAATTTCAGAAAGTAAAATTGTAGCTAATATTTCATCCATCCAAACTTGCTTATTCTGTAAAAAAAAAGTTTCAAAATTTTACTTGTGATTCTGTTGTTGACGCAAAGACTATTAGAGTAAGATTAAATTGTTAATGCAGCTTTTGTTAGAATGCAAAGTATCCTGTACTAGTACTACCACTAGAAAGAAGTGGAATACAGTCATTCATTGGTAAGAGTTCTTTTTATTACAAACAGTTTGCTTTGGAAAGAAAGGGAACTTGCAATCGCTTACACTTAAACCATTTGGCCAGTAAACAAGATGTGATCCAACGCATCAATGAAATTCGAGCTAAAATCTTCAGAAGTGGTGAGATGAGCTTAGACATTGTAAAGAAAGGGAAGAAATGCATCTAAAAATGCAGTCTGCATAAAAATGCATATTATATAGTAAGGTATGTCGAATTCCAGATCACAAAATGATTGATGAATTTAGAAATGATTGGTTTAGCCTTGCAGCATGCCATGCGCCAGAATGGAAAGCCAGCTCAGCTGTACCAAAAATATTGTAGCTTACTGGTAAGCATGTTTGCCTAATGACATAGCAGTGGGTCCAGTCCTAAAATGTTAACTAGTGATCATGAAAAATGCTATTTCGTAGGCATTGGGACCATTTACACTGAGCTTGTCCATGCATGTCACTTGTTTTGCATTTCCTTCCAGTTCAGCTTTCAGTTTGGCGCCTATTATTCTGTTGACAATCAATGCAATATCGAATATGACCACAGTAAACGCCCCTAGGCTACATTCTTGTCATCCCTGATTTGGAAAAAGTGGAGGTGATCTAAACTCTCTGATCTTCAACTAAGTGCAGGCTATCTCAGCCCTTTGTTTTGTAAGTGCAGGTCGACAAGTAAGAACATAGGCCACCTTAACTTTGTTTGCAATATGTTAAGGTAATTTTTACTGTCATAATGTCAAATGTTTTCATTTTAGATAGAGTGATGTCGAGCTTAGTTTATTTAATTGGATCAAATCCAGTTTTATTTTGTTTTTAGCCTTATAACAAATAAATTCAGTAATGAGGCAAAATGTAAAACACAGTAAAATTTTACAGACCAAGATAGAGTACCGCCATTGTGTGTGTGTTTTAACCTTATTAAATTGAAATTTCAAGTGCAAAGGCAAAATGCTTGAGCTGCAGATGCAGACCTCTGAGGCATTATAACATCAGCAGGTTTTAGTTCCTTTTTAATTGAAAGGTAGCTGTAGTTTCTAAGATGAAAGTAGCATACTTGCCGGCCTTTAATGAGTCGTGGCTTGAAGTCATGAACTAATAAGCTGGTTGATGAAAACTGATGACAAATATCAGTGGTGAAGTAAATTAATGCTGTACTTTATACAAAGCTCTTAGAAGGAGCAATTGTTTATGACGCAAAGACATCAAATCACTTAGTTGAAGATCAGAGAGTGTAGATCACCCCTGTAGGGGTGGCCAAATGTTTTGACCCGAGGGCTGAATTCACGACTGGCTGGCCACTGGAGGGCCGGATAGAGTACGATTTACGTGACAGGCAGCAGTTGATGCTGTTGCACTGTTCTTGACAGTCGGAAACGTGGCACTTGAAAAAAATTTGCAAGATATTTGGCGGGTCTGATTAAACTGATTGGTGGGCCGAATGCGGCCCGCGGGCTGTAGTTTGGTCACTGCTGATGTAGACTATGAAGAGAAAAGCAGTGGCAGCGCGCAGCCTTGTCGGAGTCCAACACCAACGGTGAACAGTCATGATTTAACTTTCCCAACGTGGACACAAACTTCAGAGCAGGAATACAGTGACTTGACGGCCAGTAAAAGGCGGTCATCAACACTGTACTCATGCAACACTCCCCACAGCTTTTCACGAGGAACCCGATCGTATGCTTTCTGGAGGTTGACAAAACATGTGTAAAAGTTTGTGACATACTTCCAAGATTTCTCAAAATTTTGCAAACTGCCAAATTTGAGTAACACATGTGCAAATACATCGTACCATCACTTTAAGTGATGCACAGACAGAAAGCAAAGTGTTTGTTACACCTAAATCATGATTGCCACGCAATAATAGAAAAACATGAAACAGTAAATGACATTTAATCTGTCTTGGGACAATGGCAAATTGAAATTATTTTTTGACCCAGAGAGGAAAGACGGTCTTGCGACCAACTGTATGCAGACTTCTGGTCTATATCAGAAGTGTAATCGAACAACACAAGAGCACAAAAATGGTTAGTTACAGCGTTCTACAGAGTAGCTGATTAACACACAGAGGACGCACTGTACCAGCTATAACTCAATTCGCTCATCATCAAACAAGAATCAGGCAGTGAGAGAAAAATGAAGATTTTAACTTCAGATTTTGAAAATAAACAGCAAAAACGTCAGATAGGGGTGCTTAGCAGCACACAAAAATATTTAACTTGTTTTGAGCCAGGTTTAAAATGTTTTTACAAGATATTTAGGTTCAGGCTAACAACTGTTTGTTTTAAGGCAGTGCCTATTTTGCTGCCGAGATGGCAGCAGCAAAAGGCTTGGTAGAAAGGAAGTAAATGTAACTAAAAGATAAACATACAACCTAACCGTAGCCCTAAGGTAGGGATTCCCAACCTTTGCACCAGCTCGTACCACGTGGGCACCCCATATTGTCAACGTGTACCACTTCTTCCAGAACAACTAATTTGATCGAATCTTAGTTTGTTAAGAATAATATACATTTAAAATAACAATAAAAGACTACAGCTAAATTAAATGAGATTTTTCTTTTTGTTTACGTTCCACCAATTGGTCGATGGGTGGCATAAATCTGCTAACAGCGCACTGAAAGTAATGATGTTAAGATGCAATAGGAATAGTAGGCTACAGGAAAATTTATTTATTTAGAAACACAGGCCGATACGTAAATTAGAAGGCTGTGAATCCAGGTTTTTATGAACAAATTGAAGTTGCTCGCGTACCACCTGGAAGACCTTCGCATACCACTGTTGCAATTGGAAAAGTCCGAGCGGCATGTGCGCAAAGCTTCGTACTGTGGTAGCAAGCAACAATAGAGTTCACCCAACGAGATAGATCACTCTATTATTGCTTGTTCGCGCCACGTGACACATATATATATATTGTTGTTCTTCACACACATCCCGTTCATGGTAAATCACACATTCAACACAACGCCACCGAAGAGGTTGCAACACCACTAGCGGTACACATACCATAGGTTGGGAACCCCTACCCTAAGAAAGCTATCCCTAACCTAACGCTAAGCTAGCCCTAACCTAACACTAAGCTAGCCCTAACCTAACACTAAGCTAACGATAACCTAACCCTAAGCTAACCTAATCCTAACCTAACAACACTAACCCCTAAACGTAACACCTAAGCGGAGCCTAAAAAAAAGCAAAGAAAAAAAACAAAAGTTGGCAAGGTGAGAGTCGAACCGAAAACCATTGGCATAGCAGCTGTAACACCTAACCGTTACACCATGAGCAGAACAGCATTTTCTTGACAAAGCGAGCTTTTTCTTTGTATTGCATCATGCCACAAGACCGAATCTTCGACTGCCGGCACAATAGCTCCAGCTGATCTGTTGCCGCCAGAATATCACTGGTAAAATAGACACTACCTTGTTTTAATTAATATTAAAGCAGGATTTGGCATTTGATTTTACTAATCTTGTATATTCACTTTTCCACATGTTTGGATTGCACACGTCGTCGACATGTTGGAGGTGATAGAGAAATCACCAGAAAATACAGAAATCATGAGGCAACCTGAAACACATGGAAGGTTTTAGTTTCTACGCATAGGCAAGAAGTGGTGGAAATTTCATCAGCTAGCTTTTGTGAATGGGTGCCATATGATTTTGAACAAATCATTTCTCTCTAAGTTTCCATGTCTATCTGTGTTGGTCTTCCAGATCCTGATGAGTTTTTAGTACAGTATTGGATATGATTTCTGTTTTGGTTTCAGGCTCATCAGTTATGGCAGATGGCAGATTGTTTTTAGTTCCGCTGCGTGTGGGTGCTTTTCTTTCTGCTTCTTTATGATGTCTGTAGTGATATGATGTTTTCCATCAATGTCATTGGCATTATCCACAAATCTGAGGGCCTTTTTCACCTGTCCTTGTAGCATTAGTGTACAGAAGGATTTGCGTTTTGGATTTGACTGTTTTTTTGAGTCTTGTTTGAATGGCTTCACACTCTGAGATCAGTTCTTGTAGCTTCCCACGTTTCTACCATTTCATTCTTTTGTTCAAATATTTGACATGTTCTCTGTTTTTTTATTTGAGTGATGGCTTCTGGAATAGTTGTGGAAGAAATACTTGTAGCATATGTACTTGTATTGTTACCGGCTCCCATTTTTTGCTGTGGTTAAAGAGTCCTATAAGACAAGACACTTCTGCAATTAGTGTTTTTCCATCTTTTCCTCTTGGGATTTGCATGTAGTTTATTTTCATCTTACAATTTTTTCGTATGCCAAATTGAGACTTTAACTGATTTGCTTTCTGTCTTTTAGCTTGCCCAATCTTATAGGCGTTTCTTTTTAGGTGATTCCCTCACCTTGATCCTGGCAACTATGGCAGAACTATTTCAGTGCGTTGTCTCTCTGTGGTAGTCTTCATCATATTCCTGATATCGTTCACGTGTCATTCCAACACAATACACATGTGCGATGGTACCATTTTGCGTATCCTCCATCACACACTATGCCCTTAGCGGTATAGAGACAATACTCTCACAAACTCACATTTACTCATCCTGGATGCCCCAGCAGCCTTTTAGAAGTTCAGACAAGTAGCTATAGTTAGTCTACATCACGCCTGCCCAACTTTTTTGGTGTTGCAGGCCACTTTCACATGAGGAAATTTATTGCAGACCACAAATGTTTTTGTGGCGTAACAATAAGCTATTGTGACGTAACAAAACCCTTGATTTTTATTGGTTTTATGCGATAACACGAGGTGATAATGAGCCCTATAGTTGCATGCAGTGTTGCCAGCTTGTATGAATGTAAACCAAATCTTAAAAATGACATATTTTTTAAGCGTTTGTTATACAAGCCTTTGGGTGGTAGGACCACAACAGAAACAACGGGTATAATTTTGGTGTGTTTTGATAGGAAATATGTACTTCAGCCTATAAAAAATACTAAAAACTTAAAAAGTCTGCTTGGGAACTTATTACATCACGGGCCACTTAAAACAACCTTGTAGGCTGCGGGTTGGGCAGCCTTGGTCTACATAATATATTTTTTACACCTAGAATATCTTTGCCACTTATTCAAATAGAATGAGAATTCTGTACAACCATAGCATCTGCTACCACATAGAAAAGAACTGTGCACTTGTCAAGATCTATCGTTAACTAACATTGTGGTGAGTGGTTGTATCCATAGTCTTTGAGTGAAAATGTGTTGGCAGTGTCTATTTTGCCTCAAGAAGCAAAACCACTACTGGAGCTATTTTGCCTTTAGATGAACATGATTGGTTGAAATGGTTGCATGACAAGTTCAGAAATTATAACCTGTTTACTTGGCCACGGCATCTGTAACAGTCATGATTTTTGCTGGCAAGCTGTTAGTGGCTTCATGTGTGTATTGGGTAAACTATAGGCTAAATTCTAATCCCACTAAGCCCTAGCCATTATCTTTTTGCATATCATATTTGTCACATGATCACTTCAACCAATCGTCTCTGACTAAAGGCAAAATAACCACAGCAAAACTTTTGCCTCATGAGGCAAAATGGACACTTCTAAATACCTTGATTTTCTTGACGAATGTTGAACTGAGTAAGCAGTTTTGGATTCGATGTCAGAGTACATAAGTTTTAATTTTCAGTAGTACATTGGATATGGAGCAGAGGTAGACAGATATATCGGCTGATATTTACGTTTTACTGATATATTGGTATCGTCTTCAGTAGGTGCTGACAAAACGTTGTTATATTCCTCATGTATCCAGACAACTTGCGCAAGAAAGCACAATGAACCAAGTCAAGGCAGTTATCTTGCAGCAATGTTAGCACGTGTGTTTTCATAAACAAGCAGACAAGATGAACCATGAAGCACATGTCCGCGGTTGCAGCTGAAACAAAAGCATCTTCATCAACCAAATTAATTAAAAATCATAGCAAAATCATGAAATTACTGCAATTTGAAAAATTTTAGCTCACAAATCCTTATTTTTAAAGTTTTTGAAAAAAGGCAAGGCATAGAATACATTATATACATTTTTGATACTGAAGCAGAAAACAAGGTTTAAAATTTTGGAAAATATTTGCTATCGGCTATCAGTCCGTGAATGGCCGATGTGTCGGCATCGGCCCCTAAAAGCCATATCAGTCTATCTCAAATATGGAGTTTATGAAAATTTTAGGATTGGATCAGGTTTGTAAAATTCTTATATCCATACACCACGGGTGGTTACTGAGCACTTTGCCAAATGTTTTTCTATAAAGAACACAGCTAACAGCAACAAATGAGGGAAGGGTGTGAAAGCTGAAATCTAGTGAGAACCTTTGTTGCAGGGATATTACGTTAATCCTGCATTAATTAGATTGATGTTTGCCACTCATAACTCCACTAACTTTGAAAAACAGCCTGGTTCCCAAGGCTTTTTCTACTCGGTATTGCCAAGTACCGAAAGTGTTTGGACTGGCCATTAGCTGATGAGCAGCTGGTTGACATGTCAGCCAGCTCAGAAAGCCTTTTTATGGGACAAAACACTAATATTGAAGTTGACCACCTGCAAAGTAAAGTCAGACAAACTGATGCAATGAATCAATCAAACATCAATTGAAATAGACAAACAACAAAAAAGGAGAAAATAGAGATTGAAAGAAACAGAACCATAGAAACTGAAGTGCCAGTAATCATTTGTCACAAGCAGTCCTGCCACTAAGCCAGTGGTTCCCAAACTGTGCTACGCGTACCACTAGTGGTACGCGAAGGCATTCAAAGTGTTATGCGAGACACTTCTGTTCTTCTACACAAAAAGAACACATTCTGTTTTCACTTAATGGGTTCTGTCAATAAACTGCATTTCTGTGTACTTCCCTTATTAGTTTTGAAAAATGGCTATTGTAATTTCTCACAGCCATGTTGTCCATGCCATATTTGTGCCAAGTCTGGTTTGCCTAACTTCTGATCAAATGATATTGAGGAGATTGAGTTTTCCTGGAACAAGGTGTTTTCAAGGTGGTACGCGGTGAAAATACAAGGCCCACAAATGGTACGTGATCAGAAAAAGTTTGGGAACTGCTTTTGTCATGATCATTCATAGATATATATAACAATAAACATACTGTATAATGATTTTTGAAAATAACACTCACTAATATGTGTATAAATATTTGAAAATAAATAATATGTAATACATTTTTCTCATCTATTGCTAGCCTTAAATGTATCCCTTCGAATAGGCAAATGTACCCTTGGGGATACATGTACCCCAAGTTAGGAACCCCTGACTTATGGCATATCCCTGTTGTGTCTATATGTTTCATCGTGAAACTTCTTTTTTATTCAGATAACAAGGGTGCAGTATAGCATAGATTGTTGTATTTTTGTGTTTTGGGCATAAGCAGTTCATACCTTTTGCTGCTACTGGCGGGCATAAAAGATGGGATTTGAATGGAAGACATACAGTAAAAAGCCAACTTCCATTTTTGGATATATTGAATGGCTTTATTTTATGTATTGTCTAACAACTGGATTATACATGCTTGATCATTGGGAAAGAATATTGTTTAGTGAGTACAGTATTTTTCTAAATGGACTGCTGTTTGGTTTCATATCTTTGTGTTGTACTTCTTCACTTGCTCTAAGGCATTTGAGCCTTTAACACCTTGGCGTCTGGCCGGTTTTGGGGATTTTCTGGAAAAAAGTATTGAAATGCATGTGGTTGCATCATGAATTTCTCCAGTCCGGTATACTCTACAGACCCGGTAAAAGGCTCAAAAAAATGCAGCAAGTCTTCTAGTCTGCACTCGAAAAAAAAATTTTTGCTTGGGGGTTGCGGATTTTTTTTGAGTGACGTCAAAAGTGGAGGGATTTTCGGCCGCCTTGGCCCACTTTGCCTGGCCCTGGGCACCAACCGTTAGATGGTAGTATTTCGCTGAAATTTTTATTGGAAACTAGGCTACAATCCGAGTCTTTAGATACTTTGGATGACTTGCTGGGGTTTCGGGTTCAAAGTTATGATCTAAAGTAATAAAAATATTTGACTAATTAGCTAATTAGTTCATTACTTAATTTATTTAATTTAGATAAAAACTTTTGAACCAGAAACGTTAGAAAGTTGATCGAAGGCTCAAAAGACTCGGACTCGAGCCTAGTTTCCAATGAAAACTTCAGCGAAATACTTTGGCCTGGCGGTTGGGCCCTAGGCCAGGTAACATGAGCCAAAATGACCCATTTTAACACGTTATAGTGGAAACCTCTTAATAGAGCATCAGTTTATAGAGCAAACCGCTTATTCGAGCAGTTTCAGCTGAAAACAAATGATCCTGTCTTTTTCCTCTTATAAATTCTTAGCTTATTAGAGCAGGCACACTGCTTATTAGAGCAGTTAGATGTGTAGCAGCACCGTGGCTTGCACACAGTTAGCACTTGAGAAATCTGTAAAATGCAGAAAGTTGACACGTAGAAGTCAAGCAACCAAAAATGAAGTAAAACAATCAAAAATTGACACCAGTTCTTTTGTGCTGAGGAGGGCAAGAGTGAACAGTGTCCACCACAACAGCTACTGTGCAATAATACATTACATTATGACAAAACTATAACTTTTCTTTTTACAATACTGTGTACAGTGCTCACAACGAGAATAAAATACAGTACCCTGATATTGATATGTGTATTGTTGAACCCCTAGTGTGGATGACACCCTAATTTTATTTCAAAAGGATCTCATCAGATAAAAGAGCAACCGTTTATTAGAACAGGTTTTGCTTTTCCCAAGCGGTCTTTATTAAGCGATTTCCACTGTAGTTCTGTATGAAATACTCCGTATATTTAAAACTACACTTAGGTAAATTTAAAATGTAAGGTGTATGAATTGTGAAAGTCAACACTGTGTTCATGCTGTTGACAATATTTTGTCAGGTTCTCAGTTTCGGCTACTTCCCAATTTACTAAAGACTCATGAGCCTGTGATCGTGGTTACAAATACCGTATTTTCCGGCTAATAAGCCGATTTTCTCGACCTACTTTTGCGACCTAATTTTCTGGGGTCGGCTTATTGGGCAGATATAGCTCTGCACCGATTCAATACTAATATTGTCCCACGATTTTACGACCCATTCACAAACAGTGGTGAGTTAAAGAAGCGGCTTGCCTGAGCACTTACGCACTTGGCTAAAGGAAGCTCCCAGTAGCTTTTGTGCTACTAGGGATGTTATGCTTAGCGCGTCGCATGTAGCAGCTACCGCGCTGCTACATCACTCCCCCTTCTCTCTTTAAGCGGGAGCCGTGCTCCGAGTGCTCTCACAGGCGAAGCCTCGTACGAGGCCCGTAAGCTTTTGCGCACGACGCAGTTTCGAACTCCCTACCACGCCGTGCCCATGCAAACAAAGCACTTTGTCTTCTGCACGTGCTTACGGTAGATGCACTGGCGTGTGAAAGAGGACAAAAGTGCGAAGAGAATCACTGCTACAGCAATTAAAAGAGCAAGTAGGATCAATTTTATGGTGGTTATAAAGAACATGCGTTGGTGCGTAATGAATGTAACGCATACCTGACAAACTTTGTTGCAAAAAGAAAAAAAGGGTCCGGTAGTTAGGTAACAAAATTTTCTGATTCGGCTTATTAGGTGATAATATGGAAAAACTCTAATTTTCAGAGCTAAAAACTGGCCTCGGCTTATTCGCCGGATTGGCTTATTAGCCGGAAAATACGGTACAGTTGAAATCGGTTAATCGCATATTGGTTAAAGGCATAAATCACTTTATAGCATAGCATTGCATTGCATCCCAAACCATTCCCATTCACTTGTGAAGAAAATTCAACGGTTAATCGCATAAGGGTTAATCGCATAAATCGGTTAATCGAATAGGAATTCTTGATTGATTTGTAGACTTGTATCACTTACCGCATGTGTTAAGTTGCTCAAGATTATCCTTACCAGTACCCAAAAATCGTCACAAGATCTCCCACAACCTGCAGCGATTAAATACAAGACGCCACACTGAAGACAGCAGCTGTGATTAAATTCACTGCAAGGCTGAAGGCTATGGGACATAAACAATGTAACAATAACAACGTAAAAAATAAATCAACTATCCTAGGACGTAAACAATAAATTAGCTAAAGGAAGGAAGTAAACAATAAATAAAGATGATTTCAACAATAAAGTAAAACTGCACGAAAAAAGGCCTTCTCTACTATGATTATGAACCACAAGACTAAGTTTTATTTAAGGATTGTTATGTCGCAAACAAGGTTTGTTACGGATCGTTACGTCGCAATAGAACCACAAGACTAAGTTTTATTTAAGGATTGTTACGTCGCAAACTACTGCATAAATATAGAATACTGTAGCCTATGTATACAGTACGATATAAAATGGCAGGAATTAGCAAGCCAGCAAAGCGAAAAGATTTATGTCTGTCCGACAGAATCTTTGTTATCGAAAAATTGGAAAAGAAAGCAACTTAGTGCGAAATTGCCAAGGAGTTTGGAATTTCACAGCCCCAAGTGTCGCACATTTGGAAGACGAAGCAAAAGCTTTTATCCGCACATCAAGGCAACATAAACCCATCGCGGAAAAGAGCAAGGAATAGCACACATGCAGATGGAGAAGAGGCTTTACTGCTTTGGTTCAAGCAAGCTAAAAGTAGACGGATTGTTATTAGTGTCCCCATGTTGCTTGAAAAGGCTAAAGATTTGGGAAAGCTGATGAATGATGATTTTGATCCATCACCTTCCTGGATACAGCGCTGGAGAGAAAGAAATTTAATTGTTTTTAAAAGACAACATGGAGAAAAACAAGATCACGACTCTGAAGCAGCTGAACACTGGCTAACATCTGTGTGGCCCCGCATACAAGACCATTACGCTGTTTCAGAGATTTACAATTGTGATGAGACATGTCTTTACTATCGTGCCCTACTGCAAGGAACAGTGTGTTTTAAAAATGAAAAGCTTTCCGGTGGGAAGAAGTCAAAAGAACGTCTGACGGTTTTGCTAACATCGAATATGGATGGTTCAGATAAAAGAAAACTTTTTGTTGTTGGCAAATCTGCTAAACCACATTGTTTCAGGGGAGTGAAAACGCTGCCAGTAACTTACCGATCCAACAGCAATGTATTGAAAGCTTCGACACTTCCTTACTAAAGAAAGGCAAAAAAGTGTGCTTGCTGTCAGACAACTGTTCTGTGCACAAAATAGAAGACAGTGCTTTGAAATGTATTGAACTTGCGTACTTGCCGCCCAACACAACTTCATCGGTCAGCCTCTTGATCAAGGCATTATAAAAAAACGTTAAGTATCATTATCGACGGCGAATGCTACAAAAGATCATGCTCACAATTGATTCAAATGAAGACATCACAACAACGGAAGTGGCGCGATCTTTGTCTGTACTCAGTGCAATCAATTTTATGAGTGCTTCCTGGACGGACGTTTCCAAGGAAACAATTCAAAATTGCTTTTTTAGGTTTTTTTTTAATACCAGCTGTTTCTGATGAGCCCTTTCTTGACTTCCCACCTGAGGAAATTCCACTGGCTTTCACTGAGGAAGTTTATGATGAATACGTACGCATAGACGATGACCTTGAAGTAGCCTGCATTCAAACCGACAGCGAACTATGCGATGAAGTGACCCAGGGCCGAGAAGACAATGAAGAAGCAGATGAAAGCTGTGATGCAGTTGCTATCATTCCACCAAAAAACAAAGAAGTGCTTGACGCACTGGACACAATCCGTCGGCGACTAAATGTTCAGGGAATGGACAGGACAAACTTTTTCCTCTGGAACAGCAAGTGCTTAACACTTTGAGAACCGGGGTATGATATATTCGTACTTTGATTTCAGCCTAAAACAGCAGTTTTCGGTTGCCTTACCAACGCCCTAGCTCCTCCGTCGATTGCGCTAGAGAGCTGTTCAAAGGCTCAACCAGATCGGCCAGCCTAGTAGATTACACTTGAAAAAAAATTTTTTGGTTGGGGGGTGCGGATTTT
>Ga0210059_1011143_pt1 | contig 13794 bp, 11 predicted proteins | sample Ectturendosymbi2_FD_188042 | JGI IMG/M metagenome (GOLD analysis project Ga0210059, IMG submission 188042) | Ecteinascidia turbinata endosymbiont from Florida, USA - Sample 2 (SPAdes) (version 2) | ecosystem: Host-associated > Tunicates > Ascidians > Unclassified | place: Key West, Florida...
ATGTTGAAGTCTATCAATAGCATGAAAAAGCAAATTCTTGAAATATGGCTATTACTTAAACTACTCCAAATTTTTTAATTTTAAACTTTAATAAACAAACTTCACTTTGCAAAAAACTGTATGATTTTATCTACTTTAGTTGCTTCGCAATTACATTTTGAAATGTGTGCAGGACTTTTGCATTGCATAGGTCATGGCCATGTCTTCTTTAAAGGTTTTTTTCCCGACCCAGTGGACTGAATTACTTTGCACTGCACTCCTGTGAGGATTCGCATTGGATTGGCGCATCAACAATGTGTCACCTTGACTTTCCATTGTGAACTCACTTGTGAATTAAATGTTGGAGTGTTTTTACATTGTGAAGAGCTTGAAGGTCCACTTTGCTTGGTCTGTGGTATTGTGAAAGTTACAGTATAACTGAAAATGAAACAGTGAAAGGTGATTCTACTATAGAAACATGACTTTAGGTGTAGCTGGAATCACTGAGACACGTTGCATTGCAGGTGTACTCATCAAGTGACTACAACACCTTGTTCGCCAGTGCACAAGATGCACATACTTTAAAATCACGCATTGAGCTGCTATTTTTTCGCCACTTTGCAACTGCATAACTCACCAGTTGATTATGCTAGAGAGCTATTCAAACCCTCAAAAGACTTGGCAAATCTTCTCCTTTGCCATGAAGAAATGTGAAGTTTAGGGTTTTGTCTTTTTTGTGGGTAACGTCATAAGTGATGACTTTCTAGCATTTCTGGTACAGAAGTTTGCAATCTAAAATAAACAAAGTAATTATCTAATTATGAGATTAATTACTTTGTTTATTTTAGATCATAACTTTAGAACCAGAAACCCCAGCGAGTCATCCAAAGTATCAAAAGACTCGGATTTTAGCCTAGTTTTTTAATAAAAACTTGAGTGAAATACTACAATCTAGTGGTTTGGGCCTATGGCCAGATGAAGTGGGCCAAAAAGGCTTAAAACAACTTCAATTATGGCGTCACTCAGAAAAACCCAAAACCCAAAATTTTTTTTTCATTGCAGATGTAAAGACTTGCAGAATCCTTTGTGGGTTTGAACAGCTCTCCAACCCAATTGTCAGCGGAGATACTCCCGTGCAAAAACACATACAAACTGCTGGATTTTAGCCTTAGTCTACTGGGATGGAAGGTGTTCATAAAATAATTTTACTGAGACTAAAATGCTGTTCCTGTTATTTTTAAGATTCATTTGTAAATGAAATCAAACTGGATTGTGGAATCTCCTATACTTCCAACCGATCTTTTTATATCAGATCTGTAAACATGAGCCTCCTAGCAAACAGTGTATGCTCCATGAATATTTATCCAGTGGAGGAGAATGCATTTGGGAAACTGACTATCAGTTCTTTTCTGTAAGTTAGCAGTTATGGTGAGAAGCCCCTTCATCCAAAATGAACATGTTTGCCTAAATGAAACAGCATGTGTTTACCATTTTAGGTTCAAATGGATCCATAAAAAAGTGCCTAAATGTCAAAATAACTCTTTGACAATCACTTATTTCAACAGTGAAGATCAAGTTGACAGTTTTAGCACCTTGTTATACAGTGAATTGCCACCCAAACATTCTTTTGAGTTTAAGACTGGCTTTAATTTTTCAATTTCTGTGAAAGAACCTGTGATATTGGAATCTTTTTTTGCTCTTATTGAACTGGACTGTAAGTACATTGCGGTTTGAAATTTTGTATTATCAAACATTGATTTTTATTAATTTTTCTGTATTGTTTTGTTGCAGATTGTCCTCTTGGCACAGTTTTTAATTCTGCTCAGTGCTCAAAATGTACAGTTACATGCAAAGAAATTATAATGGAATTGAATGTTACCTCTGGTTGCTCACAATCATGCATTGGCAAATGTCAGTGTCCACCGTCAAGGCCTCTTTGGCAGATTGACAGGTTCCAGTGAAACCCACAATTCCGTATAGACTAGACTATAAATGCTTGATGAAACAACGGATTATGCTTAACTATCTTTTTGTTTGCCATGATTATTGCAATCGTAACATACTGCAATTTATGTTATCTGTGATTGCAAGTGAAAATAGCTGTGTTGTTTGAGAACATCATCAGATATGCTACATATGTTTTTAGGTAACTTAACATGATGATGATGTTGTAACATGGTATTTAGTTATCACCAAATGAAAAGTTTTGCCTACACTACAAATGGTAACTTCTGTAAGTGTTCAAAGAAAACAATGGGTCATAGGACTTCTGTGATAACTTGATTGAAAAGTACTTTTTGGCATTTGTTTTGTTTGTTGGTTAACAAAATGATTGTAAACTTAAATCATTCACAAATTTTACTTGAATGGGATGTGCCTAAGGTCACTTCCTGTTCCCAAAAAATCGTTGGGGTTACCCATATGATTCATCAACAAAATTTTATGTATCCATAAATTTGCTCGTTGTTTAGCTAAGCAAGTAATGTCTGTGAAAGTGTTTTTTTTCGGTAATTAAGTCATTTCAGTCCGAATTTTTTAAAATATAGGCTGAAAAACACTATTATGGTGAATTTTAATACAACTGTGAGATAAATGACTGAAACGTTTCAGTGATAAAAATTTGTCAGCAAAAAATGACAAATGTTTCAGCAAAAAAAAAATTTGAAGTGGTCTTTGACTTACGGAAAGACCACAAATGATTGGGTAATTTGGGTGATAATTTGAGATCAACCCATATGTCATATGTCTTTTTTTTGGCTGATACAGATAGGGATATATCAGCCATTCATGGACTGATGCCAATATTTCCAAAATTTTTAAATCTGGTTCTCTGCTTCATTATCAAAAATATAATGAATTCAATTCTATGCCTTGGACCTTCTTTTCAGGAACTTCAAAACTCAGGATTTACAAGCTAAAATTTTTCAAATTGGAGCAATTTGAATGTTTTGCTATGATTTTTATTTAATCTGATTAATGATGATGGTTTTGTTTTGGCTGACAGCTGATGTGTGCTTCATGGTTCATTTTGTCTGCTTGCTTATGAAAACGCACCTGCTAGCATTGCTGCAAGATCACTGACATCTTGACTTGGTTTGTTGTGCTTTCTTGCACAAGTTGTCTGGGTGCATGAGGAATATATCAGCATTTTGTCAACACCTACTGAAGCTGAAAAAATCAGCCATTTTGGCTGATACTGATATATCGGTTAAACCGAAATATCGGCCTGACTGATATATTGGTCTTTCTCTAGTGATAATCCTCATCTGCAAGGGAGATAGGAGGGAATACACTAATTGCCTGGACATTTACCTCCCTATGCCAAATATCTTGAAAGGAGATACCATGAAATGTTTGAATCTTAAACCATTGTATTGTTAGAAACACAGCCATATTACTTTGTTTAACTTATTTTTTCTGTAGATGTGTGACTTACAAAGAATGCATAGAAGCATACAACATGCTACAACAACCTGATATTATTTATGGTATGTGATGCTTACATGTGCAGTTTATGTCCTGTGTTTGGTTTTTAGAATGTGTCTGACCTAATGCCATGGCAACCATAGCAGAATACAGCATGGACATGGCAACTGTAGGTGAATACTTCCAGATCCAGATCTGGAAGCTATTAAAGCTCAGCACTACAAAAGCAATGTTGGCAGTCTTCCATCTCAGCAACAAGGAAACTAAAACGTGAACTTAAAGTCAACTTCAGTGACAAAACCCTGTCCTTTTTCTCTGAATCCAAATATCACAGAGTAATGTTGGACAGAAATCACATGCCCCAACACCTTGAGTCACTTCAAAAGCTGACATGTGTTGCACTCTTCAGTGACTTTCTGGCTTTGGCTGGGGTGCTTCGTAACAACGTTGCAAACAGCCGCCTTAGGCCTTTTCGGTGTCCCATCGCCTAATTTTATTTTTGCATGAAATTGTTTAATGTTTGTGCCAATAAACTCTCTCTCTCTCTCTCTCTTTGTCACAAAGGAGCCACACTGTCTCCAGTATGCCATGCCATGCCATGGAGCCTGGACATCTGTTCGACTCAGCTCTCATCTATTCACTGGGTGGGAATGCACGTCATCTCAAATCAAGACACCCATTTGTACTAATAGCAGGGTTCCCATGCAGTATTAAAAGTATTAAAAAAGTATTGAATTTCAAAGTCAGTTCTCAAGACCTTGAAAAAGTATTGACATTGGCCAAAATATGGGTTTAGTATTGAAAAAATATGGAAATTCTAAATGGAAAAGAAATTAGAAGTATCTGAGCAGAATTTTACTGAAGGCAAAGCACTATATTATTTATGCAATGTGCAAAATTGAGTTTCATGATTAAGAATTTCAAAAAATGAAGAGAAGTAATGGTATTGAAGTTTTTGAATTTAGTATTGAAAAGGTATTGAAAAAGTATGGAAAATGATTTTTAAAAATGTGTGGAAACCCTGTAATAGATTCCTTGCTTACCTCACATGTGGAGACCAATTATTTCGTGTAACTTAAATGATTGAGTTTTGAACACAGTTACCTTGTATAAGGTTACATAGCTGGAAAAGGATTATAGACAAACTTTCTTACCTCTGCGTTTTGATGCTACACACAAAAAAACGTATCTTCATTTTCATTCAACATCATTGCTTTGTCATATTGATTTTGTGGAAAATTGCAAAACAAAAGTCTGGAAATATGTAGCAAGTTCATGCAATGTGGGGAATATTTGTCCTTCTCTATAAAAGTATTAAATCTTTTTGGTGCAGCTGAAAGATTTGTCAATTGCCAGTACTGGTTCAAAGACACTGACTTAGTGCAAGGGTGCACAACCTCTTTACCACTGCATTATGTTTATTTTTATGAATTATGGCTGCCAATGAGTTCAATGCATTTTTGTTTTGGCATTGCTTGTTCAGCTTCCATGCACTAAGCCTAGCTTGCTTTCATCTGTCTGTATGGGCACTTATTATTTAAATCTGTATGGGAGTATATGACCAGGGGTGCATCCAGCGGGTCTGTTTGTCCCCTTTGTACCGCAAAAACCTAAGAGTGAATGTCACATAGAGCAGATTATTAGGACGATTGCTGAGTGGTCTGAATATTGTGTGTTATTTGATGCAGTTGGAGGCTGCACGGTACAGAGAATTTGTTAATTTATCAGATATGAAGCAGCAACTTGGGTTTTTGAACACTCTGTGCAGAAAACAAATTTGCTTTATGAACAAATACTGCTGATATATGGGATATCGTCATGACACTCTGGCAACATCGCAAAATTCATCGGTCGATTTCTAGTCTGAAGAGAAAAAGTGGTTTTATGTTGAAAAGTGATATCAAAAGCTGCCCTTCCCTGACAGACCCCTTTTTTTCAGGCCAGATGTGCCACTGCGTATGGCCACAAGTTGTGCACCCCTGACTTAGTGGTTAAGGATAGTGAATGATTGCACCGATTACTTAGGAGAGGGGTGAAATCCTGATTCTCCAACTATTAATAAAGCATGAGATGTTACACCTGTCTTCCCACTCCTTGAAATAGATGAAACATTTGTGCTGATTTTTCCTGCACTCCATTTTGCATATGTAAAGAATGAGGGCAATGTGTATGCTAGGCATCTCCTTGTGAGTTTTCATCAACGACTGGGTGAATCAGTTGTCGAAGAGCCACCAATCTTAAAAGCTCTTACTAAAGAGTTCATCTTTGGGTCTTCAATTGCCAAGCGATATCAAGTTGAACTAATGAGAGACGCATTTATAAATGGACTGTCCTCGCCTTTCATTTTTTGAAGGCGACTTGAAACATACGCAGTAGTAGGCTTTAATGATGGATAATGAAACAATTATGATGGCGGTGAGGTCATATGAGCCAGTGACATGCAGGGTGGTCATGTTAGGTTAGTGGGCTTTCTGTGAGACACCTGGGCTGGAGCAGAAGCATCTGAAATGCAATGCATTAAGACAGTTCTCTTGGCGATGGTATGTGCACCCTGTTTTGCTGCTGTGCAACAGAGCACTTGGGATGTATGTGGAGCAAACACAGATCATCAGTTTGATTGTGAGGTGGTGTTTGTTCCAAAGTTGAGTACTTGAGATGTTTCATCCTGGACAGCAGATCCCAGACAAGAGAATTTGTCAACAACTTCAAGCGGTGAGGTAAACTGAGCCATTGATGATAAAGCATTAAGATCAGATGTTCCGAGTGACATTATGACGATTTTTTTCAATAATAGTTACGCTGAAGTCAGTGAGGGCCTTAGCGAAATGAGTGTGTCTCAGTGAGTTACAAGAACAGTGTCATCAGCATACAGTGGTTCATGAATCAATATGCGCCTGGTCTTGCTTTTAGCATGCAACTGGTAAGGGATGCCGCTGCTAGTGTGGAGCATGACTCTGTCCTCCTCTTGATAAGCACAGGTGAGAAGATCTGAGAAAAAGATGGTGAACAGTGTTGATGTCAGGATGCAGCCCTGTTGGACTCTTCTGCAAACCAGTATGCTTCAGACAGGGAGCTGTCAAACTGGACTATTGCTTTTATGTTATTGTGGAACACTGTAAGTACAAAAAGTAGTGTTTCAGGGCATCCCAACAGTTCGAGTATGTTATATAAGCCGGAGTGACTCACTGTATCAAAGGTTTTGGTCAGGTCTATGAAAACCACATTCAGCGGACTGATGGTATTCCAAATTCGACAAAAAGTCAATCTGTGCTTGGTGTTTTCATAAGTTGATGCCTCCACAAATTTTTGAATTTCTGGCCCTGCAAACATTTAGATTAAAATGTGTAGGTACAGTTGGGATGACATAGAGTTTATCAAATCAGAAGTATATATATAGTATGATCAAGGAATAATTGCATCTGGAAAGTCACCTTGGGGAGCTCATGTATTAGCAATTGGTGGCCAAACAAATGGCAAGAAATGCCTATGTGTCAATTATGCTGAACACTATGAATAAATATACTTCTCTTGGTGCTTATCTTTTGCTCCATGTTGATAAAGTTATCAGCAACATTGCCCAATATACTTTTCATTCACATCGGCAATTGGAATTGGTTTGCCACCAGAATCTTGTTCCTGAAGAAAGAAAGGTGATGACATTTGAGACTGCTGGGGCTTTTTCAATATTGCTGACCCAAAGGTTTGAAAGACTCAAAAATCTAATTAGATTTGGAGTTGGGTTGGGATTTTGAATCACTTTGGATGCCACTTTGGACTCAAGCGGTTTGTGCAAAAACAGCCTGTTTGCATGTGGCTTTGCGCGATCCTAACTCTGGCACTGCAAGTGCTAGAGAGCTGTTCAAAAGCTCAAAAGATGTGGCAAATCTTAATAGCTTGCAATGAAAAGAAATTTTTTGGTTTGGGATTTCAGATTTTTTGTGAGGAGCTATGCTGTTGGTAAGGCATCCAAAAACTGCTGGTTTTAGGCTGATTTCAAAGTCCAAATAAATCGTACCCAGGCAGCCAATGTGTTAAATGCATTTTATTTGTAATGTGTCAACTGTTATGTGTACTGCCTTTTCATCATGATGAAGAAGTGCTTGATTTCCAGATGCAGGATTATGATGGAGGAATACACTAGGGTTGAAGCTTTTAGTTGTTGAATGAATTCATAATATTAATAATAATGTGGTGCGAACAAGCATTAATAGAGTGATCGTGGTGAGTGATCTCTATTGTTTCTTGCTGCCACAGTGTGAAGCTTTGCGCACATGCCGCTCGGACTTTCCGATTGCAACAAATTGGTGCTGTGACCAGGATGTGAAGGTCGTGCCATGTGAAACCTTCACAGAAACAACATGCGATCGGTGCAGTTCATTGTAAAAAGGAGGGGATGTTGTTGCATCCTCTCCACTGGTGCTGCGCTGAATGCATGGTTCACCATGTGCGTGAAGAGCAACACCATATAAATGTGGCACGAACAAGCAATAATTTAGTGAATGTGGCATGGAAGCTCTGCTGATATTAATGTGTGAACAATTGAACATGATGACTAGTGTACGTGAAGAGTGATCGTGGCGCGTGATCTCTATTGCTGCTTGTTGCCACAGTGTGAAGCTTTGTGCACTTGCCGCACAGGCTTTCCGATCGCAACAATATAAACAACTTAATGTGAGACTGCGACTGTTTTGCTTAAGCTACTCTATTAAAAGGCAGAATGAAATCATATCCAGGTGCAAAAATGATTTTCTATGTTGGACTTCCTGATCATGAAAACTTCTTTTCTTGCTTTCTCCCAGATAGAGGTGCATCAGTAGCTGATGAGCAACCTTTAATGGCAGTGCCAAGTACATGGAGGCCATTTTTGGCCTGAATTTTTCTGGAGACCATTCACTGTGCTTTGTCTTGCACTAAACTTTGCATGTGGCCTGGAAGATGCTCACATATGACTAACTATGATACATGTTCTCCAGATTGAGGACTGCTACTCTAATGCATAGTTATAAATCTTTTCATGATTTTTGTGAGTTTTTTTTTATTTCAGGTGAACCTTTTCAAGAAGAAGTTGTCATGCCGATGACACAGCGCCAGAAGCGTGAAATTTTTGAGTCAGCTTGCTTTGATAAATTTACCAAATCAAGTTTCTGTCAAATTCATCAAGTGCAGGGTCATTGCAACTGGCAGCTTGTATCAGATCAATGCAAACGAACATGCGGTTTATGTGCTGTGACAAGGTATCATTGCTTTCTTATAATTTTGCAGTTTGACTAAATATAAGTATGTTTGTTAGTTTTAAAGATTTTTGTCAGAAATGATTGTGGAGCCATCCTGAAGTGCAATGCTTATTTAACCTTTATTTGTTATAATATAACTTGTTTAGTTATAATTGTGAGAAGGTTGCTCAAGAAGTAAAGGTATGTGCCTGTTCGTCTTAATTGTATGTCTAAAGAAGCGGTTTGCCTGCATGCCAAAGCACTAGGCAATTGATTCCCAACCTTTTCAGTGTGGTGGACCCCTTTGACAATTTGGTAGGAAGCTGAAGACCCCCTTAACAAAACCAGTCAAAACCTTTCTGAAGAACACGTGGCTTAAATGATTAAAACCAGTTTTTAACTTAATATTAGAAATACTTTAAATTACCGTTTAAAGCTGTGCATTCTGTCGAACAGCCCTGTTAAAAACTGTATACGTTTCATATTTATCAAGTTAGAGGAGGGTAAATGGCCTATTTGACCTTGCTTTTTTGACGTGTAGCAAAAATATTTGCCAATTTGGTCTTGGGTAACTGTCGTGAAACAAAATGAATACAGTTAACCTTGGTTAATCCTGATTCAATTTGACGCACGATTTTATCCAGTTTTGGCAAAGATCCGGATTAACCGAAGATGGTTGTTTCTAGCCTGACGTCATCTAAGTACTGAGATATCGGTGAAAATTACTTAAATTTAATGCATTTACGACCCAACAGCAGACTTTAGCAGAAGCAAAATGAATTTAGTGATGTATTTACAATGGTACAAAAGACTAATAGTTGCCATATCCAGGCATGTATGAACAACCTCAAGTTCAATAATTTTAGGTTACTTGACTGCGAGAAAACTGGGATTTTGGACTAACACAGATTTCTGCGACTAGTCCATAAGTAGTCACTAAGACATGTTAATGAGTGCAAAACACTCAGGGATAATACTCTACATACGCACACTCAACATTGATCAATGGACTGAAATCGTGTTGCGGCAGTGTGCCTTGAGTGTTATGTTCAACTATACCATTGTGTGATGTAAGAATTGTCCCTATAATCGAGTGCTGTGCGTAGTTGTGGCTGATTTTATGATAATTCTTAATGTTCGTTGGTGATTGTGAGGACGCTTGTGTTGCGCCTGAAAGGTGCCGAATCTTTCCTAGAGACCAGTGAATGCACTTTAAGAATTACCACAGAGTGTAAGTGGCTAAAAATCCTGATTACAAGATGTTAAAAGCGCAGATTTTATCCGGTATGGGTGAAGATCCGGATTAAAAAATCCAGATAAACCGAAGATTTTGATAAAGACAAACGATAGAAATCATTCAGACCATCAGTTTTATCCGATTTTGATGAAGATCTGGATTAACCGAGGTTTACTGTATATGCCCATCTTGGCCATGGATACCTTCTGAGTAATAAAGCAACATTTAAACTTATTTGTGAGCTAAATCATATGGACATTTTTGCCTTAAGGACCCTATGTGAATAAAAAGCGCAAATATTGAAAATAACATATTTTCATATATCAACCTAATTTACATATGTTGGATGTAGAACCTCAAGCTTCGAGCGTCTTTAAAATTAAATGTTAATGTTTTTTGTGATCTTGCGTACACCCTGGCTATGCTTGAGGAAATAATTATTTTATAGTGATTTTCAAACTAAAACTATACTATCATACTAACATGAAGGTTTGGTGATTTAGTTGGGGTCAGTGGTCTCAATGGAGTTTGTGCAATCAGAATTGTGGAGGAGGAATGCAGCAACGAACAAGATCTTGTGGTGAAAACTGTTCTGGAATGAAATATGAAGAAAGAGATTGTGCCACTCATCCATGTGGAAGAACAAGGTATATGATGGAATGGTGGAATTAAAACCTGTAATCTTCGAAAAGGACTTGTTTGAATGTACATTAGAATTTGCCAAATTTGTTACCCCAAGGGGATTACAAAAAAGTGATTAATTAGGCGAAGTGATGAATTATGCAAACAGGTGAAAACTATTGTAGAAGCTCGTATATTTATTATAGTAACTCATATACATATTTCTTTTATTTGCAGTAAAACACAAGTTTGTGACGTTATAGTTGAATACAACAATTAATTCCTCTATTCTTTCTAGACTCCTCCATTTAATCTAGCACCTGTAAAATCTTTAACAAATTTTGAAGACTTTCCACGTTCTTTCAATGGGGAGCATGGTTGCTCTTTGCACCTCATGTATAAATTCGATAAACAGATTGCGAGGTGCAACAATTCTCAGATAAAGATCCTTAATTTGTTTGAATTCCCACACGTGTTAAACTAGCTCCTTAGACATTAAAAGTGAAACTGCAAATGACATTAGCCGAACAAAACGCTTCTAAAGGAGGCCATGGACCACGGGTCCACAGGCGGTCCACAGAAAGATTTTAGGGGTCCATCACCTTTGTATGACAAAGATAAAAGCAATATAGCAAATGCCAAACTTTGCATGTTGTGGTCTAGCTAGCTTGAAAAAGATGACAAATAAGCACAACTCTAGAATCCAGCTACAGGGCAATGCAAAATCTGACTTGTATGAATGAACATGTTTGTGCAAGTGTCATTTCCTCAAATTCAATGGGAAATTTCATTTTGTTTGTTCTTGGGAAGCTTAACCATACGAGAAGTTTGTAACAGAACACATCTTACTATCATCCTCCAGTTCAAGGATATGTCTGTGTGTAATTTTAATGAAAAGCATTGTTGAGATGCTGAAATTCCATTATCAAGATACTCAACTCTTTCATAACTGAATATTTTTTACATGTCTTACTAGCTGATTAAATCCAGTTAGAAACTGCCGTGTATTTATATAACTGCTATTGAAATATAATAACTTCGTACGACATGCAATATCCTGTAAAACAAGCATTAGCAGTTCGAAAGATCAAACTGCAGACATTAGAAATACTTTTGAAAGAAAGAATGCAGCGCGATTCAACAGAGATGCAGAAATACCAAACAGTGTTTGCAGCTTAAGTTAACTCAGTCAGAGGGTAATGATAATAATACAAAGTTTGTGGAAGTATTTACATACAAAAAAATTTGTGCTTGGGGGGTGTGGGTTTTTTGTGAGTGACGTCATAAGTGGATGACTTTTAGGGGCCATTCCATGTCAGGTGATCCAGAGCTATATATCTGACCGTAAGCAAAATCCATGAAATTTCATAAGCAGAGAGATCTCATCATTCTGATCTCAAAACATTTTGAATTTTTTAAATTGGACAAGTATTCGCAAAGTTATGGTTGGTTGAAATTTGGAGTTTTCCCATTTACTTTTTGCATATATTTTTTGTGAATTTATTGCTCTGACATAAAAACCCTTGTATCTTTTTTATCTGTGATTATTTTTAGCTGGAAATTTGTGATAATGTGTCAGAAGGTATGTTTATTAAAAGTCAATCATTGGTACTTTCCTTATGACCTTTGAACTTATGTAAATCAAGGTCAAGTTAGACATAGTTTTTGTGTGTGCTCATGCATGACCATATTCCAATTGCTTATGACTCGAAAAGGTCAACTGGTATGAAGTTGATTCTGTTTTATTTGAAAGCTATGGAGTAGAAGATTTTTTTGGTTTCAGGAAACCTTTGCTTATTTACCTATTTGATATGTTTCTATCATTTGAAGTAACTAAAGGGATTTTGACTCATAATTAATATATGCACTAGAGCAGTGATTCCCAAACCTTTTTTAGCCATTACCCAAATTGAGGTAGCGATTAGGTCTTATTACCCACAATATTTAGCAGTTACCGGTAATAATATAGAACAAAATTGTGGTTTTGGTTTCACAGTAACCCCCGAAAAATTGCATATTATCCCTGGGGGATAATTTACCCCTAGTTTAGGAACCACTGCACTAGAGCAAGCTGCAACAATAATTTATATTCTCAACTTTTATTCATTTGTTCGACATGATACATGTTTCTGATGGTGTGTTTAAGATAAAACAGTTTTCAGTAGTTTGGTCATACTAATTCCATGTATAATAAACAGACAAAAATTGTATTTTATTAGCTTTGTTTAATTAATTTATCATTTTTTCTGAGGTGGTGTCCTACCTATCAGATTCTCCCCAACATGCAAAAAATAAAATGTTATACAAAGTCATAACTGCCAAATGGTAACAAACAAAATCATGCCCTCAAAAAATTGAGAGACTAATCAGGGAAAGATTAAAGAAGGGTACTTGTGTGGTCAATCTGTGACATCAAATTTCAAAGTATTGTGTTAGTTTTTCAAGTAAAACTGTTTGCAACTCTTGCAAGAGGCAATGCAGCTTCATTTTATGTTAACCAGGAAAAGAAGTATGCTTCAATACAAGAAGTATGCTTCAATACAATTTATGCATCCTAATGGATGTTCTTCATTTTTTTGGCCACAAAAAGATAATTTTTTCTGGATACTAACGGAGCTACCTTAATTGCACTATTGAAAACTATGGCCAAAATCAGTCCATGGCTACTACCATGGCTCTTCAAGATCAATAACAAAGATAATGAAGAGAATTGAGGAAATTAGCTCTATTACTGCTGTTATTGTCTATGGACACAAAATAACTAATTTACTGCTCATTTACCTTGTATACTACATGAGGTTGATGTTGGGAAGAATTTCATTGCTGTTGAATTGCTTGTACCGTGTATGTCGAGCATAAAGGCAATCATGAAAATTTGTTGGCCATCTGAAGTATGTATCAGACAATAATGTACGGGTGTATTTGAAGCAAAAACAACTGCCAATGTGTATGGAAATAAGATTTATGTTTGTATCAAATCAAGTAAGATATCTGGATGATGCAACTCTGGTTTTTAAATTGAATGGAATTATAAAGAAAATCAACCAGACAAAATGATTATAATCAGTAGTTACAAATGAGAAAAAAGAACAAGTTGCGTCTAAGTATATTGTGTAGAAAAAAGAACAAGTTGCTACTAAGTACATTGTGTGTGACAAGTTGCTACTAAGTATATGCGTACCCCAGAGACTTACCTTGCTTTAAACAAGACACGAAAGCAAACCAAAGGTGGCTCAAGGCCATGTGAGCACTGTGCACTTTGTGGTTGCTATGGAAAAAATAACAAATCCATGGTACCAAATGTTTCACAATTGCTGA
>Ga0210059_1011145_pt1 | contig 13794 bp, 11 predicted proteins | sample Ectturendosymbi2_FD_188042 | JGI IMG/M metagenome (GOLD analysis project Ga0210059, IMG submission 188042) | Ecteinascidia turbinata endosymbiont from Florida, USA - Sample 2 (SPAdes) (version 2) | ecosystem: Host-associated > Tunicates > Ascidians > Unclassified | place: Key West, Florida...
CTTTAGAACTGCCTGTATATTACTTTTTGCTTCTTCTTTGTAGCTTGGTTTGTTTATGCAGTTCAACGAACCACTCCCTTATAAATTTTGAGTCATGTGCAGAAAAGATCGCTAGAATAGAGCAGAAAGCTCGAAGAGCCAAATTATCAACATGTATTTGTAGCGGGCCGCAACTGTCTATTTCATTTCGATGTGGAGATTTCATTGTAGTATGGAAGAAATTACAGAACGACAATTACTTATTCGAGGTCGAGCTTTTGCAACATTTTCTACAATTGCGAAAGCTCTCGCGGTGCAGGCCGCAAGAAAAGCTTTCGTGGGGCGCATGTTGTGCAGGCCTGGAATTGAGCCCATACATGGGCTGTAAAAATTTTAAAGAACAAAGTCTGCTATAGGTTTGTGGTTTGTGTAATTTGGAAAAAAATGAATTAGTTTCTTACTTCTTCTATGGCAGATGTTCGGTGAGGCAACCCTACAACTTGTAATAAGTAAATTTTTTCGGATATTCCATCTTCTAAAACTTTCTAAGACTCCTTTTCCAGAAAACGAAGCTTTTTCCCATTACCGGTTACAGAATGTCTAGATGCTTTGTCGTTTTTATGTTGTGCATAGGTAAAATTTTACCCGATGCTCCCCAACCGATTGGACGTCCAAAATGGCGTTTCCGGGACGGGACGTGCTAAAGCGTGACCTAAACGCATTTTTAGCATAAGTACTTCATGGGAAAAACTCGCTTGTAACAAAAGAGAGTGGAAGTCAGCCATTGAAACTGGAAAGCAAACATCAAAAAATCATTCTTGGAAGATTGTAAGCGCCGCCGCGGTCATCGTCGCAAACGACGGGATAGGCCTTGATGATGAGGTAAAATTTACTGCTTGCACTGTGCAGATTTTTGCGAAAAGTTGAAACTTGTCTTGCAGAATTCCTATGAGGTTAGCACTATGATTACTCAGTAAAAAGGTTTTCAAGTCTTAATCAGCCTAAAGCATTTTGTAATGCGAAGTTTCTTTGTCAATAAGAATATCTTGGATATGCTACTTACGAAGACCAGAGGCGTAACGAGGTTAGATGGCGCCCGGGGCAAGAAGCAAGTTTGGCACTCCCATGTTCGAACCTGAAGTCTTTCGGAAGTAAATGTACTGTGTTGAAGAAAGTACTTGTGACATTGTTGGGACTTTTCGGAACACACGTAGTAATTCGGCGACCGGGGAATTGTTCCTCTTTTTTCCCCCTCGTTACGCTCTGACAAAGACAAGAGCGAACGTTTTGAAAAAGGAAGAAGCGTTTTTACAAATCAAATCTGCTTTTTTGGTTTGCAAATAATCTGCAAAAGAACTCTAAGCAGCGAAACACAGTCTAAAACATGCACGTTCCAACTTTTTGGCCCAGTCCACTTGGGTGACAATTTACAGCCCGAATGACACCAACATATAGAACCTTCGGGAGTCAGAAATAGCTTGGCTAGAGGCAAAGTGAAAGAATCAAAATTTCTACCAGCATTAATCCAACACTTGTGAAACCAAAACACAAAAATGACTCATTAGTCATGGTTTGTTGCCGGAAATGCTGAGCGTATTAATTGCAGCTGAGTGAAAATACTGGAAAAATAGAAACACGTTTTGGGATCATTTGATACCATCAATGGGGCGTACCTGTTTCTGGGTGCTAGCCTAGCTAAAAACACGGCAAACAAAAAAGGTTCTTCAGTAATAACAAATAATGCGTCTTGTCTGAGCACATTTTTCTGAACACAATAAAAAATAATGAGTCTTGTCTGAGCGAACATGCAGCATGGAAGAGTTCAATATACAATCACATTTGCGTGCCTCAAGAAAGTGAACCGTATTAACAAATACTATATTTCCGATACAAGTACGTTTCTTTGACATCTCTGTTGCCGTTACCAATTTGAACTGTGCTTTAGCAGCTACATGTTATTTTTTCTCATGTTCTATGTCAGTATCTTTATTTCGAAAATTCAAGGATCGGCAACAGCAATTCTTCACCGAATCCATGGAGATACTGAGCAAATATTTTCCATGGAATGTTACACGTTCCAATGCACTTTTCACTCAGCTCATCCTGGAAATCTATATGCCGCCATCGTGCTGTCTGTTTCAAAAACTAGAAAAAGTTGGAGAACTTGTAAATGTTTCTGGTTTTACGACAAACATTTGACAAAAAGCAGCTTTACCTTATTTAGTAGCCAAAATGTTCCTTTTACACTTCATGAAATGACACTCACCTTTCCTGTGACCCGTGTTTGATCAGATAATTGTCGTGTCGACAGTTTCAAACATGAGCACCGGTAACAGACCTCACGCACGTTTTACTGAAAAAGGATGGCACAGGGTGGCGCTCTTGAACGTCATCGAGCAAATCAGCAAAAGAGTACAAATGGCAACAGTTGTTTCTGTTTATTGTCTTTCAAATGCGTGCTTAAACGGTGCAAAACCATAGACTGATGTTAAGTCGTTCACCTCTGAAATATTAAGTCTTTTCACTCAGTTTTATATATTGTTCCAAGTTACCGCTAGTTTAGATTTCTGTTAAAGTCATCGTTTTGCTCTGTCATCGTTTGCAGTAGGTCACCGTTTGCACTGTCACACTTCGAAAAATCATTTGCACTTTTCTGAGGCACAGCGAAACTGCATAAATTTACGGCAAAGTTTTCTCAAAAAGCTGCAGCATGCTCCATGCATCTTCAAAAGTATCGACTTCCCGTCGCGGGGAACAAAAATTATGATGATCAGTGTTAAATCGACACCATGATTTGCAAAATCTAGCTCCCATCGGAAGTCATAATAGAAGAGAGGCGTTTGTAAACTTTCTTTATTTTGGGGTCACTTTTTTTGTGAATGTGCCTTATTGTATGTCACAAGTCGTTAGCGTCGCACTGCGTGCTGCATCAAAAAATAGAAAATCCGCGATATGGCGACTGTAAGCCACGACTGCGAATTACCGAAAATATATCACACATTCTCCATGTACGTTAATTGCTTGAAAGTCAGCAATAAATTCCATTTTGTGCTGTAATGCATGTTGTACGTCTAAACTACGTAAATATCACGTTATTATGCACTACGTAATGTTCAAACACATTACCTTGCTGTTCAGATTTATAAACATTATAAACAAGAATTCAAAACCTTCTCACTTAACCATTTTTTGTGTTAGCTGGTACAAATAACAGATCATCCATCTCTTTTAAATGTCTCTATCAAGTGGGAAACAATAGGTTATGCAGTGTAAGGAAAAGTCCCTCAATTTTCAAAAGAGCAAGTACAATGACGAGCATTGACGTAGGGCGTCAAACAGGGATTGATTTAGGGAGCGCGGAACCTCAAGCCATCTTGGGTTTGGGACCCCAGGCAGGTGTGACCTATTTGGTTGCTTATCTGAAAAATGTGAAAATATGCCCACTTGTGTGTAGTGCCCCCTCAAAAATGTATCTTTATGGTGCTGACTTTGGTTCAACGATTGCCTTGACCTTCAACAGAAATTTAAGCCTTGCCTACATTCTTCTCAAAAACAAATTAGAGTTTCTTGTAGTTTTATTTTTTACATATTACATTTTCACCCGGGACCGTGTTGCCGCTCTCGAAAATATCGTCAGTTGTTGATCTGATTAGCTGTAAGTGAACTCCTTTGTTATAGTAACTAGGCCTACATCTTTCAGTGGATACTAGGTTTATTTATGCCGTTTTTAAGTTGTCATTTTCCAAGCAATAAAAATATAGTGTTTTAATCCTACGCTATAGGCTGTTGGTAAACAGCATGAAGACAAGTTTTACACCCAAAGTATTGGCGCAACTCCCTCAGCTAACCATGAAGTAAGCCCAATGTAGACTTATTTTTCCAAATAAAACTCACGAGAAACTGTTCAAGCTGATTTAATTAACGTATATAGAGCTTCAAGAAGCAATCTCTGTTTGCGCGGACATTCTAGTTGGTAACAACCAAAGTAGCATCCACCACTGACAATATTGCTTTTCATTGGAGTTCTGCAGTGTCTGGCGGTCTTGCGTTGTTGCGAGCTTTTTGTCAATGGAAGATTGAACATCAAGCAAGTACTGTTCTTTCATTTTCATTCTTTTCTTGTAACCATAGGCCTAGCCAGGGTATCCATGCTCCCCCAAAATTTTTAGCATATCTTGTCATTTTGTTCTTTGACAGGCATAGTCCTGAACAAAATGCCGTTGCTCGCTTAAAGTCAAAGTATTTCCCCCCAAACATTTTGGGCTGGCTGCGCTCCTGCTTGTAACTACTTTCAGACAGACATTTTTGGTGCAGCTGGTCCTCAGCGCCACTTTATCACGTCTGCACCATTGCATTTAGGATTCGAAGACTTTCATTACATTAGTATAAGCTACATTTAGTTTTCTAAGATCAAAGTAAGCCATTCAATGTGCGGCCCTCATTAATATGTCATTCAGTGTGCGGCACTGGCTAAGACAGTGACATAATTTTTGGCTCATTAAGCCAATTGGGTTGGACATGGCTGGTCTAGACGTTTTATTTTTCGCTCGTTTCAAAGTACATTGTGAAGTTATGCATGTGCGCATTTTCTCAAGTTTTAAGTTAATATTGAGTCGCCATACCAAAGAGCTGCGCGGGGCCCCAAAAACTCGGGGCCCTAGGCCACGGCCTATTTGGCCTATGCGTAAATCCGTCACTGAGGTCAAATATTCGGGTGTACCTGGGGTCACAGGGTTTTGCCCGAAAAAGTATGTTCATGCTCAGAAAGTTAGATTTTCAAACATTCTACCATTCAACTTTTCTACCATGAAATAATTAAATTATAAAAAGCTTTTTAAAATGCAAAAATTTTTTTCATGTTTCAAATTTTTTTTGCCCGAAAGCAAAATAGTGTGTTCTACACTCCTCCTCTCCTACGTCTGTGATGAAAGGGCACCAGAATCACGGTCTCATTATTGTATCCCCATTTTTGCCAGTAGTGGAACCAGACCTGGTATTTACACAGCGCAGATAAAAAACAGGCCGCCCAAACGCCCATGTATCCTTAAATTTCCATTGAAAAGAATTCAAGTGAAAAACAAAATATCATCCAATTTCAAATAAGGACCTGCTTCAGGAGGCGCCAAAGTCGTTTGACATTGCTCGTGTGTCACGAAAATGATGTTGTGCAATAGGATTTTCATCATCCAATTTAAATGAAAGCACATCTAACACGTGTGTTTAACTTGCATGTTACAATGAAAACTAAATCTACTATTAAAATCTTTATAATTCACATATACTGTAGAGATAACGCACACATTTCCAGCAAATATCAAACAATTTGCAAAACTTATCATGTATCCTCTGGCCCGGTGTGATTTCTACAAAAGCAAACGGAATAGAATTTGTCATGCTTATGATTTGATTAAATAAAAGACTAGTTTTTTCCTCAAACGACGAACTGAGTTGGCAGAACAGGAAGGTTTCGTGAAACATACGCAGTAAGAGAAATTTCTTCACCTTGAGAACATCAAATTCAAGCGTTTTGTACTTCATAGCACGACCTCATGTAACTGTTACGAAATATTAACCTTTAAATTTTTCTCTTTTGGAATTGTATGCAGAACGTAAGGCCACATGTTTCTACTACTTCTCATTGTAGTTGTATTATTGACGGAATCCCTACAGCATATCAGAAAATAGCAATTCAGGGCTTTTGACTGGAGGTCTAAAGGCCTCTTTGTGACAAAAGCTTTCATGAAGATTTCGCTTCTAATCAGGAAAAGGGTGGAAAGGTGACAGGATATTATTCATTTAAAAACTTGCTTTCTCTTTGTACTCTGCATTTGTTGGTCTAAACCTAAATACTTGTTTATATTTTTCAGTGGAACCAACAAGATCAGCATCGAACATTTGAAAAAATAAGCTTTCTCCTCGTCCTCCATCTTCAGCGATCCATCTTTGCAGCTTGTCTCATTAACTTCCCTTATCGAGGTTGAAAACATGCCAAACAACCAGCTTGTAGACAAACAGTCCTTGCGCATTTAGCACGCTTGGTTACTCCATTTACTGCGAACATGTGGGCCTCCTCAATAAAGGCAAATGGCCTTTGTTCTTGCGCTAGCACTGCTCACGAGTGCCCTTCAGCGGAAAAGTAAACACGAGCAAGTGGCTCTGGGCAATAGATACTGATTTGAGCGCGGTCTGAAAAGTTATGGACAAAAAAGTCTTTCTTTGAAACTAAACAAGTGACTCTTCACAGGCCCGCAGTTTATTGATCCCAAGAGAAATAACTGACCGGGAAGTCACAGGCACGTGCTCGACCAGTTTAGATAGGTTTGCTTGTTTCTGCCCACACGCTTAGGCTTGAGTTGTGCAATGGTAGCGTCTGCTGTTACTCTGTTAGTGAACAAAGGCCAGTCAGCAATGGAATTGAAATAGTTTAAGACAAGCTTTACAAGCTCACCTCATGGAAACGATTTTTATAGTTATTTCAGCAGTAAAGCATCAAGTCGTGCTAGAAATGATAGTTACGTTGTTTACTCGAAAGTCAAAACACTTTGTTTGTGATAATGTACAAATTCTGACTTAGCAATATCATTTTGTTGATCAAAATGCTCTATTTTAGCCCTTAAAGATTTCAATAAAATTTTCTCTTTTAGGCTGTCGCCCTTAACGAACAGAAAGTGCCAGCATTCTGCTTGGTCTATTTTATTTATTTGTAATTTTACTTGATTTATCTATTCTCTGTTTTATAACTTTACTTCAACAAAAATTTAAGCCATTTCGCTAAAAATGGTTATTACTTTGCTGTTTGTTTTTTTCTGTTTTCTTTGTATCTTTTTGATATGTTTTTGTTCTTTTTCAATTCCCGCCTCAGCGTAATTGACTAAAACGTGGTTATGTTCATCTCATTTAAATGGTTTTAGATGGGCTGCTGCCTTTACAGAGTCACTGGCAGTTGGCACTGATCATCAGACAACTGATGACGTTATTTGATTGCTAGATAGTAAGCGAAGTACCTCTTGCTACAACTGTAATAATGGCAATCAGTGTTGGTTGCAACGAAACAGTTTTCCGTTGTTTCATCAATGCCCCGAAACGCCACGCAGCATACGATCCTCTAGCACTTGCTTGTGAACCGTTCCGCTTCGATGAACTGTTCTCGTGGCGGTAGGCATTAGCACGTTGCTCGGTTACACGGTCTGCACAGATTGTTTGCGTTACCCTGGCAACAAGCAAACACCAGTTCCTCTAGGTTCTCTAAGATTTTGTTCAAACGGTGTAACAACAGGTAAAAATGAATATATGCTTCTCTTAATACAGCTGTACAAAGTTTAGCGAAACCAAGCTTTTCACTGTGTTTGTCTTGAATCTGTAAGGTTTTAGGAACAAGACTAAGTCTCACAAGTCATTGCGCGTTTTTGCGCAACAAAAGCGCTTAGCGTTTTTAGTTCTATGAATCTGTTTTGCAGCTGTTGAAATAGTGTGCCTTTCTTTGCAGACAACAATTTTTTCCACAGTGCCTGAAAGAAAATAGCAAGAGAAACAGTAGGTAAAAGTAATGCTAGTCTAAACAAAGTGTACTGCAAAAAAATACTCTGTAAATGCACTTTGCACAAATTGATCTAGGTCCTACTCCTTTTAGCCGTATGATAAGATCGCACTGATTAGCTATAATCAAGGTACACTGAACAATATTTCAGCGACCGTGAATTGCCCAGTGAGCATAATCCTCAAATTGAGAGCAGCTGGGGATGGCGGATGACTTGCAATTTATCTCATTGTGTTTATTTACGTAACACTGCAGTCACAAGGGTTGGTGAGCACGCATGCTCGGATACACGCTCTCTTCTCAACTTCAATGTTATTTACCATTGTGTGACTCAACGTTTTATCATGGCCGTTCTAAGATGATGCGCGCTGCCTTCAAAAACAAGGTGTTGACAGGAAATGAATTCCGTGTTCCATGTAACTCTCGTTCTCGCTTTTGCGGAAGCACGTGTACCCAATACATGCTGATAAGGTTTTTTCAGCTACTTGGTTACCTGCCGTTTGCAAAAACCGTGAGTATATTTTTTCAAAGAACAGCACATCGCTTTTACTGTTCCACCATTTTTGTAGCTAAAAGCATAGACTGAGTTTATGAAATTTGGTCTGATGCCTGAGTTTTTACAACTTTAGAGGTGCTAGCCACCGTACTGTATTGCACCGTGCAAGTGATAATGTAAAAGCGAACACACGAATAATGCTGTGATCGCAACGTACGCATAACAAAATATAACCGAGATTTCACAGCAGCTCATTCTTGTAAACAAGTTGACTCGACCTCATTTGCCAACATAAACAAACTGCTATCAGTGCTTCCAACACAGAAGACACCTGTCATCAGAAAATCTTCTCAATTGCACCGCCAGAAAAAACAGTTTATTCGTGCAGGGAAGATTGAACTTTTGGGAGTGGTTTGTTTATGGCAAAGCAGTGGTCGTGGCAACAACTTGTTTGAGATAATATCCGCAGTGGTCACTGACTGTTTGCACCGGTAGGTGCCGCGGTAGCAGTTTGTTTGCGTTGGCACTTCTCGTTATTACAATCTGTTTAATGAGCCCGTGGCATTTTTCAAGAAACGCACAATTCCCGCTTGCGACTATCTAAAGACTTGTAGTCATAAATCGTTCAGACGGGGTTCACATTTCACTCGCGTTTTATTGGCCAGTTTTTCGGAAAGTTCGTTCCTGTTTAATAATAATCGTGAATAAAGAAGTATCCGTATTAGCAGTCGATGAAAACAGAGATGCTCATGTAAAAAATCACAAAACGAAACAACAGTCGCACTTGAACAGTTCCCTAGCCTAGCTGAACCAAAATTTAGGGTGCTCCCCTTAATTTTTCGATTTTTTCTAATGACGTTAATTCGCTTCAGTTATCAATATTGTTGACATTTCACGTACGAGCGATATTTGAGATCAAGCTAGTTGACTCGTTTGTTTTCCCAGAATGTTTATTCAGAACTGTTGTTTATTTATTCAGAAGTGTTGTTTATTTATAATGTTTATTCAGAATTTCCCCCGAAAAATGCGTCCCCATTTGCTTAACAATATCTCTTGTCAGAGACCTTTTCATTCAAAGTTAAACAACAACCATGCTTTTAGGCATTCACCTCCACTGTGATTTTCAGCATGCTTCGTAACCCTCACCTGAAAAACGTTAAGTTACAGAAATATTTTAATACAAGCAAATTTTGCAATGTGGCTAATCGGACGTAAACACCTACAGTAACTACCACATTTTCCATATGAGCGATCTAGATTAGGGTTGTCCGCATTTGACTCTTGAGCTTTGCTTAAATGCAGCTTAAAGTGGTCAAAGTTTTCATTACCACATCAGAATGAATCAGTTCACCAATCTCAGGCGGCTAGTCCAGTTGCTGTACGTTGAAAAAATAATAACAATTGCTTTCGTACAGGGAGCCGTAGAAGGTAGGAATCTAACTGCAAGTCAATTAGAACAGAGCTAATGCTAACAGTTATTCAACATCACTGAGTTGTTGCAGTTTCACAATTAAGAAAAGCATTTGTCCGCAATCTATTAACACTCTACCAGTCAGATTTGAACCACAAATCGTTTTACACACCTCTTTATTACACTGTATTGCCTGTGTGTATTTTACACTGAATAAGATGAGAAAGATATGGGTAATATTGCATTGACACAGGTGTGGGGAACCTATTTGCCATCACGGGCCACATATTTTGTGGCTTACGGCTTGCGGGCCGCAAAAAATTTTATCGTGATCTTCCTAAGAAAAATAAGAGAAAAAACATGAGAAAGAGCAATAGACTACTCTTGGCTTACTGTCGAAGTATCTGCTCATCATGGAATTTCGTTTTGACGCGATTATGCGTTCTAACTTGAGCAACATATTCACGGGGGCCGGATTGGACCCGAGTGCCGCAGGTTTTCCGCCACTGTATTAACCGATAAAGCCATAAAATTACCACCAAAGGTAATGGTTGCGTAAAGGAAGCACGTTGTCTGAGCGATAAAAACTCATGCTGGACAAATCGCAATTTATCTTTTCCGACAGTGGTGTAGGAGGCGGGGGTGCAAGCGCACCTCCAAAAGTTTTGATTTGGTGAGAATCCGGGCAAAATCCCCGACAATCCGGGCAAATTACATGGAAATATGGGCAAAATCTGTGAAAACCTTTGCAAATCTCTGAAAATCTGGGGAAAAATGGCGCCCAACGTGTGGTTTTATTTGAACGAAATGGCACCCAACTTTTGCAGAATCACATGAAGACCTTTTTTTGGAGGTCGTCCCAAAAGAAGGTCTGCTTGAAAAAATGTTCGCACATAATGTGGCCTCAAAAGTTTTTCGGGCAAGCTTGGGAAAATTCGGGCAAAATTCCATCGTACCCCCAAAAAGGTGCCTGCTCCGACACCTATGTTTTTCGATATATTGCTAAAAGATGTTTCTCGAAAGACTGGTACGATGGAAATCGAAACGGTGAGAATTTGGTACAATTATTAAAACCAATCAGACGTGCTCTTTGAGAGCAACAATCGCTAAATTAAATTGCTATGGACTTCCCCGTGCTTCTCAGACTTTCCCTAACAATGAAAGTTTTGCTCAGAGACCGGATTTTCCATGCGCGGTGCAACTGGAACACTCCGCGAAACACACCAGCATTGGTTTGTGCACAGCTAGCTTAACGTCAACAGGCAGCCTTTTCTCAGGCAGCCGCGATTCATCAATCATTAACAAAGAGCTCGCTCATGGACAAAGAGCTGGTTTATGATGCCGGATCGGGTATCGCATCTGAAAGTGACGAAAATTACAAGTTGCTCGATGTTTTATTGTTCCCCCGGTTATAGATAGGAACGCTTTGCACGTGCGCTTAGATCATAAGGTATTCGTTTCAATCGCATTCATTTTGAAACGGATAATTTCGAGATGATGGCAGCGATACTGGTAAAGTGTAAACCAATCCATGATCGAGTCTGTTCTGCATGACAGTAATGCGTGCTTTGTAAATTGTAGGTATGTAGTGTAGCTTGCGTCAAGTCAGCAAAGGATGAGGAAATTCAACTGGTCGAGACACTCAGATAGATAAAATTTTATAAACGTGCAAGACTAGATCAGGTTTCCATTGCAGTTTTTTGAACTGGTTGGTATTGCACTTCTCAAGCTGCTGCTTTTGATCTTGCCGCTTGTACACGTCTGGGCTCCTTTTTTTCTTCAGCCGGTAACTTAGCATAGGTACGTCCAAGATCGCATAATGTTGTGAAATACACTTTCATACGGGTGTTCACACAAATGCTGATCGTTTCTTGCCGCCTTGGCCTTGTTTCTATCGGGCATGACCGTTATTTATTCATCCCTAATTCAAAATGACTCACAGCCAGCGGGGTTTGAAGGAGCTTAAGACACCGTTTTTTGAGCAAATAATGCCTGTGAAGCGTAGGGCTCTTGAAGGCAAAATGCGAAAGTAAACACAAAACAAAAACCAAAGTTAACATAAAAAGAAAGCGGAAGTTTAACTCAAATCATGGATGTGTGAGGTATTCCTGCACCTGGAGAATATTGAAACAAAAATGAAGAAAATCGGATAAAATTAGGTATAAAATTGGATAAAAATTTATTGAACTCTTGTGATGTGTTGAAAAAAGTAATTCAACTTTTGAAATATGGGCAAAGTTGGTCAAAAGTTTAGAGAAGGTGTGAGGCCAGCCTTACTACAGGGGTGGCCAAACTTTTTTACCCGAGGGACGAATTCGCGACTGCCTGGCCACTAGAAGGCGGGATACAGTGCGATTTCTGTAATCTATGCAAAAATAGGTTGTTAAAATGTATTGTAGTAGAATAATAACAATAAAATCACACCATTTTGTTTATACTTTTATAGCGCTGCTTGCAGCTAAGTGCAGCTGTGGCCGACAAGTCAACAAGAGACAGACAGCAGCCAATGCTGTTGCACTGCTGTAGACAGTTGGAAACGTGGTGCTTAAAAATGTGCAAGGTGTTTGGCGGGCCGAATTTAACTGGTCGGTGGGTTGCATGGGGCCCACGGGCTGTAGTTTGGCCACCCCTGCCTTACGAGGTAATTCGGGCTTATTCACGAAGAAAAATTCATAAAGTTGGAAAAAATTCCTGCGTTATTCGAAAAGTACAATGATCGGTAAAAGTACAAATTGTGAGTTGTTCCCAACCAAAAATCTGGCCCATAAAGCTCTGTACATCACTGAACCACCAATGCTGCCCAAGTGAGGAAACTAAAGAAATATGCAGCAAGGAAGATTTTGACATAAGCAAAGAGCTACACGCCCAAGTTTTATGAGAAAGTGGCCACAATTGCAAGCTGCAATTCAATCTAAATGATCAGAACGCTGCTCAATAAAGAAACGCTAGTGGGAAAGTATTTGATTTTGAGCTCCGAAGATAAAAATTAACCTTGGAAGAATACTTCCATCGCCTATAAAGACACTCCGCTCCTAGCAATTGGTATCACAATATCTTTATTAAAAATATCTTGAAGTTAAGCTCCAGTTGCATCATAGCTGCTGTGACAAAAAGCACAACGATGTTCTCAACAGTAACAAAATAACTTCTTTCGTTTGAGCGAGTTCTTTTGTCCGCTGCTAGCCCGCCTAGATGTCGGGGCAGGTGTTGAGCAACCACTCGGTTGTCTCATCGTCCAGAACCGTCAAGCCGTGTAGTCGGTGGTGAGGTCGATGGATTGGACAGTGAAGGACGACATGGTCGACGGTTTGTTGTGCGCCACACTCACAGGCCGCAGAGGAGGCCATACCCCATTTGTACAGGCAGGAGCGGAAACGTCCGACACCGGTGCGGAGGCGGTTGAGTCGGACCCAGGCTTTTCTTGGGAGGGTCATTCCGGGTGTGTGTGTACCGGTGCCTGGAATTAAAATGCGGAGTCTTGTGGGGTTGTCCGCCCACTCCGCGTTCCACTGATGATCCGCCCACTGCACCACACGTATGTTGTTGTTGTCAGAAAAACTGATGAGTTGTTGTGTGGCGGGTACAAATGGGTGTCTCGATTTGAGGAGCCGTGCAGCTGCACCCGATGGATGGATGGATGAGTGCTGAGTGGAGCAGTTGTCCAAGCTCCATGGCACGGCGTCCTAGGGATAGTGTGGCTCCTCTGCGACGAAGCTCAGCAGGTTGGATGCCTGCGAGGATTGGAAGGTTGTCCGCTGGTGTAGGAAGCAAGCATCCAGTCACAATTCGCAAGGCGTCGTTGATGGTGGGATCAATAAGGCGGGTATGAGCACTGCGGCACCAAACAGGAGCGCAGTACTCTGCAGTCGAATGGACCAGGGCTAGGGTGACTGTTCGCAGCGTTGTTGCTCCAGCACCTCAGCCAGAGCCAGCAAGCTGCCTCAGGAGCGCGACATGATGTTGTCTTCTTGCGAAGTGACTCAAGGTGTCGGCGATACGTGAGCGACCTGTCCAACGTTACTCCGAGGTATTTGGGCTCGGAGCAGAAGGGCAGGTTTTCGTTGTTGAAGTTGACTTTCAGCTCACGTTTGGCTTCCTTGTTGTTGAGATGGAAGGCTGTCGACACCGTTATCGTGGTGTTGACCTTTAGCTTCCACGTTTGGAGGTATTTACGTAGTGTTGCCATGTCCTTGCTTAGCGCCCCTTCAACTGCCAGCCAATATCCATCAGCATGCATGATTGCTGGGTCGTCAGCATATGCATGCTTTCTGGAGATGGTGGTTGGCAGGTCAGAGGTGTAGATGTTGAACAGAAGAGGCGTCAGGACAGATTCCTGTGGGACGTCGTTCTTGAGGCGTCGTAACCTGCTCC
>Ga0210059_1011146_pt1 | contig 13792 bp, 9 predicted proteins | sample Ectturendosymbi2_FD_188042 | JGI IMG/M metagenome (GOLD analysis project Ga0210059, IMG submission 188042) | Ecteinascidia turbinata endosymbiont from Florida, USA - Sample 2 (SPAdes) (version 2) | ecosystem: Host-associated > Tunicates > Ascidians > Unclassified | place: Key West, Florida...
TTCTGCTCTTGTATCGTTTCTGTGCTTTTTGTTAATACAAGCGAAAAAGCAAGAAACATTCAGGAAAGGTGGTTGGTTGCTATACTGTATAGCTTTTCAATGAGACTAATTGTGCTGCCTGCTTCCATACTGCGCAAACACATCGTAAAGATGCAAAAATTAGCAAAAATGACCACGACGTCCTCCGTTTATGCTTGTTTGTAGCCCATTCCGCTCATAGCGGAAGACTGAAAAAGCTACGATTTCCAAGGAGACAGCTTTGCACGGAAAAGAGGTTGAGTAGAGCAACGGAAAGCGTTTTTTTCACGAATAAACTTGTTTTCAACAACTCCGTAATTCCGAATCGCCTGCTAAATATTTTTCTTCATTTGGATTCATCGAAAAATAGACCAAAAATGAAGATTAAGTACCGATCTCCCATACATTTAGATAGGCAGAACACTCAACTTGGGACCAAACATGAAGTCCATTGTCGTTTAACAATGGGACTTATGATCGGCACAACTTGTCTTTATAGTAACTTTGATTTTAACCAATTTGTTTCATATGGTGGTTTATTGTTGGCGCTGTATGACTGCAATGGTCTTGTAGCGCCAGGACTGAGTTTGAACAATTTCTGGGTTCATTTTAACTCGGTTTGTTTTTTTGTTTTCTGGTTGTATTCCCTGCAGCTCTTCCGTACACCGTGCGCCATGCGCCTGGTAAGAAGGCTACAGTACCAATTTACAAGGTCTTGGTAACACCCAGCCAAGAGTCGAACTCTCGACCTACCAGGACCGAAGCGGACGCACTAACCACTAGACCACGGGCTGGTCACAACTTAAACAAATTGACTGCTGTTTTTCATTGGTGTACAGGACAGAGATGAGCGGACTGTCATATTTTGCGATCCACATCCAGTATTGAATTTTCAAACTCAGTCCAAGTCCAACCATAGTCCTAAAATTTTAGGATACTTAAAATCCAAGTCCGAATAAAGTAAAAAAAATTCACAAAATACAGATATTCAATAGCAAAAATTGCACATTTATTTTCAATTGACTCGGTTCAAATCCTGTCCTGATCTTAAATACATGTAGCATTTCAAAGACCGGATGCAATCCAAAATCAATAAAATTCGTCATAATCCGGATTCAGTCCAATGCAAGTCCAGTGCAATGCTCATGTCTGGTACAGGATCCAGGATTTTGGAGTCCAACCAGCCTGATATTGGGAAGTAATTTGTATTTGTATTGGATTACATATCGTTACCCTTTCAATGGGAACCGGATTAACGAAATAAAATAAAGTGCGACCATACAGAAAATGATACGCAATAATAGTTGTATCAGGAACAACCACACTACTGGAATTCATATAGGTAAAAATGTAATTTTATATTTTCTCCAGGGGAAACGCAATGCGCACTGCCAACAGGACCCTAACTTTCGGACGGAGGATTCATCTCAAGCGAGAAGCAACCTGTTGGTGAGAACTGTATAAAGATGAGCATGGTTCTATTGTTTTATTATAATGCAGCCCCCGTCGTTTCTCTAAGATTAAATGTAATAATTTTTGAAAGATATTTATTAGTAGATTACAGCAAAAACGTTGGTGTTTATCAACATACGCATCAGGGATGGAGTCTCGAGGCTTGGTCTTGGTCTCGAGACCCGTTTTTTTATGAGCCTCGGTCTCGAAGGTCTCGTCTTGGTCTCGAAAGATTACGGTCTCGGTCTCGAGCTCTTTGTCTCTAGACTTTGCATAGGTTATTTTTATGAACCTTTGCAAGAAGAAGCTCCTTAAGAAAACGGTTTTAAAAAATGATTGTAGAAAATTCAGCCCTTCAAAGAGATCAGTGGCTAAGCCTTCTTTGTTATTATGTTATTTGCAAGATGAAGAAAACAATTTGCCCTCTACCCCGTTTAAAATTTATAGTGAATTCCATTAAAATGTGTATGTACCTAAGAAACCGAAGCGAATTATCTCTTTTTTTTGAGAAGCCAAATAAAAGGATGTCTTTTTTTGGAAGTGCTTTTCAAAGCACTCTGTTAACACACGTTGGTGAATTTTTTTTGTACTGCGTAATGCACACTTTTTTAAGTTCGCAAAACGCCTCGGAACTCTCTTGAGGAAAGGTTTTGCTCATAAGAGTTGTACACAGAGAGCAAATAATGCGTCATGTCTGCTCAGTTGCTTTGACGTACTCCTATGGGCTTACGGCTTTTCTACGTTTTCTAACCGACATGTGGTGTTGCGAAAACTCAAAGTGTGGCAGCAAAACCAGAAATTTGGAACAGTTGTGAATATGACTTTAACGTATAAATATGGAAATTGTGAAAAACTTAAAAATATAAAAACTTGACAATAAAAAATAGCAAATGCAGGAAGTATGCATAGAGCCATTAAATCAGCGGGAAGGCGCTACACAATTTTACTGCTAGTTGACTACACAGGTAATCTCGAATTTTGCTCATTCTGCTACAGCATGCTCCATCCCAACAATGCCTGTCGAAAACATTTAATACTTTCTTTTTATCAGAGAAAGAAAAAATTTTCAATACGAAGGTAATGGTTACCTGCAAAAGATCTACCGCAGTTTTGTAAAAACCGAGAAACTACGAGCAACTTGCTTTAAGTAAGACAAGAAAGCAAACCCAACTTGCTTCAGGGCTTCATTAACCCTGTGCACTTTGTTGTTGTCATGGAAAACACATCGATCCACGATGCCAACTGATTCACAAGTAATGACAAAGAACTAAACTTTCTCGCTGAATCACAGCCTAGCATGTGCCAACTATGCTATTTATTTAGCCGTACATACATGCATTTGTAAAGAAGGCAAAAAAAATTAGAAAATCAATGACGAGAAGGGTGGCTAACAAGCAGAGAAAGCAAGACATATAATCGAGAATTAAAAACAAGACCCCTTTCAGTTTGTGAGTATTTGATTGTGATGTTCAAGATACTTTATTATTCCTTATTATCATAATAAGCATGACACATGATTTTCTCTCATTTCATATTGTTGTTAGGAAATGTGAGGCATTGAAAGAGGAAAAATTTTGATGGTCAGTCCCAGGCGACAGTTAACATCGCTATGCCACTCCAGTAGAGCATGCCGTGGGATATTACCTCGCTGGTCCAAAGTGTAAACCTAATTAGTGCCAAAAAAGTCTATTACTCTAATAGGCCTAAATGTTTTTTTTTTCTTTGCGTCAACAACAGAATCACGAGTAAAATTTTGAAACTTTTTTTTGTACAGAATGAGCAACTTTGGATGGATGAAAAATTAACTACAATTTAGCTTTTTCAAATCAAAAGTATGGCTTTCGTTTCTTTTGAAATCTCTAAATTTATCACTTCTTAATTCTAAATCTTTGGAGAATTCTTAATCATTACTCCTCGTGTGAGGAGAACAATAACTAGGAAAGATGTAGGTAAAGTTACAAAAATGGCAAAGCTTTGTAAGCAAAATACACGAAATATGTGGCGAATAAAATTGAGTGCCAGTGCAGATGCCCAATGTTAAAATAAAAAGAATCTTGTGAAAAGGTAGGCCTAAGTGGTAGATAGTAAATAACTTTAAAAGTTTGTTACTTCATTGGCAAGTAATTTAAACGAAACACCTTGGAAAACAATTGAATGGTGGAAAGCAACCTTTCCTGTGCAGTTACCACTTTACTGTGCTGTTTTGACTAGTGCTCCTGGGGCTGTATACACTCGTCTACCAGAGATGATCACTATCCGGTTTGCCGGTTGGATGCCGGTTATCCAAAAACTGCTTTTAAACGGGAACCGGATACGGATCCGGATATCCGAAACGCTTTTAGCGATATTTCGAGGATTAAGGTTTTTGTAAAAAGTTGCACATTGCACAATCATTCATTCATTATCTTCAGAAGCATCTTTACAGCCTTCTGTGCCATGACTCCGAGTCTGTCTATGGTGTAATGTCTGTACCCAAGTTCCAGGGGCGGAGCTAGAGGGGTGGTAGGGGGGCACTTCCCCCCCAAAATTTTGCCTGGCTCCTCCAGTGGCCCCCCAAAAATTTTAAGGTCTCTTTCTGAAAGTCCTACACAGACCATCGACAGCCTCCCCTTGTTACAAAACTGGCCACTCCAGTGTCCCCCCAAATGAGAATTTCTGGCTCTGCCCCTGCCAAGTGCAATACCATTACCCCTCTTAATCTGGTAACTGGACACGCCAAGTGTGTCAGCATGAGTCTGTTCCTGATGTAGCAAGATAGGACTCTTTCAGTATACACTCAGGATGCTGTTTTCTCCGTACCTGTACCTGGACTATCGCTACCTAGTGTAGGCCTACTGTGATCTGTAGTCTAGACTAGCTGGAGCACTCTAGTTCTTTTAATGTGGACTGTAGTTTAATCTACACCAGGCCTTGCTGTCTTCACGCCTATTCTACGTGAGCCTGCAAGTGTATTGACTGGTTGTTGAATGATACAAGGCCAGAACTTTTTTCTTTCCTAAACATGATATGCAAAATTGTTGTTTTGTGACACTGACTTGGTAGACTGAGTTTTTAGTCAGTCATTTCAATAAAAATGACATATTTTGAGCCAGTGTGTTGTTTTGAATGCTGTTTTGGTTTGTAGACTAGCATGCTATGTAGTTAGGTTTGGTTAAAGTGCAACAATGGATAGGATTAATAAATAAAATTATGAATGTGAACCAAAGAAACCAAAGAAATGTTACCTTGTTACCAAAGAAATGGCAAATGAAAAGCTTGGTATGGCAGCAGAATCGTCACCAGAAAGTCTTTATAGGCTAGGGGGGCTTTATGCTTGTGCAGTGGGGCTTGACATTCTGAAATTTGAACAAACATCACTGTTTTATAGTGCTTCATATTTGAATTCGGGGGTTGTGGTGTTGGAGCTTTGTTTCGGAGGGGCTAAGTCCATCAAAGACCCTCCATGGCTACGGGACTGTATGGCAAAACTTCAGTTTGCTTTACTTGGAAAAGTACTGAGGTTATGCGATATGTCAAGCTTGCAAGATATGTCAAACTTTCTGCTTATAAGCATGACAGGGCCCAAAGTGGCACAATGCATTAACGTAGTGTCTATTCTGCTTCATGAGGCAAAACCTGTGCTGGGAATATTTTGCCTTCATTTGAACACAATTGGTTGAGTGGTCATGTGCAAGAGTGTAGCCTAGTGCTAAAAAAAGAGGTGTGGGAATGCCGTTCCCACACCAAATAAAGAGGAAGGCTGCACGAAATAGTTCGAATCAAGTAAGCATTTGCCTCCAACAACTTCTACATTGGCTTCCTGTTTCACTGTAGACTTTTGACTAGCAGTGCGAATCTGCATGTCGCAAGCACATCTGTGAGATCAGCCATGTTTTAATCCAAGGCTGTCCAACCCGCGGCCCACGAGGTTGTTTTAAGTGGCCCGCGATGTAACAAGTTCGTAAGAACACTTTTCAAATTTTTAGTACTTTTTTATAGGCTCAAGTATATTTCCCATCAAAACATACCAAAATTATATCTGCTGTTTCTGTTATGAGCCTACCACCCAAAAACTTGTATGGCAAACTCTTCGAAAATATGTCAATTTTTTAGATTTGGTTTACATTCATACAAGCTGGCAGCACTGCGTGCAACTATAGGACGAATTATCACTTCGTGTTATCACATAAAATTTATGAAAATCAAAGGGATTTGTTACGTCACAATAGCTTATGGTTACATCACAAAAAACGTTTGTGGCCCGTAATAAATTTCCTCTTATGAAAGTGGCCAGCAACACTAAAAAGGTTGGGCAGGCCTGTTTTAATGTAATCGTTTAGATCTCACATCTTCAAGTACCGTTGCTGGTGCAAAAAGGTATGGGAACGCTTTCCCACACCAAAAAAATGTATGGGAATGTCGTTCCTACACGTTCCCACGCCACTACAACCCTAGTCATGTGACAAGTACAATATGCAGAGACAATTGGTTGGGATTTGAAAGTTTAAGATTGGGGTTTAGGATCAGGGCTTATGGTCAAGTTGTAGGGTCAGATTTTAAGTTGAGGAGTTCAGTGTTTAGACTAGAGTTAGGGTTTAGCTTACAGCTCACTTAATGCAGACAAGAAGCTGCTAACTGTTTGCCAGCCCTGAAACCATGACAACCATCATCCATGCATGGGACTGAGCTGTTACAGATGTCTTGTTCAACTAAGCAGGACATGCGTTCCAAACTTGTCATGCAAATACTTCAACCAATCGTGTTCAGCCGAAGGCAAAATAAATAACTCCAGATGTTATTTTGCCTCATACGGCAAAATAGACAAAGCAAAAAATGAATGTTCTGCATCATGATACACTTTGGGATAGTTTTCGGATACGAATAGTATGATTTCAACCAAAACAGGATTCGGATCGGATACGGATATCATTTTTCAAAAACAGGATAGGATCGGATAGTAAAAAAACACTATCCGATAATCTCTGTCGTCTACATCGACTGTGCATGTTTTAAAATAAAAACGAAATTATTCGCCTCTTCTCCACATTCTCAAATAACATAGGCCTACTTCAATACTAGGTGGGAGACCAGAACATGGGAGCTTCATCAGGGCATCACCTCCTGTCCTTACAGAAGGGTTAGTATTGTTTTGTAACGAACAAAAAAAAAAAAAAAAAAAAATTTTTCTGAGTCAAAACAAATTTATTGAAGCATGGCAACGGCAAGCACCTTGAATATTGAATTGGTTCTCTGTCATTTTTCGAATGAAAAATGCGTAGACCATGTTAACCAGTGGTTCCCAACCTGGGGTACATGTACCCCCAGGGGTACATTTCCCTATCTGAAGGGGTACATTTAAGTTTGGCAATAGAAGAGAAAAGTATATTTATATGTTATTTATTTCCAAATATTTGTGCATATATCAACGAATATTGTTTTCAAAAATCATTATCTGCTCATTGTTAAATATATCCGTGAATAGTCATGACCAAATATTTTGTCAAAATAATTTTTAGGGGTATTGCTCTTCTGTCGAAATGCTGAAGGGGTACATGCTTATCTGGTGAAATGCTGAAGGGTTACATATTCATCTGTCGGAATGCTGAAGGGGTACATGGCAAAAAAAGGTTGGGAACCCCTGATCTGAACACTGCCAACATTTTCAATGCCCTAACATTTCTTCAAGGAATTTACAAATAAGGCCGCAGGTTTGAGGTTGTAAATTTCTAAGAGGAAAGTGACAATAAACGTTTGCAGTATTTGGCCGTTTGCACAAATTTCGCATGATGTTTATTATCTTGGAGTTTGGCAACGGGCCAGATATTTTGTTGCAGCATTATTTAAGGAGTTAGCTTCCATTACCATCAGAGAAATGTGAGGTCTCGAGTCTCGGTCTCCGTCTCGAATTTCCAGTTCTCGGTCTCGGCTTTTACGAAAAAGTCTCGGTCTCGTGTCGAAATTTGAGCCAGGTCTCGGTCTCGGAGGTTACGGTCTCGACTACATCACTGATAGCATTACCAAAACGTTTTTAAGCCTTAAACGAAGTACCTGTGATGGAGTCTCGAGACTTGGTCTTGGTCTCGAGACGTGTCTCGATACCAGTTTATTGGAGTCTCGATCTCAAAGGTCTGAGGTCACGTCTCGGTCTCGAAGGATTTCAGTCTCGATCTCGAGCTCTTCGTCTCGAGACTTTGCAAAGTTTTGCATGAAAGAGTTCCTCAAAAAATGTTTTCAAAAAATGATTGTTGAAAGTTTAGCCTTTCAAAGAGGTCAGTGGCTAAGCTTTTTTGTTGTTACGTTGTTTGCGAGTTGGAGAAAATAATTTGCCCTCTGCCCCGTTTAAAATTTATACTGAATTAAATACAAAATGTGCATGTGCCAATGAAACCGCAGCGCGTAGGCATAATCTCTGTAACGAGACGTTGGGAGTACTTTGCTAAGCACTATCTTTGAACTGTTCTTCCAAGAGTATATTATGAAACCTATAGGCTTTTTCAACAGAGGTGGGAAAGTGCCAAAAAGTTTCATTTTTGAGAAGCCAAATAAAACCATGTAATTTTTTGTAAGTGCTTTTCAAAGTACTCTGTTAAAACACGCTGGCGAAGTTTTTCTTGTTCTGCGTAATGCACACTTTTTTAAGTTCGCAAAACGCCTCGGAACTCTCTTGAAGAAATGTTTTGCTCATATGAGTTTCATACAGAGAACAAATAATGCGTCTTGGCTGATCAGTTACTTTGACGTACTGCTATAGGCTTTGCGGCCTTTCTGCGTTTTCTAACCGACATGCAGTGTTGCGAAAACTCAAAGTGTGTCAGCAAAAACAGAAATTTGGAACAGTTATGAATATGACTTTCACGTAAAAATATGGAAATTATAAAAAAATGTAAAATATAAAAACTTGACAATAAAAAATAGCAAATGTAGGAATTATACATAGAGCCATAAAGTCAGCGGGAAGGCGCCACACCATTTCACTGCTAGTCAACTACACTGGTAATCCCGAACATCGCTCATTCTGCTACAGCATGCTGCATCCCAAAAATGCCTGTCAAAATCATGTAATACTTTCTTTTTATCAGGGAAAGAAAAAAATCTTCAATACGAAGGTAATGGTTACCTGCAAAAGATCTGCCGCAGTTGTAAAACAACTGACAAACTACGAGCAGCTTGCTCTAAGTAAGACAAAAAAGCAAACCCAACTTGCTTCAGGGCTTCATTAGCCCTGTGCACTTTGTTGTTGTCAGTTTGTGAGTATTTTAATGTGATGTCCAAGATGCTTTATTATTCCTTATTATCATAATAAGCATGATACATGATTTTTTCTCATTTTATATTGTTGTAAGCAAATGTGAGGAGTGGAAAGAGATAGCATTTTGATGGTCAGCCCCGGGCGACATTAACAACGCTTCGCCACTGCAGTACAGTATGCCGTGGTATATTACCTCGTTGGTTGAAAGTGTAAACCTAATTTGTGCCAAAAATGAGGGCTAAATATTTTTTCTTTGTGTCAAAAACAGAATAACGAGCAACATTTTAAAAACTTCTTGTGGACAGAGTGAGGAAGTTTGGATGGATAGTTACAACCTGCTTTTTGAAATTGAAAGTAGTGCTTTAGTTTTTTTTTATCTCAAAATCTATCACCTCCTCATAGTAAATAAATTACTCTTAGTGTGAGGAGAAAAGCAATTAGGAAAAGTGTAGGTAACGTTACAAAAAATGTCAAAGCTTTGTTACCCAAAATACTCGAAATATGTGGCGAAGAAATTTGAGTGTCAGTGCAGATGCCCAGTGTTAAAATAAAAAGAATGTAGTGAAACAGGTAAGTGTTAAGTGTGTTACTTAATTGGAAAATGATATAAACGACAAAACACCTTGGCAAAAAATTGAATGATGGAAAGCAATCTTTCCTGTCGAGTCGCCACTTTACTGTTATGTTTAGGCCAGTGCTGTGTTGAGTTCGTCTTGGCTCCTCAACATGAAACGTCTTGTGATTCTGAAATAACAACGAAAGAAGACTTCGATTATTGGAGAAAAATAATTGAAGAAAGCAACTTAGAAGTTTACCGACGAATTCACGACAAGTCGAACCAAGCTGAAAACTAAACAAAGACTAAAGACATTAACTCTTTAAAACATTGTCATGTGTACCTATCTGATGTATTGTGGATTTGTACTTTGCACATTTATTGCAAGTCACACCTACGAAGAAAGTAACCCACAAGATATTAGATATCATTTACATTAATAAGTGACTGCGGTTTGTAAGTAAGACTTCCGATTCAAACAGATAAAAACGAGCAACAACGGAAAATACTCCGGATTACGGTTTAAACCATAAGCGAAACTACCGGCGATTCTGGAAAATTATCATTTAAAGAACAGCGACGTACACTGACGTACGATGACGACCTAATCACGCGATTAACGCGTGACCACTAGGGTCACGAGATGGAATCAACCAATGAAAATACGCGAGAAAATTTATATATACCTGTGTCCTTGCTAGATTCAGTCAATAGAAGTCGTGGGCATACCAGGCTTAACAGCTAAATAGTTGGCGAACGAGCGGGGTCTAGTGAACTAGTGATCTAGGACACGCTTGTAGCCAACAAACACCCCAGAGCGGTTAGACTTGCAGAGATACCGAGGTCTTAACCAATTTTCAGGCAGGTTGTGTTACGATTGCCCAATAGGATGGGTTGCTCTCTCCCTCTGTGAAGGAATGGAATTCGCATTAACCCCTGTCACCTGTAATATTCGTGTATGTGTATGTGATGCACATTATACGCCCCTGTTATGATGAATGTCGCAGTGCTTAAAGTTACCAGAATAAAAACATGAGTGAATACAATCCTGTTGTGATAAACTGAGTGGGTCGAGCGAAACCGCCGGGTCTAAGTTTCTTAATTGTTAACTTGGGCGTGCCATGGACACTTCCTATTAACCAGTGCTCTCGCGGAATTGTCCTAAACGTGTGCTGTTCTTCTTCTTTAGAAGGGAACTGCCACATAAAAAATGGTGCCACAAGTGAGGTAGTGCCTAGCTTAAAAGGGTATTACCACAGCTCGACTTCTTTTCTAACAGAATTAAGCGATGCTAATTTAATCTGATCAGCTTAAAATGTGTACGAAACCAAATGGAGCAACTATGTTCGGCTTTTTCTTTTGATGGAGGGAAAGTGGAGTCACTCAAAAACTTTTTAGTGCCTTTACCCAACAACCTGCCATGCCCTTGGAAATGAAACTTAGTGCAGAAGATAAGACATCTAGACAGAACAAAGCCTTGTATGCTGAAAACAGAGACAGAATAGGTGTGACGAACATTGGAGTATGAAAGTCACTAGAACAGGCGTCTAATAGCAAGGTTTATAGTTGCAAGAAAACAAGTGGTAAGTTTATGAATTATTATTTTGTTCCTCAGATATTTGTAGGTATATAAATTAACAAGTAGTAGTTAAAATGTCGACAGATACACATGAAAAGTGTTATAAAGTTCTTCGTAGCTTGCGTTTTGATTGGACTCAAGACCCTGAGATAGTTCTGAATGAATGATTAAAGACAATTGGTTTGGAATCAGAATATTTGAAGACAGATTTAGAACTATTTAAATTTTTTCATCAAAAGCTATATGGAAATTTGGAAGAAAAATATCGATCACTCTTAGACCTTGTGGTACCAGCTCATTTTTCATGGCAAATGACTGTCATTTGGTACCTGACAAAATGTAGATCAACGGATGCTTCTACTTATGACCATACGCGAAAAGCAATGTTAGCTATTTTAACAAATACCGAGGAGTAGTTGACCCTGTCAAAAGAACTTGAAGATAGTAAGGAAACTAGTAGATTGTCAGATGATAAAAAGTAAATATTTTTTTTGTTTAGAAAAAGCAGGAGTAAAAATAATTAACATGACAGTAAAAGCTACTGAGAATTGTGTAAAAAGTTTGATGGCTAAAGGCATAAACGCAGACAGTATTGTTGTATTGACTCCAACTGTCTTTTTGGATATCGCTTATTTGCAAAGTTCTCAAGTAGACTGTGTTAGTAAAGATGAGATACCATGCTCAAACCCTGAGAACTGTTTCGAAAGTTTTACGGCATGCATGGATATGACTGAAACTGAGCTGGATGCAATACTGACTGAGACAGAAGATGACAACTTCTTGTTCAATTCGATAGATTGTGTAATACAGGCAATTAAATCTGTACGTTTTAACTGGCCGGAATGCCCTATACAGATGTTGCAGGCTTACTTACAAGCTAAAGGTTTAGGGCTGGAGGTTTTTGAAAACAACCCTATGTTGTTTACAGCATTCAAACAGAAACTGTATAAGGAATTTCAGCGTCCATTTCCGGGATATAGCTCACTTCTTCAGTATATAAATATCAACAACTTTCACTGGCAAGTTATGTGTCTTTGGGAATTTCTTGTAAACACGCAAATAGATGAGAGAACATACGAATGGTTGAAAATATTAATCGACTCATAAACAAGAGGTGAATAGTGATGATCAAGTGAAGTTAGCATATCAAGACAAAGAAGATGCTTTTACTGATTCAAGTTTGAAGATTTTGCTTTTGAACCGTCCAAGACTTTGGTTGTGCCGAAACTGAAAGACAGTGATGTTATATGCACCTTTCAAAATTTCAGCAAAACTTCTTGATGAAGGTGACATAAACGAGGTGCTTAACTGCTGGAAATGGCCACAAGAACTTGTATTGGAATGTCACAAATGTCCATTAGTGACACGTTTCGAACCACGTTCTTGGCACCCAAACAGATGTTTGGTGCTACCAACCAGTTCAAATAATGAGAAAAAATGGAAGGGATATTAAATAATCTCAGTCTGGCCACTTACAACTGCCGGGGTTTTAAGTCTTCTATGCCTGATGTGCAAAAATTGTTAAATGATTACCAGATTATTTTTCTTCAAGAGACATGGTTGGCAAAACAGCAACTTGATAATTTATCCTGTTTAAGTGTGTCACATTTTGCATTTGGGAGGGCAGACTATGACTTTAATGATGGCCTAGTTCATGGTCGAGGTCATGGTGGAACTGCCATATATTGATCTAAAAATCTTTAAACTTCATCTTTTTAAAATTGTGATGGCTTGATAATAGGCTTAAGAGTGTTTTCAAAAAAATCAGAGTTGTGTTTATTTAATGTGTATCTACCATACTGCAGTAGAGCTAATACTGATGAATTTTTAGCATACCTGGGCAAATTGAGACAATTATGTGGAGCCGCAATGCCCAAATATTTGTTTTTTGGGGGACTTCAACGCTGGAACCACAAATACATTTGGTTGTTTGTTGGAAGACTTTTGTATGGAAAATGATTTTATCAATTTTGATCATGCACTACTACCCCTGGATACATTCACATACATTAGTGATGATGCACACAACACAACTTCTTGGATAGATCATTTTGTCTCATCCTTTTCAGTGCATCAAGCAATGTTCAATATGGATGTGCTAACCGAGCGCATAATTTCTGATCATCGGGCTGTGGCAGTCAGCATTCAGTGATCCTACCTTCCTGAATTTGATGACGAGGTCATGGAGCCCCAGCCAAGTCGAATTGACTGGCTTAAGGTTACGGCCCAGGAAAGAGAGGGCTACTACCATGAAAGCAAAAACCTACTTGATTAACTGCAAGTGCCCACAGAGGTTAGGCACTGTCAAGACTTTAATTGTACAGATGAGAAACATCTGGAAGAAATAGAAAATTTGTATGCAGAGCTGACCAGTGCTCTGCTTGCTGCTGCATCCTCTGCAATTAAAGCAACAGGTAAAAAGAATGAAGGTAAGTTTAGCATTCCTGGCTGGAACTCGGTGGTCAAATCAAAACACCAAATTGCAAAGGCAGCCTTCCGGCTATGGGTAAACTGCAATAGACCCAAGACTGGTGACATATACAGAAACATGACAAAAACAAAAAAGATTTCAAATATTCATTGCGGCAATGCCGCAAAAATGCTGAAATGCACAAGGCAAATGGTCTAGCAGCTGCACTACAGGCTGATAAAACCAAGAAGTCATTTTGGCAAAAGGTCACTACCAAAAACAGATCCCCATCACCAGTGGCGTACGCAGAAAATTTTCATGGGGGGGTTTGGTTAAGGGTCATATGGTGGTCATTTGCATTCAGTGTGCGCTGTTTGTGACGTCACAATTTGACGTCATTTCCATGTTTTCAAACCAACGGTTTGGCGACGTTTGTTGACATAATATGCATATTTTTCTACATCCACTCCCCTTATTTTATGTGTCGTTGCACTGAATATAAACTATCAGCGCTCCAAATTACGATATCGTAGAAAAACAAATTCAACG
>Ga0210059_1011147_pt1 | contig 13792 bp, 7 predicted proteins | sample Ectturendosymbi2_FD_188042 | JGI IMG/M metagenome (GOLD analysis project Ga0210059, IMG submission 188042) | Ecteinascidia turbinata endosymbiont from Florida, USA - Sample 2 (SPAdes) (version 2) | ecosystem: Host-associated > Tunicates > Ascidians > Unclassified | place: Key West, Florida...
CAAAATAGGGATTCTTTTTTGTCGCCGAGTATATTACAAGCAAGAAGAAACCAACATCTTTAGTTTGCAGTAATAAAATCAAACCAATTCGTGCAAACTAATTTCTCAGTATGTTTTAGCAAAACCAAGGTGCGACACCGGCCAGCTACAGCAGGGACTAAAGTGTGCACGAATCAACTGGTCAACGTGGAGTTCAAAACGGTTTTGATCCTAGTCTTTCTAGTGCAACTTTGCAAAGAGCGATAAACTATAGTTTTGGTAGAATTTATTCGTGAATATCAATGAAATCAGTGGCCATCGCGCGGATAATAAAAGGGAAAACTAAAAGTGAAGCGGATAGCAGTAGTTGTAAAGCGTATCAGTGAAAGTTTGTCATGTAATGCGAAGTCAAATCAAACTAAGTTTATTACAAGTTTCTGGAAAAAAAAAAGTTCTACAACAGCATTGTCTCCGTCTGTAAAGCAGTTTAAAAAAAATATGTTTTCCTGTTTTTTCATGGAACGATCAATTTCATAAAACATGAAGCTCACTGTCTTATAAAAGGAATCTTTTCACAGACAAGAACCAGACACTTTTATCAGAGTTTATTTCGCCTACTAGGTAGGCATCATCAGCTATTATTCAAATATGTTAGAAAAGCATTTCCTAGTTTGTTTTGTGAACTGAAATATCCTGAGGGGCCAACAGTTTATATTTCTAGGTAAAGCAAACATGTCTAAAATTTCAAATTTCGATAAATTATCCGAATTGGAATATCACTTTTTAAGCTGGAAATGTGAGGTTAAAGGAGATAGATTTGAAACATAACTTTGCGCATATCTTGTAACCATTTTTGCTTTAGAAGATTGCTGAGCATTGGTTATTTCTGTGTTTGGAAATGTATCATGCGCTTTTTCTTCAATAAAGCAAATGTTTCATAAAAGACATGAAAAATTATGACAAAGAGGCAACACTTTGCGAACCTCATCAAAAGCACTCTTTGGCTTATTAGCGTATTCCCCTTCAGCGCCTGCAACTACAGTTATGAATCACAAACGTCCCGCAGATTTTTACACACATTATAACAATTTAGACCCGTACATTTAGTAAAACAATTAAGTTCCATCAATTTCTAACGGAAAACTTATAGGTAAGAAAAAATCACTACTCGTTTTTTCAGATAATTATTGCAATATAATGTAAAATGTAAAGGATAACGACGTAATCGCAACCTTGCACACAAACAAGATTCCTTTCGTTTAGTTTGAACCATGATGTTTATTCGCTTGAAACTGCAGTAGTAAATTAACCACATCTAAATAAAACATCGAAAGATAAAACTGATGGAGTTTGCAAATAAAGACCTTACACCACATTCAGTTTTTCAGAGCTTGGCAAGCTCTGCATTATGGAATATGAAATAAACAAACGATTTGTAAGTGCTATGAAGTAAATGTTTTTCAAAGATTATAGTTATTCATTTGGCAACAACTTTTGCTTTTAGCATATCACTTAAACTTTTTCACGCTTTTCAGAATGTTGAAAACAGAAGAAATTTCCAAATGCTGGAACAAAAGGATGTATCACGTATACAAATGATAGAACGCTCTCCATTCTATTGTTCAGCAATAGCCCTATGATTGAGTTAATTCCAGTGCCCAGAAAAAATCATGACACTTTTTATCAAGGCAATTAGTTCAAATTTCAGCTTCGAAACTGCTGTATACCTGAAGAAAGTCACCGAGTGGTTGAATGTTGTAACTTGGGATGAACAATTGTATTTGAAATCGTTCGTTGTTGTTTTCGACGTTCCATTCACATCTGACTGACTCCGGGTAAAGTTTAGGCCAATTTGGTGATGATATCAACTGGCTTCGAACTGTGGCTGTCGCGTTGAAACCACATATGGCTGGAATGCAATTTGTCTTTAAGTTGAGCTTGATTTGATATTGTGTTCAGTGGTTTGCTCAGAACGAAACACTGACATTTTCCGTTTCAGGCAGTGGGTCATTTGGTGGTTTTGCGCAAGATAAGATGCAACGGTGCACTCTGATTAAGTTTTTTGCTAACCATTATTTGAAAATGATTGATGCTATGCAAAATCTTTGTCCAAAAAATGATGAAAGGCTCAGAAACACAAGCGATTTTATTGGCGAATGGCATCGTTGATTAATTTTAGCTGCAAAAGCCTTGACAAAGATTTCGCTCTGAATCTGAAAACTTGTGTAGTTTTTTCGAAAACTTGTGCGTTGTTTCGCATTCTTCTGAAGTGTTTGCTGAATCCTGTCGCTTGTACCTGTGGTTGTTCTGCACATTTCTTACCTGAAAAATCGCCCTAACTCACTAACGCTTTTTGCCTACGTGTACAATACTTGAGGGACTGTAAGGCCTTTGTATTTCAGCGAATGTGCGAATAATTTGATACGGATGATACAAAAAATGTTTTCATAGATTTTAGATACTTCTTCAAGATAAATAATGGAAAAATAGCTGAGATTAATAACATTCTTAAACAAACAACATTCTTGCTCTTTAGATATTGTTAAGTTAGGTTTTGCTTATGACAATACGATGTTGTGGAAGCAGCTATTTTTCTTAGTGGTGGCAATTTTTGAAGTCATCAAAACACAAGGTAAGACTGGGCATTTATCCTTGAATCCGGAACGCACAGGAAACTGACGATTTTATAAGAACTTGCTTTACTTAGAGTGGTGTTGCCGAGATATTAGGAGTATTTACACCTATAATTATATTTATTTTTTCGCAAAATACACTTATTAGCAGATCTCTAATCTCAGAGCTTTGATTAAAAAAAGGTTTGGATAGAGTTTTGTTGTAATAAGCGTAAAATCAGAGTATTCCTTAACACTGGACTTTTGCTATAGTGCTGGGTGAGCGTGCTATTGCCCAAAGCCACAGTCGCAAGTAAAGTTTTACAATCGTGCTTTAACAGATATGTGCATGATGAAAGTCGCATGTCGTTGACGAATCCATATTTCATTGACTAGCCAAACCAGTGACGGATCAATGGGGAACATTTGGGGGAAATTGCACAACCCAAATGTGTTTGGCGCCCCGTTCAATAGCGCCCCTCTGACATAAATGCGCTTTTTTTGGTGCTTGCGAAAGGAAAAAGGGAGATTAAAAGATAATCTCCAAACAATGCTTTGCACCTCGTTAAAAGCATTGACCGACATTGACTGACCTCATTTGAATAACGAAACAACCCGACCTCGCTTTTCTCGCGATAACGTTTTATGAACCCCGACTACTGCGCTTCAACGAGGCTTCACTGCATCATCATTTGACCTTGGGACGATTAACTTTTTTTCTGGTCGGACCCTTCATTATTTTTTTTATTACTCTAAAGGCGAAAAGCTTTACATAAAACCAACCACACAACAATTATAGTAATTCAGTGCAATTACCGTCGGTTAATTATACTCTTGGTATTTACAAAACCTTTAATCAAACCACGTGGATCAAGCACAAAAGAGCTGCACAATCGACCTGAAACGCAACAAGCGACGATTGGCTATCTGACCTGGTGAACTTTTATCTCTTACACGAAGAAAACCCATTTGTGGACCTTATTTGATCGCAACCCGATGAAGTCTATGGGCCTACAGATTTTTTTCGTGGGAATGTAGCCCGCAGTGACCTGCATTTTGACGTTTATATCTGTGGAGGTGCTCAGTTTATAGGCCCACTGCTTGCAATAATTGCGACATTCCGTGCATTCCGCTCCCAAGACATTTTGCTCACCTCTGCTGTACCTTCTTTGCGTTTATGACATGCAGCAGATGTTCTGCGAGCCGTTGATGTGGGACCGATACAGCTTCGTCAATCTTGTGCGCTGTTTTCAGGATGGTCAGGTTTTAATTTTGTTTGAACCGTACTTGCGGTCGGTTGTATGGAGTCAATACTGTATCATAACACTCTTAACAATACATCAGTAGAGAAGTTTGGATAAATTGTTGGTTTATATGCGTGTTATAGCTCCGTGTGGATTTAATGCCTCGGCAACACTACAACCTCAACTCCTGAACTCGCCCGGATGGCCACATCTTTATAGCAACTCACTAACGTGTGAATGGAACTTGTTTGCCAGACCTGGCATGGTAATAAATTTCACAGTTACGACATTCGAAACCGAAGAATGTTGTGATTTTCTCTCGGTAAGCTATACATTTAGACGTATGCATCTTGAGTCAATGTTCAACCTCTGCTTTATGGCTGTGATACTTTAAACTTGAAAGCCTATTCCTCATGTTGAAAACGTCAACTTCCTAGATTGGACTAAATTTTAACTACATGGGCAGGTGAAAAAAATAACAAGTTCACTGTCGAACGACAAAATGAACATGATCTGAATCGCTGACCAGTTATATCAACGTTTGGGGTACCACAGGTCCATCCGGACAAAGAAAATTGTAAACCGCAACGCCAAGTTTGTTACAACCGGCCTGCGAGCTTGTCGTCCTACAAATGCTTGATTAGCTAACTATATTAATTGCAGGGCAATCATATACTACACATGCTGTCAAATAAAATGTGCATGATAACAATTTTGTAGTGAGTTTAGTTTCGCGTGGTTGTGAAAAAACTTTTAAACTTGATAGAATGTTTCCAGTGACTTTTGACAACATTACAGCTCAACGAGAACGGCGTTCAGAAAGATCGTTGGTCTGGGGATATTGGTTACAGAACTCATATAACAGAAGGCAACGTTTTACGACTTGAATTTACTTCAGATTTTAGTTCCAGTTGGCAAGGATTTACTGGATACTTCACCGGTAGTGAGAGTGTGCTCTTGGTATTTCTTTTCGTCTGTTGAAAATGATCAGGTGGTGTTAGCTTGTACGTGGATGAATTTGCAGAACTGATTGGTCCGCCTCCTACAAGCGAAGCAACAACATCGAGACCACCAGGTAAACTAGTAGGTTCAGGTGCTATTTTGCAGTAACATTGTCGAGAAGTTTAAGCCAAGGGTTGATCATTTGCGCATTCGTTAAGCTCTAACACTAGTAGTTTGAAAAAGTTTTTGAATCCTCATTAGAACACATTTCAATTAGTTGCATTCGAAAATGCGATTAGGATTACCTTAGATTTTGTACGGGACGCAAACATCACTTGCGAAAAGGGCAACGTGTACACAAGCGTCTTTCACGACTTAACTACCAAATTTTGCATAAGGATAAGTGCTTTTGATATCTTAGTGACTTTGAAAAGTTTGTTTAATCAAAAACGTTTGTGGTTCCAATTCAAAAGGAATTTTTAGTTATTTCTTGAGGCAAGGCTTTGTGTTTACTTTATCAGAACAGGTTGCTGTAGATTATTGAATGACATAAATATATTTTACATTCCTTATAACTGTCGGCAAGATATCATTCCGGATTTTCAGAAATTGTTCAGTCAAAAAGTATGGGTGCACCCAGTTTAACGTCTACTGTGGCCTACGGTGGACCTAAATCAAATTTTAATTAAAATATTTGGTTTCCTGACAAACAGCTTATGTTGCGTGAAAAATAAAGATAAAATATTTTTCAGTGGCTGGTTTCTGCTAAAAGAGCAGTTAAAATGTTCACGAAGTATAAAATTCCATGTGCTTGGTTTTCAGCTTTTCTATACAGTAAAAAAGGAGTTTGTGAACTTCGTTGTGTCAGTGGCTTGCAAGATCGTGAGTATCTTAATCTTTCTTTAGATCTTTGTGGACCTCCCGAGCTACGTGCGACTGTGGGAAAACAAGATGTTTTGCAGTCGCCTAACTTTCCCCGATCCTATCCTTCAAACACCGAATGTTGGTGGTTCATCTCAGCCCCGCCCGGTTACGTCATACAAATTGAGTTTAACCAGTTTACGGTCGAAATTTGCTGCGACCGTGTTCAGGTATTCCGTTCGCATGTCTTCTTTTTACACGTTACTTGACCTTGTTTGAAAAAGTCGCAACTGAAAGATTTGGACAGACAAGTAATGATTTCGTCGTTATTAGCATGAATCGAAAATTTAAGGCGATTTGTAAAAACATCTGCTTCATTTAAATGCTTTTACTGAAAACCGCTTTTTTCTGTTTGAAAGAAGAGTGATTGTTTTTAGCTCTATGATGCACGCACGTCTAGTGAAGCAAATGAAGTTGGATCTTACTCAGTTCTTGGAACCGATGCTACAACAAGACAGTACAGAAGCCTGAGTCACTACGTCGCTTTGAAGTTCACATCGGACAGTTCTGTGCAGTACGCGGGCTTCAACGCAACATATGAAGCAATTGGTAGGCATCTAAATTTTATTTGCAGCTTAGGAACTACGATTTATCGTAACGTACGATCATTTATATTTTCAGAAGCTGATGCTACATTTTCAACTGCTCAAACTACGCAAGTAACATGTAAGCCTGATTTGTCTTTTTTTGTGATTTTTGCTTTTGATTCTAGCTGTTTCCAGCTGCGTCAAACTCAGAAATGTTTTTCGTAAAGAATTAACCACATTAACCACATAGCGTGCAATTAGGATCCATCTTCAATCACATTTTAACACATTTAAGACTTTTAGCCTTCGTTTTTTTCATAAACACATTTTGTATAATCTGTACTACGTACTCATAAGATATACTGTGTTTCCGAAAAGTATTCAGAAAAAAAGCGTTAAATTCTTACCGTACGCATGATGTAAGCTCTTTAACATTTTTTGTTGAATCTCAGGTTTAAAGCACCGCTCAAATAGTGGCAAGGTGCAAAAGTTCTCGGGCATTATATACAATATGGCGAACACCTGCAGCAAATGCTTTCAGAACTATTTTTCAACAACGACTTAAAGTGTTTTTCGGTTTCTCAAGGGTCACACATGCTTAGAAAACTAAGCTTGTGCCTTCATAGTTGCTATTACCTTTAAGATACCGTATTTTGCGATATGAATATACCCAGTGGATGGTTTGTTGACTGAATGGCATGCAGGTCTCAAATTTTCTCTGAGGCTTTTGCAATTGAAACTTGTTTGTTTTGTAGTTTTGGGATTAAAACAAATGCAAGGGGGAGCTGTGCAGAGTATTTTGGGGGTCCCCTGCATTCGCGTAACTGAAAGATCGAAATAAAGGTCATCGTTTTCAAAAGGTAGTGTCTATTTTGCCTCAGCAGGCAAAAATGTGCTGGGGCTATATTGCCTTTAGTCGAACACGTATGGTTGAATTGGTCACGTGATAGGTGCAATACGCAAAGCGACAACGGGTTAGGGTGTAGTGGTAGAGTTTAGGGTTAGAATTCGGGGTTGAACTTACAGTTCACACAACGCAGACAAAAGGCCGCTTACAGCTTACCGCAGCACCGAAAACATGCATGTTTGACCGAGCCGTTACAGACATCATGGTCAGGTAAGCAGATCGTGAATTCCGAACTTGTCATGTGACGGTTTCAACAGATCTTGTTCAGCTAAAAACAAAATAGCTCCAACAGTGCTTTTGCCTAATAAGGCAAATAGACACAGCCTTTTAATGAAAATGCAATTATGAAGTAAAGTTCATAAATCTTTGACAGCGCGAAAACTAAAACTGGGGTCGCCATTTTGCACACCCTGCATACTCACCAAGACCACTACTGCCTATAAACCACATTTCCAAAGGTGAACGCAAGCGACTACCAGTGAGTCCAAATATGGTTTACGCCAAAAATCTATGCTGGGGCCCTTTGAATTCTGATACGTTTTTTTGTTTTTTTGACATGTTGCCCGATAAAATCCGCCACTATCTTAATAGCACTCTATCATAATCAGCCCTTCTACCTGCTGGATTTTGGTGAGATCCGACCAGCTTCCTATTTCACTTTATCAGATTACCTTTCGATGCAGGCTGCTTTCTTTCGAAAACATTTGATTACCTCTTTGAAAGTAGAAAACCTGCGACAGTACCTCACTGCATGCTGCACTTCAAGTTGAAATGGGCAGCAGATTAATATTTTATCAATGCGTTTAAATCAGTTCGTTTATATATTAACGCAAATGTTTTTCTTTACTTCAGCTACAATTTCCACATCACAAAAATAGTGTACTAGCTTTTTATCCACGGGAAAATATGCAAACACTACAAATCATTGTGCAGTGCGGGCAGTGCACGCAACAAAGTAATGAATACAGCGGGAAGAGACAGGAAAAGAAACATGAATAAGTTAACTGAGCGAATACCTTCCTAAGGTCAAAGGCAGGCCTACCCTCAGGCTTCGGAAATCTTCGGTCTGAGGGTGTATAGCTAAAATTCTAGTCCAGCCTAATGAGCTCCTTGCTATTTATTATTGCATCCGACCTAATTGTACGACGCCAGAGCCAGACTAACGCCTCTTTGAGCATTGTGAATTTGTAAATATAGTTAGCATAGGTTTTGTGCGTTTCATTACCTTGTTAGCTTCTTTTGCTACTGCAGGCACCGAGCACTTGCACATTATAAGAAAGTAATTATGATCTCTAGATCAAATTGAATTTTTCTCTTGAATGCTGTCTGTGCCTTATTTATTTTTGCGCAAGCACATTCACTGTGAACACAATGGAACAGTAAAGAGGACTTGTTCGAAAATATTTAACACAGATCAAGTAGTAACGCGCGGTTTATTCCGTGTTTAACCCATTTCAAGTAAGACACAATTCAAGTGATTGTTATTGAAGTGTTTTTTGTGCGAGGTAAGTTTTTTTTGCTAATGAATACTTGTAATTATAATTGATCAAACAAAATTCGCTGAATTCATCACTGATTTGAACCCTCTAAAGTGCACTATACTTGGAAGCGTTACTGTTGAGTGTTTCCAGAGCTTTTGCATTGTGTACAGTAGAAAACTCAACGGTGAATTTGTCCTTGTAAATTGCAACAACTTAATTACAGACTAATAACCTGTTGGAAGCGGTGAAAAAACTATTTTAAGGTTGTGACCTACAATCAGTTTTCGTCACAAACGATTTGAAATTAAAGTTGCCGAAGCACAACTTAAAAATAGAATCCTATTTGTTCTTTCAACGCATTGAAACGTATTTTACTATTGCAGAAATAAACAAGTGTTTCTTGAAAAAGCATTAATATTATTTTGCAAACCACTAATTCAAGATAATGTGGGAGAGTTCTATGTTGCACTATATTATATTAACGAATGAAAAGCAGACCTACAGCAAAACCAGTATTAAATAGTAGTACTCAACTTGGCATTCCCTGCGTCATGTGTTATCCAGAAACATCTCAAGGTCATCTCAAGTGCGATGATAACAAATTTTCTCACGTAATGTCGACATCTGGTCGTTCATCAGTTGTCACATCCCCAGAGATTTTTGCTAAAGTTCTGACTTTTAATTCGTCGCTTTTGGGCGCGCGCGCTCCTGTTTGGAGCGCTCTGACTGCTTTTATAAAGTTGGGATTAAAGCACTGCTTGAGCGAACTGCGTTGCTTATGTGGGTTGAGGTTGATTTGTCTGTTGCTTCTGAAAATGACCAAAACTCGTAATCAGCAAGTGAGAAACCGTTCACTCCAACGCATTCAAACATCAGAATCGTGTTTAGTAGATCAGTGAACGTCCAATATAGCTTGAATGATAGTCTACTTCAATTGTGTAGCATTAACCTGGGCTGAGGAGCCGGAGTCCCAGCAATTTTGAATGGTTTTAGCTAGAGCCGGAGCCGAAAACTTCTAGATAGTGGAACCGGAACCTGAAATTTGGTTTCCGATTCCACAGCTCTGGTTGGTGGACCAAGCGAGTTAACTTATTGCGGGACGAGCGTGGGTTAATAGTTTTTTGTGTGGGTAATTGAATGTTGACCCCAGAGATGAGCATTGGACCGGACTTGGATTGGACTGGATCCGGACTATTGCAAATTTTGTTGAATTTGGCTTGGCTCCGGACTGTAAAACTCTTCAAAATTTAGGATACAGACCCGATTTGGACTTAGTTAATGGCAAAGAAATGCCGCATATTTGTTGTGAAAAGGCTGCATTTTTCAAATATTTTGGACTACATTTGGTCTTGGACTTTACATTTGAAACAATTTTTGGACTCTGGTTGGACTTGGACTGAATTTTATAAAATCAGGACTGGATCTGGATCGCAAAATATGACAGTCCGCTCATCTCTAGTTGACCCCTTTCACGTGTCAGTGGAAAGGACGTCAGCCTAATACGTTCAAAAATCGTAGATTTGTTGAAAAGCTTGCTAATATTATGACAATAAACTTAATGGTTTATGATGCAATAACCCATTGTTGTGAAAGATTCGCTCACTATTGGAGCCGGAGCCAAAAACCTTCAGATGTTGGAGGAAGAAAAACTGCTTTCTCAAATATCTCCCTGGCGTTGGCGCTTTGTTTAAGAGACTTGGATAGCAAAAGCATGTACGCAGCTATATTTTCAGTTCATGTTAAGAACACTTAGATAAACACCCAAGTAACTAGTGTCCACCGAGGTGACGAAGTTGAATCCATCAGAAATTTTTTAAATACGAAATCGATTTGACGTAGCACTGCCCATCCTTAGTACTGGAATGTTATTCAAGCAGAATCCTGATTCTATTTTCCTATTTAAAAATGTACTGCTCAATTCAACTTCGTCGCCTTTGTGGAGACTATAGTTAGTTGATTACAGATAAGTCATTGCAAAGTAAAGAAAGCAGAACCAAGCTGGCTGATTCTTCGGAAGCTTGCAGCAAACCTAGAGCTTTCGATTGTAAACACTGTGTTAAAATGTGCAGTGTTACCTTGGGATTGAAATATCTGGGTTCAAAACATGCTACTTGGCTGACAGGCAGATGGCATACATTCATGTGGAGCGGCGACGACCTCATTAAAGGACAGAAAATAATTCCTGTATTGTCAAGGAAAATATAAAACAAATTTTTGAACAACAAATAGCGTGCTTTTTAAAGTATAGAGCCGGAAAACTGTATTCTTCGTCTTAAATATCGGAAAGGGCAGCACTGGCACTTTGGCACTAATGGGTCACCACGGGTTTGCCTTGACTTGGCTCATCAGTGTCACAATGCCAGTGTTTCTTCTTCAATGTTTGCGATTTGTTTGTAAGACGTCAGTAGCAGTAATGTGTACAGAGCTACATTTTCAAGACATTTTTGTGGCGTTGTGATTCGCCACATGTAACGTTGAATTCGTTGCAGCAATAGAAAAGTCTACCTATTCGAGTGACGAAACTCTATTGTTGCTGTTACTCGGAGGGTCGTAGGTTCGATTCTCTCTTTAGGTGGCTCAGGGGACGCAGCATTGTGGCTGCTACATTTTGCAGTGTAGATATTGCACTTAAACACTATGTCAAACTGTGTTGTATTGCCTTAACTTGTTTTTTTGTCTTCCGGAAATTGCAAAGAGAAAATTTAAATTATGCAAAAAGTTTTCCCTTGTTTGCAATTTGATTGTGTCAAACTGCGTGGCATGACCTTTACTAGAAATTATCTACGCATTGCAGTTACAAGTGGAAACACTCACATGGTAACACTATGGGCCACGGCGAGAGTCGAAAACGATATTTGGGTGCAGCTGATATGCCACCATACACATGGTTATTCCCAGCGACTGTTTTTATCTTAGTCTGAATCAATTCCCCTCTTTTCCTCGATGCCCTTGCTTGAATCGCGGCACTTGTCCTACAAAACCCGGTGTCAGCTGCGTGAAATGACTGTCTGATAACGCTGTGATTGCTTCCCGAGCAATCGAAGGGATTATGCTTGTTTGGGGACCATTCATAAAAATTTCCTTTCCAGTGACAGCAAGACAATCTTCTTCATCGGTAACAACAAGTTCTGATTCAGAAAAGAGAGGTAAGCTTTTAAATTTTAGTAATTATCGTCTGAACTTGTGCACCGATGCATTGCCCAAACAGTAAAATTTTCATGCAAAAACTTTGTAAAACATATTTAAAGTGCAAAACATCAGAGGTGATCGGCTGCCTAAGCTCGTAATGCGAGATACGCATAAAATTTTCAAAAAGGAATTTCGAATCTTGGAAACAAGGTCAAGTTTTTTTGAAAAGTTTTAAATACATTTCTTACGTCTGCCCTGCTTGCATGCATGCCGCAAGTTTACCAATAATGAAATCATGTACTCGCAAGATACAGTAAGATGTTATATTAGACACTGAATCTTTGCGTAATAAAGAAAACAGGCAATACGTTTACTGGTTTAGACGTACGATGTAAACTCTGTTCCATGGTATAGTTGCGAATCTTTGAGTATAATGATGGGAAACCAGCTACGAAAGCTTGTTACATGTCTTCCAATGTCTTTGATAATTCTCAATATTAAAACCTAAACAATTTTGCATTCAGCATGCGGATCGGAAACTCTCATTGCCGCTATGGAAAGATCTACTCAGCTGCATTCTCCAAACTACCCAGAGTCGTATCCATCGCATACAGAATGTTGGTGGACAATCACTGCTCAACCGGGTCATCGTGTTCAAATTGAGTTTGTCACCTTCCAGCTTGAACAATGTTGCGACAAATTGCAGGCATGTTCTATGTTCATAAAATAAAACGTATGATATGACGCTTTGCTAGCAACTGTGCATGTATTTCTACTTTTCTGAAACACCATTATTGAAAAATTGAGACCAATGCGGTTTGCAGACAGACGTGTTACCGCCTGCAGTCGATTCACGCACGTGACCTAACGTTTCCACCAGCGGCATCACCTTTTAAGCTAATTCGTGCACCTTAACTTGACCGAGCTTCGATCACTACAGGGTTGTAGCATCTGATAATTTTTGTCACCAAGTGTGGTAAGAGCAGTTTGCAATGAATCACAGGTCGACTAAATTAAGTTTGAGTGAAATGAAATTTTAAGGTATTTTTGCCAAATACTAAAACTAGCAGTCTGGTGGTGTTTGTATTCTGCCGAGATAAATCCTTTCGCAACAAGTCTCTAACTGCTTGGAGGTACTAGAGTTGACTGGGTTGAAATCGATTAGTATGTTATATTTGAAAATGAAATACGTTTCGGATTGTTGAAAAACCACTGAAACGAAAGTGCGTTGTCTTGAAACGAATGTTTCACAATGAAGCTTTTGAAAAAGTTGGTTAATGAAGTCTGACGTGAATAAATTTTATATGATTAAGCTAGGCTTAAGTAGTCATGGGATGTATATGAACGTACATGCAGGAACTGGTCTCAAACAACGTGATATCAGCTGGCTAGACTCAAATACTGATCAAAAGTTGAACTGATTTTAAATGCGTAGTTTTAAAGTTGTTAGTCTGTCGTGCACGCTTGCGAATCCCACTAAACACCATATACGGAAAACCAGGCTTTAGTGAAAGACACCGCTCAATCATGGAGCGTCCTGTACGAAAAGATACAATGAACAAGAGAGCAAAGAACCTCTGAACAAACACAACAGCGTAACTTATCGAATGCTTCCCAGGACGGGCAAGCTGCAGTAAAAGAACACTTTGCAGTATTGCAATAAGAAACCGCAAGCACAACACAACAGCCGCGGGGCGAACACAGAGGCACAATCAAAGGATTGCAACATTGCGGGCGCCACTACGTGACAAGAACAAGGTAATCACACATTCACCACAATCCTCCCCGCTAAGTTTAGAGCTGGGCACGAGAAACGTTAATGAGACACATTCTCAAGCGATCAGGGGCCGTCGAATTCTAGTCGACTTAAGACTCTGCGAAGGCTGATCTTGCAGATCTACCGTTTGATTTGCGTCATGACCGGCATGTCTTGATTTGACTCGGTAGCATCATGACCGGCATGTCCTGATTTGACTCGGTAGCGTCATGACCGGCATGTCCTGATATGACTCGGTAGCGTCATGACCGGCATGTCCATTCTGTCCGGTCT
>Ga0210059_1011148_pt1 | contig 13791 bp, 11 predicted proteins | sample Ectturendosymbi2_FD_188042 | JGI IMG/M metagenome (GOLD analysis project Ga0210059, IMG submission 188042) | Ecteinascidia turbinata endosymbiont from Florida, USA - Sample 2 (SPAdes) (version 2) | ecosystem: Host-associated > Tunicates > Ascidians > Unclassified | place: Key West, Florida...
CAGTCACTTTGTTCATCTTCTTCATCCATGTTCATTTTTCCATAATTCTTCAAGGAGTGGTTCATGTACTCGCGATCTTTTATGAGACCGTTCTGATAACGTGTTAAGGTTTAACTTAACCTTAACACCACCACAACATTTCTTAGCATTAGAAGTTTATGAAGTACAGTATATGATTCCCAAAGTGCCCAATCAAGAAGTCAGCCTAGTAGTTATTGCCATTCTACCAAATGAGGGAACTGACGCTGCCAAATTGAAGCAAAGTACTCTGACTAGTAGCAGTCTAATTGGATTGCTTTCCTTGATCATTATATTCAGATATAGAACAGATTCGGCAATACACGTGAACATGAAACAAGAGCAACGTACAGAGTTAATTTTCAAGACAGAATGTCGAACAACAGCTTTGAGATTTCACAGAAACAACTGTAAACAGCTACCAATCATCGTAACATCTGTAAGCAAGCCTATTTTGTCACGTCAGCTGTTGAGCTGTTTACGAAAAGTATGCTGTATCGAATCACAAACAGAACATGTTAATCAGAGCCTATACTGTATCAGGTTTTTTTTAAGGAAAATGTTAGGTACGCAGTGTGGACCTGTAAGGGCCCGATTTTCTCTGATTCTAGGGACCCGATGATAAATTTTCTCTGATTCTAGGGACCCGATTTGAAATTCTAGGGACCCGAATCGGGTCCCTAAAACACCTTTAAAAAAACCTGGTGTGTATATCAACTACAATAACAACAAAGATTTTCAACTGACAACGTCACATTGATTGAAGCTTATGTTCGATTTTCGATACTAACTCTATTGGTGTAATTGATTATGACCCAGTGAATGCAAAATGCCGGGGCACTTATAAGCTTAGCCCTGCTCAGGTAACCTCTCAACACAAACACTTTTGTTGTCCTTGCCCAAAATGGGCAGATTTTGTTTATTCACTTATACTGGACCCTCTGACAGGTTTAGACGCGCGCGCGGTTTTTTTTACAACTTAGCAAGTCTTCTCAAGCTCATCCGATCAGAAAAAAACAAGGTGTTGATGCTGGAAATTTTTTATATGATGAAGAACAAAAGCAATTTCCCAAACAAAAATGTGGGAAATGCTCTTAACAAATGAACGAAAAAGTAAAGAAAAATCCAAAAATTCCGCCAGCAGACGTCATTGGTGGTCAGTTAAAGGTTTAAACAGAACCTCATTTCAAGCTTCTAGTTCAATCTGCAATAAAACGAAATTAGGTTGAGACACGAAATTTTTCTATTTTCATTGCAATTTTTAGCCACATTAATCAACCTTGCCCAAATAGGGTAAACTTTTTACGAAAATCAGGCACATAAGGGAAACTTACCCAAAATGGGCAAATGCTTTGCAATTGTTGGGCATTCAGATTGATCGCGGGACTGCTACTGACTTTCATGTCTCACACACGGCCAGTCCCGTCGCCACAGGGGAGATTTGGTGGGCTAAAACCACCGAAACAATGCTCCAAGCCCCCTCAAATTGAAACATGAAAACTATAAATAAGTGCCGTTTTGTCAATTTTTGCAATGTCAAGGCATCAACAGGGAAACAAAAAACTCACTCTAACCGTAATGTTGATTCACCTAGGTACCACGTGGCCACCACTCCTGTCCGGTTGGAAATCACCGGGGGCTGGAATCCCAGGGATGTCAGTAATCTTTGCAGAAAACTCAAAAATGATCAATGCCGACAAGTGTTGGCAGTTGGCACGTCAACCTCATTTTGCTCTGTTTTGACGGTGGACAGGTTCCACAGCGTTGTCTGGTCTCCAAGTTCATGTCCTCACTAAAATGCTTTGGCCTTTTATCACAAGTGCACGCACAACAAGGTGCAGGCTCTTTTTGGCTTCAATTTCTTTCCTTTGACGGAGAAGGCGTCATACATTCTCCTGCCTGTTTCTCAACGAAGACCACAAGCTGAGCAGGAGCCATTCGCGCCAAATTGATCTGCGTCGTCAGTGCTTGCACTCGTGTGACCTACTCCCGTGCTGGCGTCGGTCAAAGGTTGCTGGCGTGGCTTACTAGTGAACCTACATGCACCAACTCATTTTGCCCAAATTGGTCAAGATTACCTTAGGTTTGCGTCGGAAATTTATTACACCTCAGGTAGCCATGGATCAATTTGGGCAAATTTTTGTTCCCCATCAAAAGCTACAAAACTTGTGCAGATTTCGATAGGACTGCTCGGAAGATGGTCTAAAAAATGCAGGTACTGAAAGAACCAGCTTTCTACGTGAACATTGACTAATTTTTAATTTAAGTAGAAGAACCGTTTACCCAAATTGGGCAGAGGTAACCTAAGCAAGGTTAAGTTGTCCAACCGAGTACCTCTTCAACGGCAAAACTATGAAAATAGGCCTATTTGCTGGTTACACTTTGTACGAAAATCATATGGCTATGAGTCTGTATTCAAAATCGTAAGAAAAGGCAACTGCAGCTAGCGCCCCAAACAGGCATGTAGTGGTAGCCTACGAAAGGCAGTTGGGCGCATAGCATGCAAACCCTCCTGTGCAGATATGGCGTCAAACCAGATCCTGGGCTCAAGGACTTAACAAGGTTAAATGGCGCCCTGGGCAAAAAAACAAATTTGGCGACTCCATATTCGAACATATAGGTATTTTGGGAGTAAATGTACTGTACTGAAGAAAGCCTACTTGCGACATTGTTGAGACTTTTCGGCACCCGGAGCATTTTGACCCCCTCGTTACGCCCTTGCCTGCACTACGCAGTGGTCAGAATCGCAAGCTTTATCAATCATGCAGCTAAAACGGCACGAGAAACAAGTTTTCGAAATACGCCACTGGTAACATCGGTGTACCAACTACCAATGTCATGATGGCTAACTTGGAGTGGGCGAACACTTACATTTTTGTGTGTGAGTAATGCATAAATCGGTAGGCATTGTTCTATGCCGCGCGTAAGGTAATCATGCTAGTCTGTGTGTATTTGCTCCAAATCGGCAAGCATACATTTGGCATGTAATAGGCACGAAATAAAGTGCTTTTTAACTGCAGGAGACCACTGATAGAATGTGCCTCGGATCTTGTGAATGTTTCGGCATACGTTACATTCTACCAAATTAGGCTTGTCGTAAATATATTAATTTTTCATTATTGACAAAACGTCTTTGCGGCCAGATGAAAATGGCTTCGCGGGCGTGATTGCGCCCACGAGCTGTAGTGTGACCCCTGCTTTAAGGTATAAGTAGATATAAATATTGTAGATATAAATATATGTGTTTGCCCCTAGTATTAGTGGACTACATCGTCTTCTGAATAATTGCGGTAACTATCCTGCCGACCATGACATCACTTTTAGTTGCAAAGGTCAGTTGATGTTTTTTTTGCCCCAAAAGTATAAACAACCTGCTCAATCGAATTTTTCTTTTAATGGTGTATGTGTACAATTTTCTGAACCAAGTGACATACCTTGGTGTGGGCCTACTACTAAATGCCTCACTGAAGGATGATTATATCTAGAGACAAGTGAAATCGCTGTACTGTGCAGCAAACAAGCTCAGAGGCACATTTGCTCAGTGTTCACTTGCAGTAAAAAAAATTTTATTCCGTGCTTATTGCATGCCAATGCATGATTGTCAATTGTGGCGCAAATACACAGACTAGCATGAAGCACTTACGCGTTGCATACAATGCCTGCTGAATTATGCATCACACAACATACCCTGAAATGTAAGTCTTCGCCCACACCAATTTAAAGTATTGTGTCAGACCTGATGCCTTGTTCAGAAACAATCTGTATCGGTTTTTACAACGTTGCGCATTTTCATCTAACTTTTTTTATCCGATCGCTTCAAATGTCTGATGCTTTTTACAAATCTTCATTTTTCCGCAATTATTTAACGCTCATGTAAGACGGTGACGCCAATCACGGAAGTCAAGCGTTTACCTCTCGCGATAACATTCGTCGACGCAAAAAGCAATGAATTGTTAATTGCATTTATCGTCGACTAAGGAAAGTGCGACATGATTTAACACCAATGCGGGAAAACTGAAGAATACTGCAGTAGGCATTTTTACTGATACGATTTCAATCAGTAAAAGAAAGAGTTCATAAATTAAAAAGTAAAAACTGTTTCACGGACACTTGAACGCATCAAAAACTGCACAAGCGAGGGCCGACATTGGAATGACGGCTTGAGGTCGTAAAATTTAGATTAAAACAAACACGTATTTTCTTTCCAGACTAAAGGTCAACAATTAAAATTGTATCTTCTCTTGATGTATGGTTAAATCGGTGTTTTTCACATGGATGATCCCCATCAAAAGTTAGAACTGCATCAAATTTAAATTTTTAATGCAAAATGAAAAAATTACTGGAATCTGAGAGCTAGGGCCAATACGTAAAATCGGGAAGACGAGCGCCCTCAGGAGGCGAAGGATTTTTTCCTTCCGCCGCCAGTGCTTCGATTTCTTTCACCTCTCGTGCCACACAAGACAGCAATTCGATTCCTTCATCAGTGATAGCTACTGTACCTTCGACAGTCGAGGTGAACGTGCATTGAAAGACATCATTTAACTTAGTGTGGCCTCAAGTTATTTGGGAAAACAAGCTGTGTGTAATGTAATGCCAAAGACAAACCGTCATTCAGCTACTTTTAAATTTTGGATCCCTTGCCATTCATTCAACTTTTTTCTTTTTACTAATTTAGGTTTTTTCCTTCACATTTTTCACAATAACATATCCAGCGGTGTAGTGGGGTGGGAACGCGTTGGAACGACGTTCCCACACCTTTCTGCACTAGTAGCGTTACTCAGAACCGTCGCCAGAAATTCGTCGTTAGGGGGGCTTTATGTTTGTGCGGGGCGTCTTTACGTTCGTGCAGGGGGGGCTTGACATTCAAACTTGACAAAAGTCCCACTGATTTATAATGTTTCATACTTCAATTTTGGGGAGCTTGGAGCTTTGTTTGGGGGGCTGAGGCCACCAAATCCCCCCGTGGCGACGGGACTGGTTTAGATTTTTCATTTCAATTTCTACGTGCAGCGCCTGGAGCAGCATAAATAAGTTATCTCGTGTATAGCACCGTAGCACTACAGTGAAACAGGAAGATCCAGTGTGATCCAGAAATTCTTGCAGGCGAATGCTCACTTTATTCGAACTATGTAGTGCAGTCTTCCTTTTTATTTGGCATGGGAACGGCGTTCCCACACCTCGTTTTTAGCACTACACCCCTGAGAACATGCATAGATACGCGCATGGGCGTCGGAAGGGGGGACAGGGGGGATTGGTCCCCCTGATTTTGAAAATTTCAGCAAAAAAGGTTGTTTTTTCAATTTCGAGGGGCAAAAATCAAATTTCACCACTTTTGGCGCCTCCTTGGAAATACTTTGGAAAAATCCCGTAGTGCCCCCCCCCCTGGAAAAAATCCTTCCGACGCCCATGCATACGCGTTGCATATATGCAACGCTTGGGTCCTGTTTCGATATATGCAATGGTGTGCAACAAATGCCTACAATGTTTTGCTTCTGCAGAGTTGAAATGAATAAAAAGTAGACGAGACTTTATGAAAAGCAATCGCAGCGCGAATGCATCAACAAAAATCTTACTAAAGCACGTAGTCATCTGCAGCAAAACGTATCCTTACCAAATAAATCATTTTAACAATGGCAACGGATACACAGAGCTTGAAAAGCTGCATCAAAATTTATACCTCGTTCGTTTTTCAACAACGACAATGATCGCGTTGTTACGAATTGTAGCAGCGCAAATTATTGCGTACTACAACTTTAAAATCAAACTCAAAACTTGTAAAATATTGTATCTAAACGTACAAGGCTGGAACGAACCGAACCAGCCACAGAATACCTGGAGTCAGTGAAGCATGAAAAACGTCACAGTCACACCCTCCTGTAGACAAGGATGGCAGAATCAAAACAACATTTTGAATATGGCGAAGTTGCTTAGCAACAATAGATAAGACCACGCCCTTGAAGCATGATAAGTATATGGGTTAATATGTGGACATGTGTCAATGTCACGAGATTAGAAGCATGATATTTGGCTATAAAAGAAGCTGAAATTGCAGCCTTCAGTCAGAGTGTGAGATCAGGTTTCCGGCGGCACTCTGCTACAACTAATTAAGTCCTGTCTGACTGGTTCATAAAATCAGTCAGTTACACACAGGCATACTGAAATGCTGTCAGACTATTTCATAAAAACAGTCTGAATGAAAAGGCGAAATGCTGTTAAACTGTTTCATAAAAACAGTCTAGATGAAAAGGCGAAGTGCTGTCAAAATATTTCATAAAAACTTGACTGTAAAAACAAGTTCTGTTAAAATCCGATAAAACTAAACACCTATATTAAATCATTACATATTAAAATCAAAGTTAAGATTAACGTCCTTCGTAATTTCAAAGGTTTTGAACCTCTAAGTTGATTTGAATCTTAGTATCAGTGGTTGGTGAAGCCGTCCGTATAACTGAAGTTACGACCAACGGAAATTGATCTAGAGCTCATCACTTGAGTCATTATTTCCTGATAAACGGCACGAAGCCTAAACGTAGGGAAGAAGGCTTCCACTGATAGACCACTATAAGACATATTGATTTCAAACTAAATGTTTCGTATAAGCTTACACCTTAGTTAAGACGTTAATGTAATTCTGTGGTTGCTGTTTGCTGTGCATTGCATTGTACCTCATTGTGGAACTGATTCGAGAGTGAGAGAAATATTTATTGCCTGCAAATATTATGGTGAGTTTCATTTTATATATTTGTGACTTAATATTGTGCTAAAATAAAACATCTTTTAAAGTGAATATTCATGGTGTTATGTTTGCAATGAATATAAGTAGAGATATGTCAGAACAAAAGCAGGGTAATATCTGGGGTACTGGCCTTGCAGGTATTGTCCTTGATATAACTAAATCGAATCCACGCTCTTACAAAAGAAAGTTATGTCTAAAGCACAGAAATAAAATTCATAACACAACATAAAAAATTCTCTGTGTAAAAGAATGCTTTCGGCATCAACCACATGCATTTTTTGTATAAAATTTTACCCTTGAAATTTTTACCAAAAAGTAAACTCATGCGGAACTTTTATGTGACGCTCAAAAAACGTGTATTATCCTTACTGTCCATTTCAAAAGGAATGCTTTTCCAGCAGAGTCAGACACAGCACTATCAAAGGGGGATATATTTTCATGAAACACCGGCAGACATGATGACCCGTAGTATAGGGCCTATGCCAATGGTTCCCAACCAGGCTTTGTGAGACCAATGGGGGTCCGAAACAATTATTTCAGCGGTCGGAAATGCGATTTTCTAGGATGAGAACTTGTATGTTCTTGAATGTACTTTTTTCAAAAAAACGAGATTTGTGAAAGCTTGCAAGTGCAATTACTCAGTAGAGCAGGGGTGGCCAACTTGTCTTCGACTGGGATCTACTAGAAAATATCTTGATTATTACCGACCGGTCGTTCGCGAGTTAAGTCACAAGTGCACAAGTGCGTCACATAAAAGTTCCGCGTAAGTTTACTTTTTGGTAAAAATTTCAAGGGTAAAATTTTATACAAAAAATGCATGTGGGTGATGCCGAAAGCATTCATAACAACGCGATCATTGTCGTTGTTGAAAAACGAACGAGGTATAAAGTTTGATGCAGCTTTTCAAGCTCTGTGTATCCGTCGCCATTGTTAAAATGATTTATTTGGTAAGGATACGTTTTGCTGCAGATGACTACGTGCTTTAGTAAGATTTTTGTTGATGCATTCGCGCTGCGATTGATTTTCAAAAAGTCTCGTCGACTCTTTTTATTCATTTCAAAACTGCAGAAACAAAACATTGTAGGCATTTGCTCCCCACCATTGCATATATCGAAACAGGACCCAATGCATGGGCGTCGGAAGGATTTTTTCCAGGGGGGCCACTACAGGATTTTTCTAAAATTTTTCTAGGGAGGGACCAAAATGGGTGAAATTTGATTTTTGCCCCTCGAAATTGAAAAAACAACCTTTTTTGCTGAATTTTTCAAAATCAAGGGGACCAATCCCACCTGTCCCCCAGTCCGTCGGCCATGCGCGTATCTATGCATGTTCTCAGGGGTGTAGTGCTAAAAGAGGTATGGGAAAACCGTTCACACGCCAAATAAAAAGGAAGACAGCACTAAATAGTTCGAATGAAGTGAGCATTCGCCCGCTAGAATTTCTAGATCTTCCTGTTTTACTGTAGTGCTACGGTGCTATACACGAAGTAGCTTATCATTTATGCATGTAGAAATGGAAATGAAAAATCTAAACCAGTCCAGTCGTTCCGTGGGGGGGAGCTTGGTGAGCTCATCCCCCCAAAAAAAGCTCCAAGCCCCCAAAATTGAAGTATGAAACATTATGAATCAGTGGGACTTTTGTCAAATTCGAATGTCAAGCCCCCCTGCACGAACATAAAGACGCGCCGCACAAACATAAAGTTCCCCTAAGAACGACTTTCTGGCGACGGTTCTGAGTAACGCTACTAGTGCAGAAAGGTGTGGGAAGGTCGTTCCAACGCGTTCCCACCCCACTACACTGCTGGATATGTAATTGTGAAAAATGTGAAGGAAAAACCTAAATTAGTAGAAAGAAAAAAGTTAAATGAATGGTAAGGGACCCTAAATTAAGCATTTGGAATTATGGCACGCTACTCAGCTCTTTATACACATTCCATCGATAGTTCTGGAGCCTTTGCCTATGGAAAATCACCCTTTCCCCTTTTCGCGACAATGTTTCCTATGGAAAAAACATATTGGGATACGGTTCATAGGAGAGTAGCGTCTGAAGCATGCAGCCTGATAACATTTGCACATGTTTAGTTAAGACTGAAAGTTCTCGATGACGTGAATTTTTTCCTAAAAGGGTAAAATATAGAAAACCTGAAGCATTTTAAAGACAAAACTACTTTAGAATATATCAAAAGAATATTACAAACTTATGAGCTACTTTCATACAAACACGATGAAATTGAGCTCGACCACAACAGACATCGCTGAATGTGCTCGAGCCTTTTGCAATTTCAACCAGGATCGTTGACCCAAAATAATCCAGAGGATTGCGTTGTATTTTGTTCAGGTTGTTGTCTGGTGATCAAAAGCAGATTTCCCTGACAGAAGTCGTACGTTCCGGCGTGTTATCACAAGCTGCTAAACTAATTTCTGCCGTTGCTACTCAGTCTGCAGCAGGACCTGGTAATGCACGGTTCGCATGGTTTCAGCCGTAACTCGCCAGCATATAGCGCTGCAGAGCTAAGCGAAACATTTACAAGATGCACATATTTTTGTATTGTCGATTAAAAATGGGCACTTGTGTTTTTGGAGTTTTGAGGGCATCGGCACATCACGAGGTGATCCTAATGACGTCATTGCGACCTTTGAAAAATTGAAGTGCCACCTTACCTATTTTTTGAAAATATACTAGACGAAAATCCGCATATTTTGAGGCCTTGATTGACTCTAAGTCAAACGTAATCTGTCCGCACGTTATGGCGAACATTCGGCCCTTTGAGCAACTACAGCGTTTTAAGATCTTCACAAAACGTTGCCAAATTGAAAAATAGGTAGGATTGCGCTTGTGCATAAACTATGTCTTAGCAGTAATGCAAAACGGGTCAGAGCAGGAACGAAAGAGAAAGATGCTGAGTGAGACGTTTATTGGCATTTTCAGATCCCTTGTCCAACACAAAAAATATTTTGAAAAATAATTAATGTGATGATTGTATACGCAAACAATCTGCGATCAAAGACATTCACAGGTATTTTCACAGAAAAATATAAAGTAATGCTATTCGTCTGACGTAGAAGCACTGCTGGCGTATGAAGCGAAATAATGAAAATACGCAAGCATTCCAAGAAATGAAAAGCAAGTCACTCCCCACATTTTCACATGTGATGCATTCAAGCTAATTCTTCATCCGAAAAAAAACTCAGAAATGTACAAACACTTTCCAATATCATACAACACAGTCTGCCTGGCAGTGAAGAACGCAGCAGAGTTAAATCCTATTTCTTTCAACATATTGATCAGATCATATGTTTGCTACTGTGATTAACATGACTTTTGTTCGTAATATATTCATAGTTGTCAAGTGGCTGATAACCATGTCCTAACCACTACGAAAAACTTTAAATGTTATTTTTATTAACTGCAGTATATGTACCTCCAAAATTTGAAACGGCAGTTTGTTCCTTCTCAAACAAAAGAGCTGCTTGTCTTGTCTCTGTAAGTGGTTTGTTCTTGCTTTACTGCGATACAATTTAAAAAAAACAAAGAATAATCATTTAATCACTCGGGAAAGAATCAAAATTAAATCTTTTGAATTAAGAGGTTATTGGTCAAAGAGCGCAATTTGATGATAATTATTCGGTTTCTTTCTTTGGCTACCGATTTTCATTAAATCCAAATTCTACAATATATCACGGACACATTTTGGAAAACCAAGCAGGAAATCAACTTCGAACATTATAATCAATAAAAAAACAAGCAGGAAATCAACTTCGAACATTATAATCAATTGGGACAATCAACTCAGCTACAGGACCAATTCTGACCAAAAAACATGTTGGAACAAACTTAATAGGAATATTTTTTGAGGTTTTCACAAATCGCTAAAAAAAAGTATTTCCTGCAAGTAAATACTTACATGCAAAAATATATTGTTTCGGAGTTAGTCGTTCTGATTTAATAATTTTTCCGCTTCTTTCCAGCCAGGCACTCGCCACGAAGTTTGCATTTGATTACGCAAAAAATATATTTTGAACCCTGCATCTCCCAAATTTTACGTACATCAAATCAGATGCGGGCGTAAGTTTAATAAAGAGCCTTTTACAAATATTTTGCAAATGTGCTTCCGCAAAATATGCAGTAGTGATATTTTTCTTCAGAGAAAACTTTTTTCAGCGCAAAAAGTCCAAAAAGCTCAAATTCCAAAAAATGTTTTCAGGCAAACCAACTTGAGATGAGGCCAAAACACCAACTAATTTTTTTTAGTTCAACCAACTTGAAACGAAGCCAGATTTCTGAAACTTGGCCTAAAAAAGCCAACCTGGCAACCCTGGTGGATTTTGCTTAGAATCAGACAGTGTTCACGAGGATTATTATGCTATACAGTTTTCGTGCTGGCTCGAGTTTTCAAAAAGTGGAGAAAGATTACTGATTCATTTCTATGTTTCCTGACAAGATGTCAACAACTGCTCGTCGGAATCGCGCGTCTCTGGCACTGTAAATGATGAAGTTCCAAAATGAATTTGAAAGAATGAAGAAAGTTGCAACCTTTTTGATTTTGAAAATCAAAGAGTCATGTTCCCATCTGTTGAAACAATGAAATTAACGTTAAGAGGAAATAATTACTTTTCTGAAATCAAAATTGTTTTATCAGGCATACGCAGTAAGTACAGTGATGACAACTGTCAAATTGAAATAGTTTTGTCAACACACAAGATTGAAAAGCGAATAAAAATATTGGAATGTAAAGCCAACTTCATGCAAAAGTGGTTTTCATGCGGTCAAATAGATTTTTAAATTTAAGGATTTTATGTATAACGCAAAGCAGAAACTTACCCTGACGACCGGTTAAAACTAAAGGTGATTAACAATACAACTGGCGAAGCAGTCAATGTAAAACCAGAAAACATGACTGTTAGGCTATGTGCAATAGTGTTCTCTCTGTCGTTTGTGACTATCTTGTAGCGTTTTCAGTTTCTGTTGAATGACTCTTTTCCAACTGAAAAACATCGGTTACATTGTTGTATTGTTAATGTCAGCTTTTACATATTCGGTAATTGAGCTTAAATTAAGCATCTGCTTCCAACTTAAAAAATTTTGCAAACATTACTCAACCAATATTTTTGTAGAAGAGAGTTGCACGTATTTGCAATTTGGGTCTTAACCTTGATAGCAAAGTTTAGAAATAATTTGTGCAAATATATTGTTCATTAGGGTTTCCCTACGAACTCACAAAAGTAAAACATCGTTGTTCAAAGAAAATAGCATCACTGATCAGAAAGGCCTTTCATAAGTCTTACGCGCGAAATGTATTTTTAAAATTATTTTATCTTTCAAAGCGTTGATTATCGTGGCAATGAAAAAAGAAATACAATCCAGGTTTCTTAAATTGCTAATCTGGTTACTTGAACCCACGCTTCAATCTCGTTACTTGGCGCCACCCGGTTAAAGAACAAAGCATTTTTCCCCAAATTAAGTTTCACTTTCGTTTCCCACGTAATCAACTGGAAATATATTTCAAGGTTCAACAAGTTGCGCAAAAATGGCTTATCAGTCAAAATTAATGCTAATATAGTTTGTAGCTGATGCAATGTTGAGTCAGAAACGTGGCAATCACGGTGAGTAATCTTTACACGAACTACGGTATCTCCAAACTGCCACCACTCCAACACAATATATTTTAGTAAATTAAGGGTCAGTTCCCTTCTATGTTTAGATGTTGCATAAAAACAGATTTAAAGTTAATATTGTTCTAGGTCATCGACTCTCAAAAAGGTGTCTAGCAGGACATTTCATCTAGAAATTGCACTATTTAATTTCATATATTTATGTAAAAACTACAAATAATTTCTTGCATTAAAAAACAACAAGACTCTCTTAAACTCAAAAAATTCAAATAAAACTGCTCAACAGTTACAACACTATTAAAATTACAAATTTAGAAACAACTTGCACTAACTTTTCCATATTTGTTGTTACGTTTTTCGTCCAAGCTCCTAGATACTGATGAAGTCCTTATTGTGTTTGATGGCTTTTTTGTTTGGTGTATTTTTTCTGCAAACAACTTCTTCCGCTCCTTGTAGTATTTTCTGATGTGACGTGAAGCCGTTGAAAATTCGAGTAGCAACACAACAACCACAGACACTAAAAAGGCAAGAGTGGAAACAGGCTCGCTGAATACAGGGCCTCCGAGAAACATTACTACTGGTCGGGAAGCTTTGTCAAAAACGTGCCCCCTCTAAAACGAATTGTACCTGAGCTTCAATATTGCTGGAAATGTAGCTTGTTACATAATGTATTTGAAAGACAAATAAACCAGAACAGAACGAAATTAAAAGCACTACATTCATTACAACACTTCAACAGAATTCGTCTACATTGTTGAAATTCCTCAAGTTGCTCATGAAAACTGTTCAATTTTAGAAATGAAAGTTGCGAATTATCAGGTTTGAAGGCTTATACATCAACCACTGTTTTCTATTTCTCTGTAACATGTACGAATTCTGCTAGTCTTACATGGCAAAGGTTGCTCACGTAAACGCCGCTAAGTCGCAACACAGTTGGTTTGAATAGTTCAAGGTCTTCGTGCAATCAAACCCTTTCTAACCTTCTGCGAAGCAAATTCGTCAATGAGATCGTCGAATGAAAGAGCCATTGCTACGTCAGCGTTGATGCTCAGTATGCCAAGGCTATTCAGTCTGTCTTGCGACATGGTGGAGCGTAAGGTGTTCTTAATGAACTTCAAAGTACTGAAACCTCGCTCTCCGGCAGCAACTGTGGGAGGTATGGCTAAAAAGATTCGCGCAGCAACGAAAATGTTTCTCAAGTTCGAATCAATTATTCAGTGCATCACTATCTGTGGAGTGGCACGTTTGGGATCGCAATTAAAATTTGCCTGGAACCCTTGCTTTAAAAGTGCCACCTCGTGGTCGAATTCCTTTGAATTGACAAGGGGACAAGATTTTTCAACATCTCCCATCTGGCAGGGCTGCAGCTGAACAGGACATATAGACGCTCAATCACCCCAAAAAACGTAATCACGTCTGGGCAAC
>Ga0210059_1011149_pt1 | contig 13790 bp, 8 predicted proteins | sample Ectturendosymbi2_FD_188042 | JGI IMG/M metagenome (GOLD analysis project Ga0210059, IMG submission 188042) | Ecteinascidia turbinata endosymbiont from Florida, USA - Sample 2 (SPAdes) (version 2) | ecosystem: Host-associated > Tunicates > Ascidians > Unclassified | place: Key West, Florida...
GAAAGTGCTTTGTTGAAGGGGAAATTTTAATTGTGCATAACTTCCTAAATACTCATTTCCGACGGGTTTGGTGTATATATTCCTTGTCAGTGCATGATAACGAGTAGCCTAGTTGTTTTTTTAACGAGATTTTCCGTTGTGGTGCTCTGCTAAAAATTGACCCTGATATATATTACAATTATTTGCAGAGTGAAAAGTTTGTACCTGAAAACCAGTTTACAGTAAGTCAGTCATTTCAAGGTGCTAGTTAAGACTGTTACATACTTCAGATTTAGACAAAATCGACCGATATGAAACCAAAAATCCTTTAGCTGCTGTATCTCTCAGACTTTTTACTAACTGCTTAACCTTCAATTGCCCTTTCTTACTTATTTATCAGCGTCTACATTTTCCTTGAAATGCTAACTGCTCAGCAATTGACATGTTTGTGAATTGCGTTCTTGCCTTGCACCTGTTTTGCTTTGCACAAGCTAGCCGATAGAGTATTGTTGCGTCACAGACATTCAGCCAAGGTTTGATTCTTGATTCAGCCAAGGTTTGATTCAGCACTGCAAAGGGATTGGAATTGATTGCACATAGCGGACTAAACTAAATTAAAACTCGTTTCGCGGGCCGCACACCATTCAAAATTGTCACTTCTCCGTGGGCCGCATATTTTTCCATTGCGGGCCGCGGGTTGCATACCCCTGATATACAGAAATACATGCGCCGGAGTGGTTTTGTGTCAAAATGTTAGAACTGCAGCGAAATCAAATATCAAATACGTCAAAGTCTATTTGTCTTCGAATCCAAATATCTCTTGACTGAATTCCTCTTGTAGCCAGAATTACAGTAATTACGGGGCTTCTCTCCTAAAAAACTAAAAACTAAACTTCCTGTTGCGTTGTCATTTGAGAATTATTTGTTCCTGCTTGTAATTTGTTAGAATCAAAACAAATCGTGTCTGCTTTGACGAATTTATTTTTAACAAAGCAGACAATGCTGTAATAATGGCAGTCTCCTCCAAACTCAAGTTACGGTAAAGGCCTCCTTCAATGTGCAAAGTTCAAACTTCAAAATGATAAGTCTCCGCTGGCTATTATGACTTGCTGAAGCACGCAAACCACTCTCAGAGTAGCAACCCAGTACAGTACATTTATACTAGAACTCATTTCAAGTTTCGCACAAAAAATCGCGGGAAAGGATCCACGATGAGCACTTGACAAGAGTTGCAGAAGGTCAATTTTACACTTGCAAGAGCGTCGTGTGATATCTTGGCCTGTCGTGGGAGTGTCGTGTTTTACAAATATTGACGCCACAAGGGAATTTAACGCTAAATCACCTGGGTAGATGCAACAACAATGATAATTATCCCTGGCAAAACAACTTTGCTGCGGTCACAATAACAACAAACAAAGCAGGTTAACACAATCCAAGCCAGTTCGCTAACAGCTGAATTCACCAACACTTATTGGAAAACCACTGCTACTTCAACTGAAGTTAACAGCACAACGGCAACTAAACTCTAACACGACGAACAAGGAACTAAACATGGCGTTGCGAGCAAAGAAATAAAACGACGATACTGCACTCCCGGCATTCAGGGCAATGCACTTCAACAACTGATTAGGTGACTTCAGCAGAGCGGGCGAGTCATTGTTCGACCCTAACATAACGGCCCCAAAATGACGAAATCAAGAAATGAGGTCATTTTACCAAACACCTAAGACAAACGAGCAGGTAAGTGTACACAACACTTGCGAATATGAACATTTGAGCGGACAGTGTATACAATATTTGCGAATAGGAACGCTTTGAATATAAGATTAGAACACGCACATACGCTTGCGACTGCACCCGAAATTTTCGTTGCTTCAATATTCTGTGCAGCTTCATTAAGTTTCGGGTAACTGATACTTTCATGAAACGTAGTGGAGTAAGCTGCACAACGCTTAGCTTCAACAGCGAAGGATGACCCACATCACGAAGCAGTCTCGTCGCCACGGGGGGAGCTTTGGTGGGCTCAGCCCACCCAGACAAAGGTCCAAGCCCTCTCAAATTGAAATATGAAATATTATAATCAGTTGAGGTTTTGTCAAATTTTAGAATGGCAAACCCCCCTGCACAAACCTGAAGCCCTCTACTGAAAAATTTCTGGCGGCGGTTCTGGTGCGAAGCATATAAAAGAATCATCCATCGATAAAAGTCTAATGCGTGGTTTAATAAATTGAGATTCGGCAAGTTTGTTAAGCGGAACGTTAACGTTTGCACTTGAAGTTAAACGGTTCAACACCCTCAGTAAGTAACAAGGACTAGTTACTGGTACAATTGAATCATTTTGAACATGTTGCATGAAAAACACAAACAAACGAACAAATATCTCCATCAGTCGCTGGCTTCGAGAAGACAGTTTCGTACATCTCGCGCATAGGACGATGCTGTCGTCTTCACTCGTACATGCCGAGCGATGTCGTCGCTGGAAAGTCTCTCTAACGACAGCTTGTGACCAGATGTACTGACATCAGAATAGTGTCTCCAACTCACAGGTTGCAAGAAGGTTGTAACCAAATTTGTCGCTGTTGCAACAGCGAAAAGTTTAGGAAGTGTACAATCTTATTCACGAACTTCACCGTGACTTCCCATGCTACCTTTAATTCTAGTCCTTTTTTTACAAGTCTTGCCACAAGCCGTGCCAGTTTAATTGCAACCGTCGCAGCACAGAGCACAAGCCTGTGTGGTACACGTGGTTTTTCAAGCAAAAAGGAGGAGTGTATTTCAGAACCGCAAACAGGACGAAGATAGCAAACTGCTCTATACCCAACTGCACCACCATCACAGAAACAATGAAGCACTTTTCTGTGTAGCTTCACCGAGACAGTTTTCTTCTTTCAAACAGTCATCATCATATAAACTTATCTTCACAATCAGCACTGTTTCAGAGCTAGCATGCGTTTTTGTAAATAGAAAAATTTATTTGTGAAAAGAACCCCTGCCGACTTTAATTGTGATATTTTGAATCCCCAGCTATCAAACCATTCCGCTACTTTCGCCAGTGATCGTTGGCACAATTCATTCAGTTGTTTTATGCATGATCCGCTTTCCCAAAAAGTAAAGTCATCGGCATAGAGCGCAACTGATGAGCGTATGCCATCCGGAAGATCATGATAACAATGGAAAATGTAGTAGGATTGGACTCAAAATACTCCCGTGGGGAATTCCGTTTGCTGGGTATTTGACCATGGATGTGAGTGGAGCCAAAGCGAACTTGAAAACTGCGATTTGTGAGAAATCCCCGTATTAAATCGAACATCTTTCCATTTATGTCCAGTTTTAGCAGCTTAAAAAGTAGGGCGTCAGTGCAGACCGTACCGTACGCTTTGGCAATACCAATGAACACCGCAAGAACATGATGTTCATTTACCAAGGATTTGCTAACAACGTAATGTAGCCGGATGATATGACCTGTCTCTCTCCAGCGACTGCGAAAGCCTGATTGTGCGATATGCAGAAGACTGTTTGTAGTGCTGTAAGTAGCACTTCAATCGGTTAACGGCCATTTTCTCCATTATTTTACAGGCACTGCAGGTTAGCCAGATAGGCCAGTATGAAGATGGTACATATGATGGTTTACTGTTTGTGTACTGGAATTACAGTGGAGTGCAGCCATGGCTTCGGCACTATTCGTGTGGCCCATAGGTTGTTGAACAAAAACAACAGTATTTTAAAGGGAATGATCTGATAAAGATCACTCCATTGCAATGATCTGATAATGATCACTCCATTGCAATGATCTGATAATGATCACTCCATTGATCACTCCATTGCAAATGCTTAAACATTCTCTCGCAAATCTTGCAGTGTTTTTGGTATCTGCAGCTGTTGTTTTTAGTTCGTGAAAGTGGAAAGAGTTTTTTATGCGTGTAACCCCCGTATTTGGGTTTCAAGAGCAGATTTTCGATGTTTAGAGGCTATGTTCGGCAAATTTCGAGTGCACGATGTCGGAAGATGCATAAAAGAGCTTACAGCTTCAAACTGATTCCCCAGTATATTGGTTTTGTGCTGATAATTACTGGCAACGATTCCATTGTTCAAGCTGTGGTATGCGACCGTAGGTCAAGGATCCATAAAATTTCTTAATCGTTTTCCAAACTGTTGAACGCTTTGTGTTACTATTTATTGTAATGCAGTAAATACGCAACATTGATTGTTTAGCTTCCAGTATTACATTCCTTGCTATTGCTCTGCATCTTCTGAATATGATTACATCCAGTGGGTTTCTCGTGAGTTTCTCATGATTTAAAGCATGCTTTTTTACGGCAACTTTGCAGTCCTTGTATTACCAGGTGACGGATATTTTATTGAAAAATTTAGTCTGTGGTATCGTGACATATTCGACTTCAAGCGCAGTAGGGTAGCTTCGAAAGCTCAATACAATTGGCTGACAGAAAGACAATTAATGTTAATGGAAGACAGCTTTTGTTCACAAATTCTGCTGAATTCAGGCCATTGGGTTTTTGAAGAATTCCATCGGGGCAAGAAAGTGTTGATCATAAGTTGTACATGGTTGAGGTGGATATTGGTGGAGTGGAGATTGGTGTCACTACCTAAAAGCCCATGACTTCGGTAGGACAGTAGTTCGAGACTATACTAAGATCTAGTATGTCTCACAAACTTGAACCTATAGGAAAGAAATGGGTGGGAGTAGAAGTATTAAAGCGCGACGTAATCATTGCTTTCAAGGAAAGTAACCAAGGGCATCCCGCTTGCATTAGTTGTAAAGCTTTCGCACATGCCATGGTGGCTGTTAAAATCTCCACATATAATAAGCTTCCTGTGCCGGGCCATTTGATTCATAACTGCCACATCAAGTTAATTAATTCGGAGATTGTTTGCATTAAAAATGTGCACGTCGTTGATTTTACTACCCATAGCTTCCTGACCGTTCTGAGAAGTAAGGTCACTTGTGATAAGCTATGGAGTTTTTGATGCAGATACAGAGCCCTGCCCTTTCCCAGGTACCGGGCCAGGCCTTGCGTAACATAGTGCAATTTGGAAGATGTGGTTGGAATTTACAGCTAAGGTGAGTTTCCTGTATACAGATCAGACCAGGCAATAGCTTAAGATTAGATAAAAACTGCTTTAACTCAGGATGATTTCTGTAGATTCATACGCAGTTCCATTGACATTGTGAGTGTTCTCATACTTTCTGCGTTAAATAGGAATGCCATTTTTCCTCCCGCTGCGCCAGTAATAAATTCAAAGATATCCAGTTGTCGGTTCCGCTCCTTTGCTAGCAACGTCTGATTTACCACGTGTGCGAGAAGTGCTGGGAACAACATTGGATTGCCTAAAGTGAAATTAGAGCTTCCTGTAGAACTGGAACACCGCATAAAAGATGTTTAACGGGAAGCCTGGCTGGTTTGCTTCGGGTACAAACCTTCGCCCGGAAAGGTTTCCTCCACTTGCACCCACCAGAGGGGAAATTCCGCTGGAGAGGTCAAATCAGGAGTCACAGATGTTGCAGTACTTTTTAAATTTTTTACAAGCCTCTGCGTAAGATATGTTAAAAGTTGTATTTATTTTGATAATTTGTGACTGCTTTTTGCAATGTGGGCACTCTTTATATAGTTCAGAATGGTTGCCTTTACAATTTGGGCAGAGTTTGTTAGAACAATGCAGCTTTTCCAATCTCCTCCGCAATTGGAGCACCGTTTGTGCCCTTGCAGTTTTTCACCACGCGGCCATAGCGATTAAATGTAAAACACCTCAATCGTTTGGGTATGTAGTGTTCTGCTTCATTTGGAGTTGTAGTTAAAACACTCGCACTTCCTCAAGATGTATCGGCAAATTGAAATGTAAGAGCACAGTACCGGAATTGTGCATTACGCCTTCCAGCCCTTGAATTGAAATGTTTTCACAAAACTAATGTTGTATTCGTAGCAACTTTTAATACCCTCCGTTCAAGGCTCAAGCGGTACATTATAAATCACTCCTTTCATGCTGGCTGGTTTCAGTCGTGAATCCAGAACAGGTATGAAAACACCTAACAGGGTCAACAAATTTAGCTTGCAGAATGTTGCCACCCCTAATAAGAAGATTGCCATTATGCAAAGGAGTGCATGACTGACACACTCCAATACATTTCCTTAAACAGTGATCTACGTATTACAATTGGACTGTAAAATTTCAGTGGCTTTTCAGAGATATTCTGCAAAACTACTGGTTGGACTGCCATTGTGTTGTCTGGTCTCGTGCCAGATAAGCCTTCCGTCATGTTATTGGAAGCCTTTGTTTTCCCTCGTTTGGCTTTTTCTCGAGCCTCCCAAAACTGGTTTGGAGATTATGTGGAATCATCCATGGAAAGGTGCTGCGTGCACCGCGCTGCACTCCTTGAGTTACTATTAGATTCGATGATGGAACACAACCTTGCAGGAAATGTAAATCTGTGGACTACAAATGTCCTTATGAACGATGCAAAGAGCTGGAACAGACAAACCCTCTCCACAGCAAAGCAAATACAATCAATCCTCTCAACTCGTTAAAAACCATAACAAGTCCGCACACATCCACTACTGCTAACGGTAGTTCTCGAAAAAGGATTTTTTGAAATTTTGTATGATATTTTGATGGCGCTTTGTTACTATTGTAGCACCACGACTGGGTTTGTACAATGTATGATTTCGATTGACTCGATTAATTTTGTATTCTCATTGTTTTATGGTTCTGATAGTGTTCCCTGTACCTCTTCTGTACACCAGGCGCCTGGTAAGAAGGCTCAGGGCCAATTTACAAGGTCTTAGTAAGACGCGGCCGAGAGTCGAATTCCAAACCTACCAGCGCCGAAGCGGACGCACTTACCACTAGGCCACTGCCTGGTTTGAACAAAGAACTTAACATGACGTTGCGAGCAAAGATACAAAATGAGATACGCTCCCGGTATTCCGGGGAATGCGCTCCAACAACTTATTAGGTGGTGTGGGCTGAGCGGGTGAGCAACTACTCGACCGCAACAACCTCTATAATAAATTTAATTTTCTTTTTTAGTTTATTTTTGCAGCATCCTAATAGTTTTCTTTCCTTAGTCTTTCTGCAGAAGTCGATACTTTTTGGTGCTACCGTAGCTTTGATCTTTTGACCCTACCGAGCGAAGATTTGACAAAATGCCTCTTTTAGAACACCACCAAAACTACCGAGGTTGTTGCCAATTTCCATATTTCAACCAATAAAGACTATACCACATTTATTTTGATGGCACTTTTGTAGTGAGAAAGTTTTCCAAAACATACCACAGTCTGTTCTTTTCGCTACACATAGTGGTTTGTAGCAATTCCCACCAAGCCCTTTCTATCTCATGCTTTGCATTTGTTCATTGTGAGAGGCGAAACGTATGCTCAATCCGTTCTTTTTGATACGTTGCTTTTTCTAATGATAGCATTCCGCTAGCTTAATGGTCGGTTGAAAACAATCCATAGTCAAAATTATACCTTGTAAACAACTAATTGCAAAGGAGAGCGAAACGTATCAAAATAAAAATCACCAAAACACAACTGGAATTCGTTGAAGATAGCGCCGAGGTGCATATTTGTTAAAAAGGTTTGTGTTGGTTATTTTATCATATTTGTCCATTCCCCTCAAACAACAATTATTTTAGAAAAATTCATTATCACTCAAAATGCAAACAAATATATTTTATTTGCAAACTTTTTCGGATACGCTTGCGAAAAACTTTTATTTAAAAAAAATTTCGATGTAACTGGATCTACGTATACTTCAATCACCGGGTAAAGCGATGTGCCATTAGGTTATAATCGTAATATGTCTTGCCGTAAATCATATTTAGTAATCATAATCGGTTGCAGTAAATCATAATCGGTTGGAGCATACACAAATAAAAAGCAACTTTAACAAGCGTTTGACAAAATTGTACATAAAGGACAAACTGAAATAAATTGAATTTACCATATTTGTAGCAACGTTTTAAATGTTCTACGTCTTGCTTTGCGCAACATAATCCGCTTCAACAATGTACGTAAATTCGCTGCAAATTGTCTGATGAATTTTCACAGCAGTGCTGAAAACAAAGCGAAAGTGTAAACCGAGTTTTTGTTGCCAAAAATGGACCGATGAAAATAGGCATTAACATTTAATCACACTCCATAACGAACATGGACAACTAACTTCATGTAAATAAATATAACATTTCACAGACAAAAGGACTTATAATTCTCAAAACACGGTTTGCAAGCGAACAGCTCAAGCAAAAGCGAATGTTCTGATGCAAAAGCACTTTTTACTGCAGGAACAGTTCTTTTTTCACCCTCTGGCAGACGGTTGTGGTGTAACTTGAGAAACGTTGAACTGTGTCATTACGTTGCCACAGATTTATATAAGGGCGGTCACGCCGCCAGTCACGATATGCCAAAGCCGTGCAATTGCTAAAAACATATGGCTGACAATGGACTGTCAGCAAGTTTCGCTGTAAACACGTGGCAACAATAGCTTTGACTGCTGTTACGAATATGATCATAAACTTTCATCGAATTCGATTAATTGCCCCACGTGCAGTAACCATGATTTTGCTTACAAAGATAATTAAACGGATTGTAAATAGAGCTTGTCAAAGAGTAAAAAATAAGATCCTTCCAACCAAGTTAGCCTAATTTTTAGTCCGTCCTAAAAATCACTGATTTTATCTCATTTCCTAACAATCCATGTGAGCTTGCTGCTAAAAACTTTTCTTATTCGAGAGAAACAAGTAAAAAAAGATAAATTAGAATATATCGATAAAAGAGTGAAATTCCGTTGTTGCGTTATACTTTGAGAGCAAAAATATCCATTTTCAGTCAAAATGAGCATTGTTGCAACATCAATTAAGTGAAACATTTCTTTGTGTTTAATGTTCTTGCTTATTAATAGCACTGGGTTCTTTTGACGCTATTTCATTCCGTTTAGGTTTTGGAAGTGCTTGTTGTCGGCATTGCATCTGTTGATTTGGCGAGCTTTGATCCTTTGCTAAAGCAGCTCGTACTTTTCTTGCAAGTTTCCCACCACAGATTTCTTACTTCTTTTTGTCGCAAACAATTGACATAAAAAATAATCAAACCCTGAAACAAGTAATATATAAATTAAAATATAGAAATATTCTCTAAAATTTCGAAGGCAACGCGCCGCATTTCAATACATACGAAATATTTGATGATTTTATTGGTGATTTTTGCGCTGAAAGACATTCACGTTTTGTGGCGCCAGGCCGTATTTGTATGATCGGCATGCGTACATGCAGAAATATAGAGACAACAGTAGCCTACAACACAACGGATAATAACACATGTAACACACTGTCCCTGCAGCTCAACTGTGCTTTGCAAAGCAAGAAGATTACACTATTGATTTGCAAAGTCTTGGTAAGACCGGGCCAAGAATGAACTCCAGTTCGGAAAAAATCCAATTGAGAAACATTTACGCAATTGGAACGAACGTTTATTTATTTATGTATTTATTTACAAACAGCCAATAGTGGCAGGCCAAGGCCTGAAATAATCACTGACAACTCAAATGCAAACAAAATAGGGACACACACAAAACATTACAAAGAGAAGCCACGGCAGATGTTAAAGGTATATTAAGGGTGGTTGCTTTGCTAAAAACAAACACGTCTGCTCACACAGGCATAAGGACGGATTTTTGGATAGATCGGGATATCCAAACAGAAGTATTTTGGTCACTTCGCTGCAATTCAGTGAAGTAAATTCAGAACGGGAAAATACATTTTCATCAACAACCATCTTACAAACGTTTGAAATCAACATTTGGCGTGATACACAGGGTGACACAACGAAAACGGTCATCACCTAAACTTGAATAACTTTGGAAATAATTAATCAATTCTTTTTAGTTTTCAGATTTACCAAGTAGAATTGATGTTCTAAGAGTCTACCAAATTTGACCTTCGAGATGCCATGGACTACTGAGCAAAAGATATTTATAGTTGAGGCATATTTTCGGCAGAAGTCTATCCACGCAGTTCAATTGCAATTCAAAGAACGGTTCGGATGTCGTGAATTTCCTGTCCACTCAATGATCTACCGATGGGTCAACAAGTTCAGAACCCATGAGACTGTGCATAACCTCAATCGTAAAGACCCTAACAGACAATCACACTCTGGACGACCGAAATTATCAAGGACACCACACAACGTTGCTGCTGTCAGAGACTCTGTTGTCCACAACCCAAGCAAGTCTATGCGTCGGCGAAGTCAGGAGCTTGGAATCAACCGGGAGTCCGTGCGGAGAATTTTGATCGCAGATCTCCACATGTATCCTTACAGGATACAGATTAAACAAAAGCTTACACCTGACGACATGAGGAAGCGAGTGATCATGTGCCAGTGGTTTTGCGACAAGATGACGCTGTGCCAGACTTTCTTGACAATGTCTGGTTTTCGGACGAGGCACATTTTCTGTTGTTAGGTCACGTGAACTCTAAGAATAACATCTTCTGGCGTAGCACACCCCCTGAGCACTGTCTGCAAAGGCAATTACACTCTGTGAAGTGCACTGCCTGGTTTGCCATCTCCAAACATAGCATCATTGGACCATTTTGGTTCGAGGACGACAACGAGCGGTCTGTGACAATCAACACCGAGCGGTATATCCAGGTGCTTGGCAAGTTCTGGACAGCACATGGTCGACGGAGAGGGGGTCGTCAGGGTCCTCCAGTGGTTCCAGCAGGATAATGACACCCCCCACACCTCAAATGAATCATTAGCATGGCTACAGCAGCGTTTCCCTGACCGACTGATCAGCCGCAGGTGTGGCCCGCAGTGGTCGCCGCATTCACCGGACTTGAACCCCCCAGATTTTTTTCTGTGGGGATACCTTAAGGACAGGATGTATGGCAACAACCCCCAGACTGTCCCTGACATGAAGGCAGCAATCACAGCAGCAATAAGAGCGATCCCAAGGGAGGAATGCGGAAGGGTCATCAAGAATTTTGCCCACCGGATCCAAACGTGCCTGCAGCGCCGGGGAGCTCATTTGGAGCACATTTTTTGAGCGCCAGTGAAACAAAGAGTTTTTGCAGTACAGACTTGAAACTTTGGAGATGTCTGCTACACAGGCTTGACCTAATGTAGCTGAAGATTTGTGTCCATCTAAATAAAATTTTGGAAGTTATTCGATCTTTGGTGATGACCGTTTTTTTGTGTCACCCTGTATGTAAGTGGAAGGACATTAAAAAAACATATGAAGTTTAGTCTTAATAGAACCACATTGACAGATCTGATTGTAGTGGCCATCTATGTTCAGTTTATTATGTCCTAAACGAAGCATACACAGGATGTCGGTTGCGTTTGTACTGCAAACGTGCAAATGCCAAACATTAGTTTTTTGCTAAGGAACAGGTCTAATACTTTGGAGTGGATATGGCGTGAACTTAAATTATGAAGAGCAGTGGGTAGAGAGTTCCAAAGTTTTTAACCTTTATGGAAGAAAGAATTATGTAGGGAGTGAGTTTTACCGGAGGGTAACTGAACTCTCGTCTGAAAACATCAAGAAATGTCAGAAAGATTTTTTTTAAGTTGGGAGCAAGGGCGGATATGAAGGAAGGGCATGGTCCAACAAGGGTGGTACGGAAGGCCAAAAGAATGTGAACTTGACGACGGAAAATAATGGCGTGAGACCAAATTCTTGAACGAATATTTCGCATCTCCTACTCAAAATCGTAATTTACTTACACTTACATTTTGAATTTAAGTTTTTTGTTGTATTTTTACGCAAAGATATGGGAAAAAATATCATTTGTAAATATACTGTATAAGGTTTACTGGCCTTAATATATTTTAAATAGGTACCTATTTTGACGTGGTTGCACACAAAGCTCAGGAAAAAATAAACATTTAATGAAACCTGACCCTATAACAGTTTTTCACTAACTAACAACCCCATGCTTTTTGTGCGCTTTATTAAGAGCAGACTTTACATTACAGAGAAATCAAAAGCCTCCTGCGTTTATACTGCAGAACGGAAACTTGTTATGAACGGCTGCTAAAGATTTCGAATGTTGCGACGTGGCCTCATAGGCTATACGGCACTTCTGCTCTGTTCTGTGAGCATGACAGTTATGAGAAAAGCAAATCGAAACCATGTTATTTAAGTCGACATGGACCATAGGCTTTCAAACATTTTTCTTCTTTTCATGGAAGAAATTAAGGAAACGCAGAGTTCATTTCAAGGTAAATTAATTATGTTGTTTCAATCGGTTACGTTAGGGTCTTAGATATTCTGGGTATTTTTGGCTTTTCTGGAGTATATTCACTTATGCCAAGTTAATGGCATGATGAATTCAGACAAATACGTTGACGTAATTGAACGAAAAGTAATTCCAGACATGAGAAGAGCATTTCCTGTTAGTGGAGGAATATTCCAACGGGATCTTGCCCAGTGTCTTTCGTCTAAAAAAGTTAAGACGGTTTTCAGGAAATACAAATTAAATATGTTAGATTGGCCTGGAAACTCGCCAAATCTTAACCCCATTGATCATTCGTGATCACTGATCAGTGACAAAATCCCGGTTAAAAAAGTTGGATTGGACCACCATTATCTAGCTAATAGAGGTCACGGCGTTATTTGGGAAAAACTCTCTAATTGCCGGTTGGACACGGTTTAGTGTGAATTGTGATAAAAATATATACATTTGTTTATATTATTACTGTTGGTTAGTATACATGCAGGCCTAGGCTTACTTACATTCCAAATGGCAAATTTGATTTCAATTTTTTTTCCATTATCATGTATGCAATTTTTGTACATTTGTATGTTCATTATTAAGCCGAGAAGTAAAAATACAGGGAGTTTTTAGAACATTTTTGTCCCTCTATTACTGTATTAGGGTTGTGGAATGACATGGTGGTCCAAAAAGATGATTCATCTTTATGAAGTAAAGTAGCATTTTGTAAAGGAATTCGCAATTTTGTTTCACACATTCGCTCCCGGGTGGCTTCCCTGTGGTGATATCCATGGTTCCCGGGTGGTTTTGGCGGGAAATTCAAAGGCTGTCTGCATCGGCAGAAAGCAGATACTGTTAGGTGTTTTCCAGGTTTAGGCTAAAACGGTAAACCTAGCAAATGTTTTGTTGCTTTTACACTAATCAATTGCCAACATATCAAATCAATTTCAAAACATTTTAGGCTACATACCACTGCAACAATCCTAGGCCTGCCAGAGTTACTTTTTTGCAAATGTTTCACCTTTTTTGAGACAATGAAAGCAGCTTTAAACTGATCAAACAATAAAACTTTGAGAACATGCTTACAGAAACTTTTCTGATACATTCCTACATGCTTTCTAAACATTTCGCAGCATATCAAAGCACTCACATTGCACAAAATCACATTCATTGCTTCCAGACTCTGGTCCCGCCTCAGTGGACCAACTCAGAAGGGCAAAGCATCTACACAGCCTCTGAGCCACAGAGAGTTTGGATTCTCATTTCAAAACCTAAAGTTGCATAGACTCAGGCTAGGACCACGTTTTCAGAAAACATACCATTGCGAATTTTGGACAAAAACGTATATACCGGTATACATCCCCGAGAACCTTTAATTAGCTAAAACGTATATATACGTCGCCCGGGAAGACGTGAACAAATTCCTACAACGTATATATACATCGGCCGGTAGCGAAGGTGTTCGTAGGCCTGTCTTACAGGCAGCTGTTTTGTGTGGTGTAACTTTTTTCCTCTTACACCACCGGTTTGTGAGCACAGCTCAATAGTATATAATGTGCTCGATCCAAGCTCCTTGGGGCTGAAT
>Ga0210059_1011150_pt1 | contig 13790 bp, 8 predicted proteins | sample Ectturendosymbi2_FD_188042 | JGI IMG/M metagenome (GOLD analysis project Ga0210059, IMG submission 188042) | Ecteinascidia turbinata endosymbiont from Florida, USA - Sample 2 (SPAdes) (version 2) | ecosystem: Host-associated > Tunicates > Ascidians > Unclassified | place: Key West, Florida...
TTTTCAGCCCCTAGGTGCGAATTCACCTTGCCAGCTTCCTTTAGAACATCGGCAACATTTGCTTCCAGGAAAGATGAGGGGCAAATTAATAGAATTTCACTGTAAAATCACGTTGAAAGGTTTCGGGCGACCGAGTTCTACACCACCCGCCTCACGCCAACGCACATTAACTGCTGTCTTGGAAGTATCTTTTTGCAAAGCAACAACAGGTATTCTCACCAATGTCTCAAAAACAATTTTGTCCTGAAGCCCCGGAGACCAATTGAACAGGTCGTCCATGTAAGAACCTGTTACAAATGCGTGGGTTAAGTGTTGGCCTTGCTATCACCACGGAGCAGAACTAAGGCATAAAATTATCTAAAATGTGATGAGAGCTCTGTTAACATTTAACTAATTCAAACAGGGGTCGATATTAGAGACGGTAGCCTCTCCCCCCTTCGTTCCAGATGCCGTGGGCCCCTGCTTTTCAGAATTTCGCAATTAACTTTTTTATTGTTTTGTTAAAACGTTCATGAACCAGTTGAGAGTCGCATCTAATAAGCTCTGAAGCGAGTCATATGTTTTTCAAAATAAAGCAAAAATTAAGTGCACATATGTCAAACGGAGATCCTCCTAATGCGTAGACAAAGAGCAGTTCAAAATCGAGTGACTTCAAACAATGTACAATGTGAAATTGACTTTCACGCAGAAGCAAATTCCCAGACAAAATAAAAAATTTAACTTGCTTTCAGCGAATAAAATTTTTATATAATATGTGTAAAATGTAGCGGCGCCGTTTTTTATATAACATGAACAAATATGGGGCCCCATGTTCAGGACCCACATATTATATGCATTAAATATCACGAATTTTGCGGTGTTTTGGAGCCCCTTTCCCAGATTTTGCTTCGGCGCCCTAAACTCTTAAGATCCACCCCTGGTTTCAGATGTGTTGTTGAACATAATATGATGCTGAGCTGGTTTTGGTCGTTTGCACGGGTCAACGCTCTCGTTGAACAAATCCATTTTATATGGGAGCAGAACATGGCATAAAATGTTCCGTTCTTTCATGAATTTAATAAATGTATAGCTTCCATGACAGCATTCTAAGAGTTGTGTCGATGTTTTTTCTCAAGATTTTTCTTGGATTTGACGACATTTCTGACAGTAAAATTCATGTTTTGCGGTGTTGAATATTACGCATGAGACGTAATGCTGTGGGACTCAGTTTAATGTAGCTAATGGCTAAGCACATATGGAAATATCAATGCACTTGGCTCTTCACACTAACCTTGTGAATTTTCTTCAAACTGATGTAATCAATATGTATGCAAGATTTCAACTGCCTACTTCTTCGCAGCACTTTAATGCTTTTCACCATTGCTGTCTTTTGCATAGAGTGATTATCGTTGCAGACGAATAAACCTTGCTTACGATGTCAACATTGCCGTGTTGATTTTCGTGAGAGGCCATCTGACAGGATGATCGCTTTTCAAAAATTCCAAAGTGATCCCGTGCAAGGTTATGGTTACACAGTCATCGATAGACGGCACTTTCGCATGCCCTAGACACTGCAGAGGAAAAACGTGGCCAAAACGTCGAGTCCACGTTAAGCTGAAAAGACAGCCGGAGTGGAGAAATTACGCTTACGTTCTAATCGGTTCCCTCTACTTTGGCTGATTTCTTTGCAATGGCTAAAAAACTGTCTGCTCAAAAAAGACTTTGTTCAAGAGCTAGAGCACTGTCATGGGTCACCACGTTAACACATAGTGGTCCTGGGCAGCGACGGATTTACCTATAGGCCATGGCCTAGGGCTCCGCGGTTTTGGAGTCCCGCGCAACTCTTTCCTATGACAACTCATTTCCACTGCCGTAGCAGCCCAACTCTGGGTCCCCAAAACGCTTACAGGCCCCCCCTAATGGTGATTTGTAAAAGTTTTCGACGTAATTCTACGTCTCCAGGCTGAATGGCCTTCAAAACAAAACATCCTAATTGCAGACACAATTTTGGCAAAATCAGGCTCGTAGCCGGGTTTTAAGGTTTAGTGGGGTAAAATACATTTTTTGGGGGAAAGATTTTTGTTTTGTGTTTTATTAAAAATTTTCTGGGCACAACAAAATTTAGGTGGGCCCCAAAAAATTGGGGGGGAATTGTCCCCGAATGCCCCTTGTGGCTACGGGTCTGTCTGCGAGCCCCGTGGTTAAGACTAATTTAACATATTTAATTGTGAATAAAAATAGTTAAGAACAACAGTATTAGCAAAAAAGGAAAGTCTACTGATAGTATTTCCTTGACCTTGAATAATATTTCCTTAAGTTACTGAGGGCCTACACGCAAAGGCTACCCTGGGGCCTCCACAGGTCTAAATCCGGCCCTGCATTGAGTTAATTGCATCATTGCGAGTTGCAAATGATAAATGTTATTGCTGGGACAGCGAAAAACGTCTGATGACCCAGTCGAATATCCCTCGACAGTTTGTTGTTTTTCTTTGAAGTATTGGATTGAAAGATAACATTTCATGTTTTTTCTTTATTTGTTCAATAACCACAAATATGTGAGTTGGTGGTGTGACCAGGGCGTAACGAGGTTAGAAGGCGCCTGGGGCAAGAAGCAAGTTTGGCGTCCCCATGTTCGAAACTGAGTTCTTTCGGAAGCAAATTTACTGTATTAAAGAAAGTACTTGTGACATTGTTGGGATTTTTCGGCGACTCCTGCAGCCATTCGACGACCAAGGAATTGCGCCCCCTTTGCCTCTCCTCGTTACGCTCCTGGGTGGGACACTACGAATGAGAAAAACATTTGCGCCCTAAGCAGCACAGAGGAAGCTTTTGTAGGCTATGTAAACACACGAGTGGTAATACATGGGCTGGCAATGCAAACTTCGTGGCTGTATGATATAGAACTTGATATTCGGGGCTCGCTCCGTGCTGTACAAAACGTGTTGGCTTTATGGGGGCCAATAATGGGAAATCATGGCCTGCAAAGCCAAAACGATGGTCCTTGGAGCTTTTTTGAAAATGGCCTGCGACTAATTATGTCTTACGCCAGGCAAATCCGTCGGCCAAAGGCAATGAGAACGACAGGGACTAGCACAGGGCAGAGAAAAAATGGCAAAAGCACACAGGATAGTGGAAAATTTGCAAAGAGAATTTTTAGTAGTGCGACACAGCGTGATAAAAGGTCGTAAATTAGTGTGATATAAACTCTAACTCAAAGAGCATAAATAATGCGCCGCGACAGTGTCTTCGGGCCGTTAAATTAGTTGCCCACAAAAACAAGCTTTGCTATTGCTGATGTAGGGAGCTCCATGACCTGCTATCAGTTTGAAAACCAAACTTTTACTGCATTAACCGTAAATTCTAGTTTCGTTAAGTTTTGATGTGTTGCGTGTTTCTGTAACTGAAAAAAACGAATCGATTTAGGAGTACAGGTGCTGAATAAAATTGTTGTTTCGTGAGATCAAAGATATGGAAGGTGCAAATGATTTTAGATTGGTTTGACAACGTAATCTCTCAAAATAGGTAACTCTATAAAGTTTCCGAACATTGGAAGCAATCGTGATGCATAACACATGAGAGTGGATTTCTTTGTGCCACAGAGAAAACCATCAATTGACCAAGAGCGAGTAGGTACAAGCTTCTTCATCACGCTGTCAACAATGTCCGTATTCTTTCACCAAGTTTGAGTTGAGGTACCACGGTTGTCCACTGGTCACATGCGGTGTCGTAAACAGCTATTTCGTCGCCTTTGCGCCTGAAAACAACAAAGTACTATGTTTCTTCTTTCACAAGAAATCAACTAATATCCTTGGTTTATTCAAAAACTGAGGAAATGGAACTACCAAGTTCTCGTATATTCTTGATTCAAGTTTCTACTTCTGTTCAAACGCATGCACCTACACAAGTAGTTATGAGTATCAAACGTTTTGCTGCTGAACACAAAAAATTATGCCGCTCTGCGGAAACGACACATCAACTGTGCAAAGCGCAGAGAGAAAACACTGATTTCTTCTGGTTTAATCACTTTTTGCCCCTGATTTCTTCTGGTTTCAGATACTTTTCAAATAAACTACTTTTCAAATACACCTTTTCTGAAATTTTGATTTTCCACAATCTGTGATACCGTTGTCCGTCATCGTGACAAACATTCACAGTGTTCATTTATGTTGTTGAAGTTTCCATACGCTGTCGACAACGCATCTCGCAGAAAATAATCGTGATGTAGTACATGGGCGTCGGAAGGGGGGGCTTGTTCACCTGGATTTTGAAATGTGACATTTTCCTATTAAATTTTCAGCAAAAAGGTTGTTTTCTGGTTTCGAGTGAGTAAAATAAGTTTTATCACTTTTTCCCCCTGAAAAATCCTTTTGACTACCCCTGGAAAAATCCGCTGTTGCCTCCCTGGAAAAAATCTTTACGACGCCCATGATGTGGTAAATGGTCAACTGTTTCATGGACCCTGTTATTTTGTGTCTACTGGCTTCTGCATGAGTTTTACTTCACCATACCAATAATATGGAGGGTAGTTTTTGCAACTGGGACGAAACTCGGAGAGAACAAGTCACGTGATATGAATGGCAGCGCCAAGTCTCTTTCATGATAAAAGCGAACCTGCTGAGGTGTTTCAGGGGCTGTGAGGCCATGATCATGCTAAACCAGCAAACGGTTTGTGAAAATGCTCTTCATACGAGGTATTTGGAAAGCTTGCGACTTAATTTGTATTTTGCATTATATCCTTGCGTTAACGTTTGATCCAATAATTTCTTTATTGCTCAATCCCCACTACCTAACTTTGAAGATACAGTATCTTCTCTCCTGATCTTGATATTTACCATTTAAACGGAAAACTCATAGGGCGCTGTTCGATGGCAGTAGTGATTACGTACATGTAGAAACTTAAGAGAAAATCTCCGCTCAAGTCAAGAAAGTGAATCGCAATTTAGCGATATAACTGGATGTACAATAAATTGTTTGCAGCGCTATTATGGAATTTCATTGACAATGGGCCAGATGGTCATACACATTGTGCGTCAGGGAAGCACGCTTTTGACAAAACTTACCACCGATCTACCACATAAACTTTGTTCGCCACCATGCAGGCTGAAGTATATAAATACGGTAGATTGTAGGAGGCAAGCTGAACCCATGTGTTTGAATCGAGATTGTACTTCAAGGCTTCCAGATCTTCGTGTGTGCCTGTAAAAGCAGAATCTTAGTGAATTGGGAAATGGAAGAAACTGATTGTTCTGCAAAATAGATCCATTTCACTTCCGTTTAAAAAGTGTTCTAAATTTATACCAGTAATCCCAATTGTTATAAGAAATCAAACAAATAATCACCTGAACACTGACCATTTCTACTTCGCGCATCATCACTTTCGTGCTTATATATAGTGCAGCAGCGACGCAGGAAGGTCTTTGTTCACAATCGCTAAAGCACTGAACATGGCTGCAGCTTCTGCAGGAGCCTTACGTCAGGTCAATGAACTGAGCAACATACTGTATTTGCAAAACCACACATTTGCAAAGCATTGATGGGTCAGGGACGTCACGAGTATGCAGCACTCGAAGGCAAGGTCCATGTCCGGGTCTATTAAGTCGTGAAGCGAAATTTCGTTTTCTTTTGGCGTCCCTTTAAGTCCCGCGTTCGCCACTTTTTTGCAAAGTTTGCAACGCTATAACTCGCCAGCCGATTGAGCGAGAGAGCTGTTCAATCCATTTACGGATTCAGCAAGTCTTCTATTGAGATTGAAAAACAATTTTTTCGTTTTGGGTTTGGGGTTCTGTGGGGGACGTCATAATAGACGGATGCTTTCGCGTTTTGGCCAACTTTGCCTGGCCTGGGCGCCAAACCAATGAGCCAATCTTTCGGCGCAAATTTTTTTGGAAACTACTGTAGGCTATGAGCCAAGTCTTTAGAGCCCTTGATTGACTTACTAGCATATCTGGAGCCAAAATTATGGCTCAAAAACCCAGTTTTTGACAAAAGTCGAGAAGTTTCACAAAAGGTAACATTAGCCATTTCTGGCCAAAATTTGGCCAGCCAGAACACGGCAGCAGCTTGAGCCAGAGAGCAGTTCGCACCCTCTAAAGAATCGTGAAGTCTTGTAGTTTAGAATTAAAACAAAAAAGTTTTGGGTTTGGGGTATTGGGTCCATTGGGTCATGATTGCGGTATGTTTTGCGGTTATTTTGATGACGTCATCGCCCGATCCAACGAGTCGATAATGTGACTCAAATATTTTTTGGATTGGATTCTAGGCTACAATACGAGTTTTAGAGCCCTTGATTGACTTTCTAGCATCTCTGGTTCCAAAGTTAAATTCCAAATATTTTAGGAATTTGCTGAGTAATTTTTAGGGATTTCCCTAATTAATTTGCATTTTTTGGTCATAATTTGGAACCAGGAACGCTAGAAAGTCGATCAAGCGCTCTGAAGACTCGTATTATAGCCTAGAATCGAAAAAAACTTTGAGCCACGAAATCGGCTCGATTGATCGACTCCCAGTGGATGATGACGTCATCCAAATGCAAACAAATATGGATAAACATCCTTTCATTATGTAAACATAGAAAACGACATCCCAACCTTAAATTTTTTTTCGGTCTAAACTACAAGACTTTAGGAGTCTTTAGAGGGCTTGAACAGCTCTCTATCTCAAGCTGCTGGCGAGTTATGGCCATACATCACATGGGTGTAATGCACCCCCGAGTTAGCGTTTGTGGGGGTAGAAATTTTTACCAATTTTTGGTTTTTGGGTCATAATTTTGGCTCCAGATATGCTAGAAAGCCAATCAAGGGCTCTAAAGACTCGGACGGTAGTCTAGTTTTTAAAAAAAACTTGAGCCAAGACATTAGCTCATTGGATTGGCGCCGAGGGCCAGGTAAAGTTGGCCAAAAAAACGCAAAAGGATCCTCACTTGTAACGTCCCACCAAGAGAACTCCAAGCCCAAAACGAAAAATGTTTTTTTCAATTTCAACTAGAAGACTTGTCGAATCTGTAGATGGTTTGAACAGCTCGCTTGCTCAATCGGCTGGAGAGTTATAGCGTTGCAAAGTTTTGCAAAAACGTGGCGCACGCGGGACGTTGTCAATAGGGACATAAGGCACCTGTCCCCTCTTGGTAACTTTATTGACCAGTGTTGTTTCCTATACCTGTAATGATTGCAAAGCCACTATAGTGGCTCGGAATTTGTCCAGTCATAACTTGCCCACCGATAAAGCCATAGAGCTGTTCAAGCCCCATAAAAAAGCAGGGTCTCCAAGCTTCGATTTGAAAGATCCGGAAACTTTTGAATTTGAAATTTTTGTATGAAGTCACAACTGTGTGAGGTTTAGAGGATTTTGAGGATGTCATCAGGGCCTGAGAAAAAAATTAAGGGGCACTTTTTTGCATAAACTAGGCCAAAATCCGCATCTTTAGTGCCCCTGATAAGGGGCGATTTTTTGTATTAACTAGGCCAAAATCCGCATTTTTAGAGCCCTTGATAAGGGGCACTATTTTGTATAAACCAGGCCAAAATCTGCATCTTTAGAGCCCTTGATTGGCCAACTAGTGTTAGTGGTTGGAAAGTTATGAACAAACACGAAAATGAATTATTAGTCCAACCTCACACAGTCGTGACGTCGCACCAAAAAAAGTTCAAACCTAAAAGTGTTCGGGTTTTTTAAAATGAAGTTAGGAGACTTTCTGTTTACTTAGAGGGTTTTAGCAACTCTCTCACACTATCCTGAAATTGGCAGGTTGTGACTGGACAAAGTCCGAGCCACTATAGTGGCTTTGCGGTCCGTGAAGATCACTTCTGGGTTTTTAGTTAAACGTCTGACTGGACGAAAATAACTACCGAGTAAGGCAGTGGACTGTGGCAAAGAACCTGAAAAACTTACACATAACACGGTGAGTTCTTAACAGGGTTGCGGAGTCGGAGGTAAAATATCCCACTCCGACTCCCGACTCCGACTTTCCAAAGTTTCTTACTCCGACTCCCGACTCCGACTTTTCAAAATTTCCGACTCTCGAGTCCGACTCCTTACCATAAAGGGAATGAAATTTGGCTGTCAAAAGCAATGGAAATCGTGGTACACAGCAAGAAATCTCTGTTTCAACAAAAGTTTCAAAAGAAATTGTACCATTTCAACAGGAATTCCCAATTTAGGAGTGTGATGTAAAAAATGATCCAACTGGATATCTGGACTCGGAGTCGGACAAAAAAGTTCGACTCCGACTCCCACCCAGTGTTGTTAGGAATCCAACACCACCCAAAAAGCTCCGACTCCTTTCGACTCCGAGTCCGGCTCCGACTCCGCAACCCTGGTTCTCAATCAAATGCGGTCTTTTCGAGCATGCAAACTGCCAAGAGAATCTTTGCAAACTTATTCCAGACTATAGCAATTCAATCTGTTTGGATGAAGTGCAGTGGATTAAGTTTGAAAAACATATGGAACTGAAAAACGACTTTACATTTAACTTTGTTGAGTTCAAGAACTCTCATTTTTTCTCTGTGCAAAAGAAAGCTTAGATATTTTGTATTTCCTCAACCAATTTTTTTTACCTATAGTTGCTATCAAGTAGAGCGAAGCCCCTGATGTGACTGCTGATGGCCCATACAATTTTGTTAAAGGAATGGGTGCAGCAGATTTCCAGCTTTTTGTTGCAATGTCATAGCAATCCGTCGATAGCAACATAGTGCCGTCTTTGCTTCCGGCCAGTGCGTAGATGAGCTCTGAGCAACATGGAAAAGTTCAGTAACAGTTATGTTTTTATCTTGTTTATATTAACAAGCAGAAACGCATCTCTGCCGATCGGATATATATTTTTTACACAAAACGAATGGGCTTGTACTTTCATTGAAAAGAAATTTAAAGTACAGATATTTGAAGTGCAGGATAGTCCACCAGCAGAGAGGCAGTAGGCACCATATCCACCATCGCAGAAGATTTTGGGTCGGATCTCAAGATCTGCATAGTTTTTTAGGCTCTAGCTCAGTGGTTTTCAACCTGGGGTCTTGAACTATATGGGGAGGGGTCACGAGTAGATATTTATGTACCTTGCTGCATTGCATTTGCTTTATTTGAGTTTCAGATGGGCGTTGTTTGGTTATAGTGGATTGCTATAATGGGTTCCGGTACAAAAAAGGTTGAAAACCATTGCTCTGGCTCACTTCGGCGAAACTGCATGCTATGCTCGATCTGAAGCTTCCCGTTCGGTCTGTAATCTCTTCCTATCCGATATCCACTTGGTGGCGACTGAAAAAAATTGTCCGTCCGCCAGAGATGAGCATTAGACTGGACTTAAATTGGACTGGACCCGGACTGTGACGATTTTTGTTGAACTTGGATTGGATCCAGACTGTATAAATTACTTTACGAATTTAAGATCAGGACCGGATTTGGACTGAGTTAATGGAAAAGAATTGCGTAATTTTTGTTAATAAACAGCTGTAATGTTTTTTATTTTTTGGACTTTATTTAGACTTGGATTAAAAATTTTTAAACCTTTTTGGACTACGTTTGGACGTGGACTGAGGTTTGAAAATTCAGGACTGGATCCGGATCGCAAAATATTCTCTGACGTCCGCTGCTTTAAACTCGCCAGCAGTTTGCTCATTGCCAGACTTTGAATTATTAGGATCTTTAGCGAAGCTAAGGGGATAGCAAGACGTAGTGGAGGTTTTGTTGCATTGCTACTATCTTGCACGCGTTATTTTTGTCGTTTGCTTAATGAACGTGATCCCGATTTTGGATCACCTGATTTGATCTCCTGATTTGATCCTAGGCATTTGGCAAACTAACTTGATTAAAGTCAACATCTCCATACTGGCAAGTTGGATCTTCACCATAGGTTTGATTTCACAAACAGAAAATTTCTCAATCAGATACTAGTCACTACTGGCACGTTGCACCTTCTGCAAGCAGTAAAGCTGATACAAAAGACAGAAAGGCGACTTGATGTCTCACTTCCGAGTGCTGCCAGACCTACCGCCAACAGAAACGACAGCCGATTGAGATCGAGGCTCAGGCATATCGCAGATTTCTTTCCAGGAATCAGATTTCGGATCATAAGTTTCTGCGGATGACAAAGTCTCACTATTAACTCCCGTTCCTCCAAAGATGTATATCTGACCTGGAAAAATGAAGTTAAAGTTATACATTGCATTGGTGAACTTGTGTCTTGCACTATTGTTTTACAGTATCTCAAGCAAGACCACAAACAAATGCATTTCCATTTTTATGTAGACATTCGGCTCACTTCAACGACGTATAAAACAGGGAATCACGTAGGACAGTGTTTTTCAACCTTTTTTCTGCGGCGGAACCTGCCGCAAATGTTTGCATCACTCTTGGAACCCTGTGCAATGATCCAAGTGTCTATATTGCTACAACGGCATAGATCTGTGGTTGCGAATTTCGTCCCAGGTAATTTACTGTAGGTTCGTTTCAGTGGAACCCCTGGCAGCCACTCGCCGAACACTGAGGTTCCGCGGAACTTCGGTTGAAAAACACGGACGTAGGGCATGCAACCTGCAAGATTGTTCAGCAGTATTGTCTTAAAATTTAAATCTAACTTTAAGAAACCCTGAAGAAAAGAGCCTTTGTGGTTCTTTATTTCACTTATTGTGAGCGCAAACGAAAATGCGTGGCATGTTTTGATTAGACGTGCAGCGCCAAACTGCCTATATAATGTAAAACTAGCAAATGCACCGCAAAGTTATACGGGCAAAAAAAGCACTCACAAGTGTCATTGACGTTAGGCCCACAGAACTAGCTCCGGGAAAAAGGCATAAAAACATAACACAAAACGGGTTAGCGCACCACTTAGCAAAAGCACTCACCGCGGCTAGACACGGCTCCCATATTTTTCCTTGCCACGAGCATGTTTTTCGATGGCACCCAGCCAAACCCGGGATGCTTCAAATTTAATTTAATCATGGAGTTGGTAGGACATCCGTCGGGAGCAGTCCCTCCAGCAACGTAAAGTGTATCGTCCAGTACAACTATTGCTGACTCTTTTCTGTTTTTGAGACTCGTCTGTTTTGCACATAAATGTATGGTGAAGCTCAAGAACAGTGTTAACGAGATAAGGCCCAGGTGTGCAAATAAGATAATACACTCTTCACATAACGAATGTTATAATACATAATACCTGGTAAACGTAATAAAGATGTTACGACAATTAAGTAGGTAAGATCTGCTCTGACTCGTTCTTGCAACAAAGCATATTCAGTTCTGCGCTTGATCGAGCTTTTTCGAGTTCCGTAAACTACTTCTGTAGCTAGCAAAGCCTGTACCTTCGAAATAGAGTGCCAAGTTTGTTCTTCAATGTTAAACTTGTGTACTAGGCAATCGTTCGTGACAGCATAAAATCCATCCGGTTTATCTGCAATAAGATTTAAAGCAATTTTTGAAGAAAGAATCTGTAAAATAATTTCTTTTGCTAAATGCTTACGCCTTGGTTTTTGGATTGTTGTGATATATATGCATGTTTTATGCATCCTCCTGGGAAATGTAAAATGAAGGCACATCAGCATATCAATTTTGAAAATAACATTTTAATCAACAGCTGCTAATCAAAATTTTAAATTGGTCAGAAATATGTGCAAAAATAGGAGTGTCCCTACAGCAACGTTGATGAAAAATTGGAAAAATTTATTATTTTAATCGTGTAAACATTTGTATGCAAACTTTTAAAAGTAAAATAAACGAAATAAAACACTGATTGAATTTTAATTTTTCGTTGCAATGTTCAATAAAAATATAAAAAATGTACCTGTTACAATAGACGTAGGTCTGTGATTGGGACTGATGATTTCTTTAGCCAGCTCATCTACAACAAGATTGAGGCATGTAACGCAGTTTCTGACCAAATTCTTGAAAAAAAAGTAGATTACTTGATTTTGAGCCATTTTGTAAAATCAACCAACCATGTTACAGCAACCCAGTTTTTGCTAATCATACTTCGTTTAAAACAACATCTTTGAGAAAATCTCTGGACAAAGCTGGAATACGAAGCATTGAAAACAAACTCGAGAAATGCTGGACTCGCGCTGAAATATCGTGTTTCACCCACGACACAATTGCCAGATAAGCTATTTTTTCTCCTGGTTCGTCATTATTCCTTCGATTTTGGCTGCAAGAAGTAACCTGCAAAATCACAATATACATTTCGACATTTTCTACGCAAATGATAAAATGCACTATCAAACACCGTAGGTTTCCTTCTTATAGAAATATTATAGTTTAACTTTTTTGTGAAAGTTTTGACAAAAAAATCTCAGTTCATGAGAAAATAAACGTTCAGATCCGGAAATTGCTTGTTAAAGTAATTAGAATTTGCAAATCCTGTCACAATTCGAAAAACTGCAAACCTAAAAATATTTTCCAGATGCATTTTCTATCAACGTAGATAAAATTCACCCAACTGTAAACAGGAACAATAAAAGAATCTTGCGAGAAAAATCTTGAAAGTGATTGCAGTTGTTTTTAGCAAAAGTTTTGATAAACAACTTTTTATTCCAATTATTTTCGCTTAGGTTTCAACATCTGAAATTCCTTTTTCCCAATAGTTGGAAAGCAATTAGCTCAAAAATATTAACAACGGCTTTTAAATAAGTCATTGTCTTCTTTGAATGAAAATAAACACTGCTGCCTGCCTGACATTTTAAATGCTCATATCTGTTGCTTAAGATCTTTACTTTTTCCTTGCGCATGATGTCAGCAAAATCACAATACTTCAGGGCACACAGTTCCCCTTCCCGACTTTCTGACGCAAGTCTGGAAAACAAAGCTTCAGTCGCGATTTGGCTGATAGATGAAATTGTGCGTGCTTCAGCCAGTTTCCAAACCTCAACGCAACAATTTACGTTCGTCTTTTCGATGAGAAAATTTTTCCCGTACGTGAGCAAACCTGCAAAATTTGTGCAACAAATTGATGGTTAATTTGCAGTCTGAAATATAATGCTTTAGATACAAAATTTTTGTTTGCTTTGCAAACTATCGCAACCTGACTGCGGTCAAACGGACGTTGTTCTTGTTATTTACGTTTAGTCATCTGAGGTTACTCTTCCACTGCGTTGATTTGATGCTGATACTATTTTTCCAATATCGGACTCAACCTAGCATCAAAATGGCCCATTCTACCCACACTGGTGATCCGATTGCACAGCTTATTAGGGAGTTTTTATACAAACTTTTGTTGTACACCGAGACATTTCATCTTAAATTAATGGACATCAAAATCTAGTGATCCTTATCCTTATAACGTCCTGCAAGTCTCAATTGTGAAACTGAGTCGAAATATTTTATTCCCGTACCTATTTAAATCCTAACCAATGTATATAGGGTTAGCCATAAGTCCCTACACATCCCTATGTCTTGCATCTGCGTGCTGTCCCTCATTCTCACTGCATAATACTGTATTATACGATGCCACGTTCTGTAAGACAATTGTCTCAACATAGCAGGGGCTATTGTTCTAAATGCCGTGGTAACAACTGCCTTCGACTCATTAGAGTGATAACGTTGTTTAGATACAGCATCCTTTATGTATCCCCAAAGAGTGTTACACATGTTCTCAAGTTTGGACATCTTGCAGGCCATTTCCTGAGTGCTGGTGATGTTACAGAACCACAACTTATCCACTTGTCATGAAAATTTCAATGGCGATAATCCGGCACACTGACAGCAGAATGAGCTGGAGCTCCATCTTGTTGAAAATAAAACTCTTATCCCTAAATTGCCGCTTATTCTGTCCATTGTGCTAGCAGTATTTTAGCACCCACGAATTTGTTACAATCCGCTCTTCAAGTGTAAAT
>Ga0210059_1011151_pt1 | contig 13790 bp, 9 predicted proteins | sample Ectturendosymbi2_FD_188042 | JGI IMG/M metagenome (GOLD analysis project Ga0210059, IMG submission 188042) | Ecteinascidia turbinata endosymbiont from Florida, USA - Sample 2 (SPAdes) (version 2) | ecosystem: Host-associated > Tunicates > Ascidians > Unclassified | place: Key West, Florida...
GATCCTTAGTAAATTTACAAGTGAGCCATTCCATTATAACCATTTAAGCAGAATTTTGAGAAGTGGGCCACGGAATATTTTCAAAAGCCGCCGTGGGCCACGAAGTGAAAAAGGTTGAGAACCCCTGCTCTAGACTATGGATACTGTCTCTTCGAAACCAGTAATCGCGAAGCTGCTCTGGAAGCTATTCCTCATTCCAAGAGGTCTCTCAAAATCGCTGTTCCGTGGTGGAATAAGCAGTGCGACATAGCTGTCAAAAACAAAACGCATGCCTTCAACAGAATGAAACGGACGTGGCTTTTGCGCGATATTATTTTCAAACGGTACAGAGCAAAGGCAAGAATGGTTATACTGGAAGGAAAGTCGTCCTCCTGTCAAAAATTTTGCACATCGCTAACATCCAACACTAATCTCTCAAAAGTTTAGAAAGTCATCAAAAGTTCTCTGGTAACCGCTCGTCATATTTCATTCCAATGTTACTTGCACAAGGTATTTCGGCCAAAAATAAACAACACAAATCCAACATTCTTGCAAACGAGTTCGCTCTATCCAGTAGTTCTCTAAATCATCCTCCGTGCTTTGTTAACGTGATCCTACCAATTCAAACGCGTCTTTCGCACAGTGCGCTATCCCAAGCGACGCCAGTTGATCCACGACTAAATCAAGCGTTTTCCCTTAAAGAACTTCTCTTCGCTGTCCAAGACTCGAAGAAGAATACTACACCGGACCAGACAACATCTGCTACGAAATGTTTAAACATGTGTCTATCAAATCACTAGAAGTCATGCTACAGCTGTTTAACAAAATATGGTTCACCGGCAAAATTCCTCCATCCTGGCTGCACTCCATTATTGTCCCCATTCCCAAACAAACCGGCGCACTACCGTCTTCCTACCGCCCGATCTCCCTGACCAGCAATGTTTGCAAACTCTTCGAAAAAATGGTCGTTCGCCGCCTCAACTGGTTTCTAGAGTACCACAATATCCTCAGTATCTCGTAGTCCGCCTTTCGACAGTGCCGCAAAACAACGGATCATATCCTTCGTCTCCATGACGCAATCCACAAGTCCCTGGATAACACACACAACGTCTTCTCTGTATTTATTGACATAAAAAAGGCCTACGTTATGGTGAACAAGAAGTTCTTCTTTCCAAGCTGCTTCGATATGGCATTTCAGGTTGCATGTTTAGCTTCATCCGTTCCTTTCTTTCCAATCCAACCTTTCAAGTAAGAATTGGGTCTACTGTACTTTATCGATGACTAAACGCCTCAAACCACATCCCGCAAGAAAACGTCCTTAGTCCCATACTCTTCTCCTTAATGATAAACGATCTCCCAAAGCGAATCACTTTTCCTGCTGTGTTGTACGCGGATGATTTTTGCTTCTGGGAATGTGGTTCGAATATAGCCCTCTTGAATCAGCTGTGTCAACGCTCTTTAACAAAAGTGTGCGACCGGTGTGTAAAATGTGGTTTTAAACTCTCTACCACCAAATCTGCTGCTGTATTGTTCACAAAGGAACGCAATCCAGCATCCATCTCCTTGCTTCTGCAGGGCGGTGCTCACCTTCAACTGAAAAATGAGTACAAGTACTTAGTGATAACGTTTCAACGAAACGGTTCCTACTCGACACATATACAGAAAGTTGCGCCGAAATGCCCGGCTCGCCTCAATTACCCTCTTTACGCTGCACTGTTATCGCATTTGCGTTGGATTGGGAATCCCATAAATCATTCAAGCACGACCGTGAGTGTCTCACCGAGCTGCTTGAGCGCGCATGTTTTCAACTATACCCGATTCAGCGAATCCAACTAGGAGAGGTAGGTTGGGAATTCGATAAGGGATTCGAGCGGATAAGAGGTTGGGTGGTTTGCATCAAGTCTTGTGCAATCTTTTCTGTACTTGTTTGCTAAACCACTACCGTGGAACAGATTAGCCAATTCAAGCCAATATGTAGCAAAAATGACGGATTAATTTATTTAATAGTTTTGCCTGTAAGCTAACTACACCTAGTTAGGGAAACAATCAGCAAAATTGAATCGGTTGAGCAAACTGGAGGATCATTCGGTAGGTTACAAGACATCAGATATTGGGCTGAAGGACTATTACCCCAATAATGATTAATAGGTTTTCATTACAGCTTGATATAGTGGAGTGATTCGACCTCTATGTAAAATATGTAGCCTAATATTGGAAGTGGATGACTTCAGTATAGGCTACACTTTGACCTTTTGTCCCAGTTATGTAACTATGATTTCCTCAGTTCATAATGGAACACATGGAGTAGCATAAAATGCACAATAAAAGTTTGTGGAATAGGTTACAGTTGCAATTCGGTGAATTGGAGTAGCCTACCTACTGTTCATAGATTACTACTGACAAAGTGCTGTGAATCCTCATATTTGACGCTCTGTTGTATTGTACTGCAGAGAACAGACCGGTTAATGATCGTGACTGAAATCGCCACTTAGCAACTCCCATTTCCTGCCCTGTAGAAGCTGTTCAAATTCTATTAAAGTCACTTGAAGACAGCAGTTACGATGCGACGCGGTTTTCATGGCCTCATCGCCCAGCAATTCTCCACAATTTTCTCTGCTGGCTGTTATTTTTCGGACAACACTACATAAAATCACTACTCGGCGATTCCAACAACACCTACAAAAAGTACCTTTGTGTAGTGGAATCAGCTTTTATCTTTTCATTTTCACCTCTTCCCCGGCTTTCGCAATACCATGGGCCAAGCGCACATAGCAAGTCTTTGAGTCTTTGCAGAGTAAAAACGCTCCAATATCGAGTTCGCAAGTGCGCCCACGAAGGTAGGCTAAGGGTGACGAATCGCTCACGCGTCAATCCGATAACAATGCAGTGTAAAGTGGGTAAATGTTATCGGGTTGCTGAAAAGTACGACATGGGGTGCAGGCAAGAGCCCATTACCTACGGTCTACAGGTCGTTTGTTCGATCTGTAATAGAGTATGGTGTGGAAGCATATTTTTTCTCATCTCCCAGTCTCCTAAAGCCCTTACATAAGATCCAAAATGACGCATTGCGTTTATGTACTGGGGCCATGGCCAGCACTCCAGTGATTTGCTTATATCACGCTTGCGATGAAATGGCTTTGAACATTAAGGATAAGTTCCTGTGCCTTAAGTTCAATGCCCATCTCCTGTCATTCACTGGCCGTCCCACCCAGTCGTTAACTGGGGATTACTGGCAAGAGCGTTTTCCCGATTCGCCTGGTGTCTGCTCTTTTAAAGCATAGTTTCACAAATACAATCGCCCTTCTCTGTTCGACACATTCAGCTACGGGCTACGAGGTCCGTTTCCTTTGGGTTCCAGGCCACCAAAACATCCCAGCAAATGAAATAGCCGATCAACTGGCGAAACTCTCCATTGCCGAACCATCACCCAACCACCGAACTGTGTTCTCTGCAAACATGTAAATACCCGTCTGAACTTTTTTCATATGAATTCTTTTCTGTACGAACACTGTTTCCATGCGTGGAACCTTCACTACCAGACCGACACAAAAGGAAGTGCTTACAAAATTATCTTTCCTGCCCTGCTGCGGTCGTCTCTGCCTAAGCATTCCCTCTCCACTTTTATTTTTCGTTTGTGCACAGGTCACTGAAAATTAAACCATCAGCAGTCACGCATTGATCTTCATCCTGACGGACTCTGTGGCCAGTGTGACCTACCAGAAACAGTAGAACACGTTATCGAAGTCTGCCCCAAACATTCGGCAACTCGTTAACGTCTGCAACACGCGCTCAATCAAATTGGTATTACTTTTCACACCCGGGAAATCCTCCGTAGCACAGCTGCTGCAATGCCTGTAGAAACGTTTGTGCGAGAGCCGGGCATACGTATTTAGATTGCTTTTTATCCAGCCCTGGCACTACAAGACCTCGCTGTCAGAAATTTCTATCTCCCCCCTTATAATAATAATAACCGTGAGGAGTTACCCACTAGGTGGCTGCTGTGCTGACTGTCTTACGTTGCAGATGTCTCTGCGTAGCCGGTGTTTCTTAGTTTAATAAAGCCTGGTGAAATCTTGATTTCGCTGATGGTATTGTCGTGACAGTAACCTTATACTGCAGTGTTTACATGCGCACATCAGGTGAGGAAGTACACATTTCGGATGAAGCAAAACGTGTTCAATAGGTTTCATATTCTCGTATAAGATCATTGTCAGGATTAAATACAGTGATGTTTTTAGGGGAAGGTAAAGAGGCACTTGCCTCGCCCCCGCTGTTTAGGAGCCCCCCTCAAGGTATTTCTAGCGTAAATATTCCTCATTTTTGGTGAAATAATTATTACCCGCTCATATAATATTTTCCGAACCACATCATAATTCAGTACTCCGCCTTCAAAGGGGCCCCCAAGAGCAACTGCAATGTGTATGTGTAAGTAGGATACTCTGCTTTCCAATGGGCCCCAAACAACAACTGTAATGTGCAGGCACTCTGCATTACAAGGGCGCCCAACAGCAACTGCATTGTGTAAGTACTCTGCTTTTAAAGGGACCGCAGTAGCAACATTAATGTAAGTCCTACGATTTCAAAGAGGCCCACAATAGCAAATGCAATGTGTAAGTAGGCTCACTAAACTTTCAAAGGTGCACCCAATAGCAACTGTATGTGCAAAGTACCCCTCTTTTAAAGGGGCCCATCAGCAACTGTAATGTACAAGTAGGCTACTTTGCTTTCAAAGGGACCCCCAACAGCAACTGTAATGTATAAATAAAATTCCTTGCTTTCAAAGGGGCCCAAAGTTACTGTAATGCATAGGCACTTTTCTTTCAAAGGGCCCCCAACTTCACTGATTTCTAGTGCTTCATATTTCAATTTGGGGAGTCGAAGCTTTCTTTGGGGAGCTAAGTGATGACAGGACTGAATTTTAGGCTTCTGTGATAGCGTGGGTCAAATTGGGGGGTATGGAGTGTGGCTGATACGGCTCTGCATCGACGATACGATCTGGCAAATTATAAATGGAGATAAATTGTTTTAGTGTTCTGTACGTAATAATAGCCATCAATAGAGATCTGCGCAAGGTGCCTGTAGTAAAAATAAGTTTGCTGACCAGCATGCTAACTTCTTTTTCCCTATAGTGACTCCGTGTCATAAAGATAAAAACGTTCATTTAATAACAGCATCGTTTTGACAATTGAAATCTTATCATAGAAATTCTGTGCTCGACAAAGCACAAACATCGCTGGAAGCTTATACCGGGCAAACATCTTAAAAAGTTGGCTCACACACGTTTTTGAAACGCATCCATGTTATAGGCAAATAGGCCACCTAAAGGAAGCTGTTAACGTTTCGCAACTCTGTGAGATCATGCTGAAGTTACATTTGTTATCATTTCTGCAAATTTAAGTGACAAAGGAAAACGTATTTGCTAATGTTTGACGGCGTGCAGATTAATGCATTTATAAGTGTCATGTGCTACAGTTCCCCTGGGAAGAGATCTGTATTTTAGAATAGTCCCCACAGAGCACTGGGCAATTTACAACAGAAACTATTCAAGGCACGCCCGAAACTGCAAAGGAGAGAATCAGACCCGTCTAGACAATTCGACTTTCACGCTCAGTTATATGCACAAATTATTATTCTTTAGTTGTGTTTTCATTAATATAATGTTAAGCAGTGTGCCGTTAATCATGCATGCGAAATACATGCATCATAAATCCATAAACAGTGGTTAAGACATGAGTTCAGGGGTTTCTACTGACGAAGAAGAGCTACCCGCATTATCATAGGGTATCAGGGATAAAACAGGCCAGTGGACCATAATTTCCTTGTTTAAAATTCCAGTGGGGATCTTCTTCTTAACCAGTGGGTTAAAGTGCCAAGATTCCAGTGGGAATCTTGCTGCTTACCAGGCAGTGGCCTGAGACAGACTGAACTGCTGCCCAGAAGGATAAGGACAGAATCGGGGACTTCCCACCAGCCCTTAATGCTGGCTACATTATTCCACTCGTTCAATGCGTGATCGCCGCCTGACTTCTCATGAAAGCAAGGCGTGGTCTTGTAATGCCAGAAAAGTTTCGCATCATTGGTTTCTAGTGGAATATTCATCTGCGTTGGTTTTTATCTTTTAAATCGTTATTATGTCTTGCAAAATATTGCGAATTAGTAATAGAGATTATATAACTAATAGTTTTGGTTACTCACCTCGTCAGTAGTACACAATAAATAAGCACGAAAAATATATACAATACGTTTGAATGTAAATAGTTCAGGATATCCGCTCCGGTTGAAATGGATATCTCAGGTTTCACAATGTTCTATCTTTATGTGTTTGGGTGAAAGTCTATTTCTTCATAAAACATTAATTTCCCTACATTCTTCCCAGTCATTGTTATTCCTAGAAAGTAATGACAAACTTCTGGTCTTTTCTTGATCTGTTTTCCAAGTCATTGATATCACTTATTAGCTGTAGCCTATTCCAGAGTATGAACACGTTTCATGTAGAGGATGCAATGCGAACTCAACACATGCCAATTTTGAAGAACACTACTTTGAATTCTGAAATGATCACAAAAATGTATCCTCTTAATGGCGCAAATAAAGTTTAAAGTTTTTTGGTAGAGATACCAACCTTTCAAATATAATACAGAGCTAGTTTGGTGTTGAAACTTTGAGTCTTGCTTTATACGTACTTTACTCGCGTAAAAACACCATATAAGACAATCATTTGAATTTAAATCTAATCCTACAATTTGAATATAGATATAAAAAAAGTTTGAAAAAACTCTTTTCAAATCAAAGTCAACATATCTACTATTTCAGTTGCACAAGATTTTCCATTGCTGCTTTGAGTTTTTTTTTGTGAATTGTCTAATCAGCATTAGTATAAGAATAACCTTGCCTCGAACGTCGTTCACTCGAGAAATATATTGCACAATCGCCACATTTATCTTTTAAATCATTGTGATGCTTCTGTCTGGCAAAACGAAGCAGCTGTTATAGGAGAATATTAAAAATTTTAGAATGATTTTATGTGAAACACCAGCACAAGTTTCTGACAACTTGGGCTCAATATAGTTGTACACCTCGCGTAAGAGTAAAGCAGCCTATTGAAACAATAAGTGAAGTTTATGAATTAGAACTTTCACTAAAAATACACCAGATATATATCTTGTGAGCAATGCAGTTTTGAAAACTCCCTTCCAGCTGTGGAAACTCTGTGTGATGGGAATAATTTGTTTGTTTACATATGAGTTGCTTTTCAGTGTAAATTATTGTAAAATAAGCACAGTGAAGCTATTTCTTTACTCAAGTGTAACAAGAACGAAACTGGTATGAACCTTTGAAACTTTTACGCCTTGAATGCTTCTAATAAAGTAATACAGTGCTACAGTAAGAAGTTCAATGAATAACTACACAGTATGTATTATTGGCAACTGCAGAGACATTTCAATATACCCCAGTGTTTTGCTTTGATTGACGAACGTAGTATGAGATGAAACGAAAAAGCATTCTTGTACCAAACAAAACAATTGTTTGTATCAGGAATTGGGCGAAGCAGTTGAAAACGGTAAATATCAATCAAAGAAATAAAACACTGGCTCCCAAGTGGTTACTGGCTCCCACTTTTGTACAGTGTAACACAGTTCAGCTCTTAGTTATTATCAGTAAAAAGAATAGGAGATAAAACTATGTGAAGTGCTAAATCTAATTCAACAAGAAACTAAGTACAAATGATTCATTTCTATGGGTAAATTGCGTTTATAAAAGCGCTTTTGGCTTATTCAAAAGACAAATTACAGATACGTCGCTCAGAAGATGGAATTCACTGGCACGATCTACCACAGAAAGTTCTTCATTTTGAAGAAAGTCATATTGAATTTTATGTACGAGGCTTCAGTTTGTAAGTTATGATTTTATACTTGATTCTCTTTTAGTTTTCGATATAGAGTCGTTTTAGCTTAAACCTAAAGCAATGCTGTAGTTTAATAAGCAAGCTAAGTTGTTTAAACAACTTTTACTCTCTATCGTTTGCAGCAGAAGGTTTTGTTGACCTAACTTGTAAATTGGCATGAAAAACAAATCGATTTTGTAGAAACATGAACGTGTCTAAGAGTGCAAGTTGTTTTAAAAGTTACCAAAGAAAAATTATAAGAGCTTGGGAGCACCCGCAACTTGAACAACCCAAGCAAAACGGCTAACATAATTTTTAGGTTTTGCGAATCAGTTGTAGCATCCATTATTATAATTGGGATTTCGGGAGAAAACGCTGTATGGTCTAGGCTTCACTAAGAGCGAAACGTTTGCCGCTATAGGCCGCCCCAAATACAGTAAAATTGCCCATCACTGACCGAAACTGTTCTGTTTTCAGGCAACAGAAAGCTTTATAGTAAAATCGCTCGATATCACGCGGAAGGACAAAATCACACCAGGTTTAAAATAAAAAATAATTGTGCGCGCACAATGGCCCATGTCTTAAAAACTTTTGAGAATAATTGATTAGGATTAGGCTTTCCACACCTTGCACATATGATCATCAAACTACAACCCTGACCTGGATAAATCAGTCAGTCACATGAATTTTGAGATCTTGCCATCGCACTCCTTTCTGCTGTGGCATTATCGGAACTGCGTTAGATCACGCTTCCTCCCAAACCAATAATATTTAAATTTATGACTTTGCCAAAACAATATCGTTGTACTTGCACTTGATGGAGGGATTGCGATGGCTTCCTTTGGCTTGCAGACTTTCACGGACGCTGCCAACTTTGCAGTCACTGCAGTCCAGACATGGGGCGATTACAGCACAAAAGTAATCGATTACGATTACTTGCCACATGCTCGATTACGATTACGAATAAACAAAATCACAATATAATCGATTGCGATTACATTGTAAGTAATCATGATTACAATCGCGATTACATTTGTCTTGAAACATCCTCAGAAAGAAAAAAACCCATTTGTACAGTTTTATGTAGGTACAGTATATTTTCAGACAACATACCATATGAATCAATGCAAAACGAAATTAGTAATCTGTAAGGATTAACCACCAGAATAAATAAAAAATATTGATTGTTTACTCAGATCTTCATGCAGTCAACAAACCATGTGGCGTAACTAGAGGTTTAAGCTAGAGGAAAAACTTCGCTGAAAGAGGCCGACTGGCCTCTGTAAGGGACGTCTAGTCAACACTCAGAAAAAAAACTTAACTTGAAAAATGATGGTGAATCCGGGTGTGGATGGCTATACAGCACTAAAACCCCAAATCAACGGAAAATATTCCGAAAAACGCTAAAGACGACACCGTACTAAAAAACTAAACTAAGTGGGAAGTGTTTTTTTTACATTTAGCTGGCCAGGGGCATCAAATCGTTCCTCTCCCTCCCGTCAATTAGTCCACTGCAACAAAAACTCAAAATATTGATTAAACAAAAATAGTCAACGTTTAAAATCTTTGTTACAGTTGATAAACATCAACGCTTCAAATCTTTTATCCCTCAAACGACATCATCAGGCTTGAACATCTGTCCAGCAACGCTGAAACTTCGTTTGTTAGTAATTTCAAAATTTCTGTCTATTTCTTCTCACTGCGAGTTACGGTCGTCTGCAAGCCAACATAGCAGTGTGCAGCTTTTAATTTGAAATGAAATGAACAGTGATGCCAATATAGCTGCGCATCTGTCTATTGGACCAATAGTCAATGGTTAACAAAACCTCAACAGGTTTCGTTGAGCTTTTTTTCACCAGTATGAGGTGGATACACGGTTGACATGCTGGTTATCAGTGTTGTGGAAAGGTACTTTCGACTTGGATTAAAGTACCTTATTCTTATGAAAGAAAGTTAATGTATATAAATTACTGCACTAATTACATACATAGCCTACTCTAACACTTACATTCATAAGTTCACTCTTAATTATATAACCTCTCCTCATATTGTCCCGCTATTCTGTTGCCGAAGTGTGAACCCGTTTTTAAGAAGAGCTATTTTTGTTGCGACGTCTCACCAGACTCACTACGTTACTTTAAGCGGCCAACAGGAAGGCTAGCTGGAACAAAGCGAGAATTATCTAGAAACGCTGGGCTTGCCCCTGGACTGTCTGGATTTAATACAGAGACTGGCAAATAGCCTCCCGTGAATCAATTACCATAACAAATGATGACAATGAAGGAAACCCAGCCACCACAATCGCGGTTCATCACATAGTGATGTAGGGTGAAAATTTCCAAGTTTAATCGTGAAAGTAATCGTCGATTACGATTAAATTCGCAATGTAATCGATTACGATCACGATTACATTTCAGTTTCGGTCAGTTCAATCGATGACGATTACTCAAAAAGCTGACCATTACGATTTCACCACGTCTGCCGCAGTCAAGTTAAATTTCAACACAGTCAAGATAAATTCTACAACCTTTCACTGTTTGTTTAATAAACATGAAAACAACACAAACATAAATTTGTTTTTCATGTCAAAACATCCAAACCGCCGTACAATCTCTCAAGGTCAGCTTACATCCAAGAATGTAAGCTCATTGTCTTACGTTCTTGGATTTAAACTGACCTTGAGAGATTTTACCCATCCAGTTCATTATATACCGATTCGGTGTAAATACAAATTCAACAAAACCTCCAAGCTTAATTTCTAAGTCGTGTAAAATGTGGCATTATCGGAACTGCATCGGAAGTGCCTGCATAGTTGGCAGCGTCCGTGAAAGTCTGCAAGCCAAAGGAAGCCATCGCAATCCCTCCGTCAAGTGCAAGTACAACGGTATTGTTTTGGCAAAGTCATAAATTTAAATATTATTGGTTTGGGAGGAAGCGTGATCTAACGCAGTTCCGATAATGCCACAGTTGTATCAGTGGATGGGTGCACCAACATCATTCCGTACCCCAGTTTCAAGCTTCGCTTTCTTGCTCCCCAGCTTTTTCAAACTAAAAACAAAGAATCAAAAAATACCTAATCGAAAGGTACCAGTCAAAAGTCATGAGCCCAATTGTGCAGATATGAACTCCAAAGCAGAGTTGTAAACGGACCTCATTTTGAAACCCGAACCCGGCCCAAGTCCGACATTTTTTTATGAAGCCCGATTAGGCCCGAAAATCAGATTTACCGAGTGAGTCAAGATGTGCGCAACCGCGGGGTATTGGTGGCATAGGAAAGTAAACATGACTAATCAACTCACAATTGATCACTTTACATTGAAGATTTAATCAACTCGATTGCTTCAAAAGTAACGGGCGACAAACATGTCACAAACTGTTACAAGAGAATGATGAGGCCGTCATTTTCCAGAGCATGGAAAGCATGATAATCACGCACGCAAAACTCTAATTCTGCATTTTTGATGTCAAGCTTTTCCGAATCATTAATCTTTAAAGTTTTATAATTAAAATGAGATGTTAGCAGTTGTTGCTTTTTATTTTCATCCGGGGAAGGTTTACAGTGCTCAGTATGACGTTTTATGTTGGAAGATCCTGTCTTTTTCCAAACGTATTTCAACACTGATTTACTAACCTTGCAAACTACAACACCAGATGAAGTTCTAGACTGTGCATCTGTTGCATCAGCATTTTCCGAGTTATAGTACCGAGCGACAACGCTCAAACTTTTCCAAAACTCTGCATGTCCAGGTCCAGGTAAGAAACTAAATCTTTCAGGACGTCGTTGCAGTTCACTGGTTAATTTCTGTGCATTTTCCTTCGGCATTGTGCTATATTGCAACAAATGCAAGTTTTGTTCAAGCAAAGTCAAAGAACATTTTATCCAAAAAACTTAGTGTACGGGTATAGCTGCAGGTACACGGTTTTATCAAACCCAAAATAGCAACCGCCTTGGTCAAAACGTTGGCCTAAACAAGCAAACGTAGCTTGTTAGTCAACGATAATGCTGTGGAACGTAATTTTTCCCAAGAAAACAAATAATCTATCAAGGAACTATCCACGGTAGCGCAATAGGCATGAAAAGCCGGTTTGTGGGCCATCATGTCTGAATCTACGGGAATATAAAAAACAGTTTGAGAAGTTGTATAAATAGTTTAAATGGGTCAACCCTGAGTACGCAGCAGTCTATATATAGACGTTCAGTGACAATTGGTGTCGCCTTTTTATCCAGTTTCTGTTTTCACTCTGACAAAAGATGTGTAAATACCATATTCAGTTATTTACACACAACACAAGAATGCAACGATGCTAAAAACAATCTATATTGTACACAAGGTCTTAATTCAGATAAGGGGGGGTGCAACACACCCCGATTACATAATAAGGTTGTCGACAAATCTTCCAAGACGTCGATCAATCAAAGCAATAATTGTTCTTGTGCACCGAAGAATGCAAGTCAAGCTAAGATATATACAATGATCCATCTGTTAAGAACAGTCAGCGCGAATGAAACGGCATGAAGTATTTTGCACAGAGCTGGTGTTGCACTTGATGTATGCTGTAACCCGTTGAGCACTGCAGTTTCCGCATTTCCGCTGGTGGTTGTTGACAACAATAAAGTGACCTCTTTCATCGAAGCGAACATCTTGTGTAACTCTGGTCGCAATCTCACTTCGATTACGTTACGGACCAGGTCGAGAAGGAATAAGTTGGCTGTCTTGAAGGTAGAATGAAACGATTCCACGACGAAAATCGAGGAAACTCACGTCAGGGTGATTTTGCTTGAAGATATAATAACTGTTGGCCACGGTAGCATCAACCAACCATGTGAATAAGAAAAACCACCACTTTTTCTTTAACGAAGAAGTGCAGTAGCAAGAAATGTTCTGGTCAAGCCGATCAACCCCACCCATATGACAGTTGTATTTCCGCACTACCATTGGTTGCGTAATGATAATCTTCTTCATTTCTTTGACTGACCAGCGTTTTGTTATCTGGATGGGGTTGTCGGCCACTACATTCGATGCAAGCTTAACAACAGCGTTGTCTTTCCAGCGGCAAAGAACCACCTTGTTGGCGGAGTCGTACGCTAAAGTGCTTTCCCCAGTGGGACTTTCTTTATCGCCATTACTGAGCTCAAGATTTGCTTTTTTGATATTAGATTATCCCAAATTGTTCCAATCAAACCTTGTTCACGGTGACTAAGCTCCGCAATGAGTGGCATTCCCGTGAAATAGCTATCACAATAAAAAGTTGTGGGCAACTTGTTCAAGTCGTATTGCAGGCTGTCAGTAACATTCAGTAGGCACCTCCCTCCTTTGCGAAAATTGTCATAATCCTTTGCTCGGTATGTCTTGCCCTGATATGTGTCAATAGGCAATCAGATACCGAGAGGCGTACAGAGGCAAAAATTTTTTAAACCAAACCTGATCGGCTTGCCTCTAACAAATTGTTTACACCCATGCCTCCCATAATAGGCAACCATTGACTCATCAAAAGAAAGATGTTGTTCCGGAATGTACGCCTTTTGAAATACGTCTTGAAGGTGATCCATCATAGGACGCAATTTCCCCTTCTGTTCATTTGGAACCAAATGTTGGCTGTTGGCAATATGGAGAAACCGCAAAATTTCATCAAAGCGGTTTCTTGGCATTGCACGGCCTACTATGTGTGGCGGCCAGAAGATGGCGCCACATGTAAATAGATGGTCACCGCTAGATGGTGCCATGAGTAACAAGTCACTGATAGTCACCACAAGCGAATTATCGTAATTCTCTTATCCCTACATAATGATAGTGCAACCTAGTAGTAGTAGAGTGAACTCAGTGAGGGAGCTCTATTGCTGCTGGTTGCTTTCCTGTTAGTTAATGCCCCGAATTGCCATCTTTCTCTTGTGCTTGCCTCAGTAGTTCAAGGCGATGCAGTCAAC
>Ga0210059_1011152_pt1 | contig 13789 bp, 6 predicted proteins | sample Ectturendosymbi2_FD_188042 | JGI IMG/M metagenome (GOLD analysis project Ga0210059, IMG submission 188042) | Ecteinascidia turbinata endosymbiont from Florida, USA - Sample 2 (SPAdes) (version 2) | ecosystem: Host-associated > Tunicates > Ascidians > Unclassified | place: Key West, Florida...
AGGATCATGTTCTGAATGTTGATTTGCGCGTCAGTTAGGTGATACCATTTATTTTCACAGATATCCAGAGAGTGACAACTTGGTTGTTCGACAAAAGTAAGCACAAAATGACTATATTTTTTGAAACTTTGGGTGGGATGACCCCTTTGGCCCCACCCTGGCTACGCCTATGGTATGATCACTGCGGCACCAGACAGGCACCCAGTGCTCTGCTGTTGAATGTACCAGGCTAGCGTACCTATTCACAGAGTTGTTGTTCCAGCACCCCAGTCACAGCCAGCAAGTCACCTCAGGAGCACAACGCGTGACGTCAGCTTCTTGCGAAGTGACTCAAGGTGTCGGCGATGCGTGAGCGACCTGTCCAACGTTACTCCGAGGTATGTGGGTTCAGCACAGAAGGACAGGGTTTCGTTGTTTTTAAGCTCATCTTTACCCAATGCAATCTGCAAGTCCACCATGTAAACCTGTTTTGAATGCCAGTGAGAGCCTACGCCCTACAGCAACTTTGGTCAAGTTGTAGCAACTTTATAAATAAAATATCAGTCTTTGCACACAATGGAATCATGTTCGACGAAAGAGTTGCCGAATGTTCACAAAATGGTAGTGCCGAACTCTTATGCTTTTTTCCGTTTCTCGAGTACTCTTAGGGCTGCTGCTTCCGGGAACACATTTACAAAATGTAACCTTGTTCGCGCAATAAGAGGTTTTCAGGTAAACCTAAACGTGAAACCTAACCCTAACCGTGCCCCTAACGCTAAATCTAACGCCAAAACCTAAGGTTTGGAAAGAAAAATTGGTTCCATGAATTGAAACGTGCAACCACTGCTACCAAAACAAAAGCCACCAAGATGGGAGCTGAACCAAAAACCTTTGGCATAAGAGTCCTCAAACATATCCGTTGCACTATAACATCACCGTCGTGTAGATGACAAATGGAGGGTTTAATTTGAACCGCACCATGCGAAGTGTATCCGTAGCCACGGTCGTTGCACGAACAAGGTTACATTTTGTAAATATGCTTCCCGACCCTCCACAGAGGAAAAGAGGGTATGAAAATGAATGAATGTCTTTTTCCTTTCACTGATTCTACCGATATAACTTAAACATAAAAATACTGACACGTTTTTTTGCATATAAGTCAGCTTAAGATGTAGTTAATTCAAAAGATCAAAAACTTTTCAAGAAACACTTTGCAATTTGTGGACACTACGGCCTTGGTAAACACTTTTTTCTGTAGGCCTAGCTTTGCGTTTGCTGAGACAACCTTTTTGAAATAATTCGAAATTTGGAGGCATACTTCTTATTTTCTCCGAATAAAAGATTTGCCCTGAAAAAGTAGTGCTCAACTGTATTGGTGTCGTTTCATTTATAAAGCAATAGAATAAAAGTGCCGGACTTACAGTGAAATGTTTTCAGTTTTAAGCATTTCATTTACGTGATAGGCCTATTCCCATTCTCTGAATAGTTTCAAATGAAAGTGATTTGATTAAAATCCTGCAGGTCATGACGCTAAGCGAAAAGCTTGTAGTAATCAGGCTCAGTTTCATTAAATACGCTTTTGCACTACTTGCGGAGTATCATGAGCGATCAACGGCACCCAATTCTGCTCATCTGCAGGCCTTGTCAAAATCCAAGCTAAAGCTCGCAGCTATACCAAACAACCTACTCTATTGTTTTCTAGAGTTTAATATGCTGTTTTGATGGCCTAGCATATAATCAAACGTTAGCTTCGTCCGAGTTGGGGAAATTGAAAGATTTCCGCGAGGGTTCGCTGGCGATCACTTCTTTAGCTTGCGCGGTGGTCGTCATGGTATTGGCATGCGTTCAGCAAAATATGTAACTGTATCATATTTTACGGAAATTACAAACCATTGTTTGTAAGATTGAACAATACGTTCTGTGCAAAACTCATCAGACGTCTCACCACAACGATATTCAATGTAATTTTTTTTAAATATCATATTATTTGGAACAGAAAAAGAAACTAGGACAATTCGCAAAAAACGATGGCACAGTCATAGAATAACGAAGACAAATGCACATGATAACACACTCTTTTACTTATTGACGTTACGTATCGTCAACTGCAATACGAATATCACAGGATGGAAAAACTGCATGTTTCTCCATTTTCCTGCCAATGGCCGCTATTGTATAAACCGCTTCACTGAAACGATGCAAACTACCACGAATTTGATTGTTTCAGGAAAGATCAGAAATTGTTGATTCAATCCACGTGGAAAAAGATTCAACCTGCGAAATTGAAAACAGAAGTATTGGTTGAAAGGAAGCTTTGAAATAAAACAGTCTCCACATTGTGGTGATAACGTACCAGCAACCCAGTGAAAAAAGAAAGGCTGATGGGCGCAGAAAACAGTTCGCTTGAAGCGAACTCAAGTATATAGAAATAGTTTAACACTCCTAGTTATAGTATAGCAGTGACAAAAATGGTGCTACCTTAATCCACAGCTTGAAACACGTTAGAAAAGTTGACAACAGCTTTCCGCCAGGGGCGTAACGAGGTTAGATGGTGCCCGGGGCAAGAAGAAAGTTTAGCGCCCTATGCTCGAACCTGCGGTCTTTCAGAAGCAAATGTACCGCATTGAAGCAAGTACTTTGTGACATTTTTGGGAATTGTCGGCGACCATCGCAGTGCTTCGGGCCCCCCATAGTTATACAGTTCCCGTTCAAAAGCACTGTCTTGCTTTAACCGTCTTTTCTTCGTGAAGCACAATGGATCTCTTAGTTATTAACGGGAAGTAAACCACTAAAGTTACAATAGTAACCCTTCATATGCGATTGTTTTTCTTTTTGGTAGTTCCGTGGACCTATTGCAAGATTACGATTTTTAATACAACAAGTGCAACTAATTTTTGTTAAAAATATTACTTGTGTATACAATTTGCCGTAAAAATATTTCACACAAAATTTTCCTCGTGTTTGACTACAGACGAATTGTTAGCAAACGAATTTTGCAGCGCACTTACTTTTGTGTAGATTCCGGGTTTGTCTCTTTGCGCACAAACTGTTGTTCCATAGGACACGATCCCGTGCAAAAAGTACGCTCCGTTGCTGTGGAGGCAGACCAGTGGCCCGCCGCTGTCGCCCTGAATGAAGAGAGGCACGCGCTGGTCATGGAACCATCACCGCGCAATTGAAATTTCCTGACGCAGTTTCTACTCACGTTGCACGAATCTTCGCCAAACGCTCCACCTGCACAGAACTTCGGGTCTCCGGCAGCTACTATCCGGTTGCCGTAGTCTCTGCTGTTGTTCAAAGTAAAAAATTGACACAAACTATCTGGAACGATCCGGACGTTGAGCTGCATTAACGAGTCACTTCGATTTCCATTCGGAGATGCTTTGCAAGAACAAAAACCTTCGTAAATTTACTGTTCAAGGCCGCGGCATTGCGTTAAAACTCATGTTAGGACCGTAGTAGATCAAACGCATGTTTTTGAGCTTCTTTGAATTTGCTGGTATTTTATTCTACTATATTTTACCAGTAAACACCAGTTTTTTAAACCACTGTTTTTTAAATTATTGTAGGTGTACTTGGGAGTGGATTCCACTCATCTGTACTACTTCATATTTTAAGTTTTCATTCTGCTTGCAAGAGTCCTTGTTCTCCAAACACAGCTAACGTGTTCAAAGAAACATTTTTCAAGCTTGCCATTTTGCTCCGTATGACTTGACTACTAGCTCAGTAAAAACATAATTTGGTTTCGGCCAAAACTCAATCTGATCATTCTTTGCAACAATTTTACTTTCTTCAGGCAAAAATATATTCAGTTTTCACCACCCTTTGAGCAAACTTTCAAAATCTTAAGCTAAAGAAACGGTCAAATACGTTACAGACATTGCTACTTTGCTTCGTCTTTCCGCGTAATGTCATTTGAAGTCTGGTGCCAAGATAATGTCACATAAAAAGTTAACTGTGCAAGGTATTTTTTACAAGAGGCATGTGGTTTGAATTGTAATCCACGAGCCTCAGTCTTACTTTGCACTGGAGAGCTTGTTGAGCTAAACATTACTTTTAAGTGTCATTACTACAGTAAACTTGTTTCTTAAAACTCATCGTCATTACAAATCGATATTAATCAACTGGATTAAAGTTTTTTAATCCAACCTGCTGAACTTGTACAAAGTGTATTAATGAAGCCATGTCTTTTTTCACATCTCATACATGTGAGACCCATCCATAACCAAGCCAGAAGCAGTCCATCCAACTGCTGCCGGTCCAACCCGATGTTTAATTTTACAGTCCAATGTGATTCACGGGGCAAAACGTCGAGGCCCAATATCTGTGGCACCGACAACTGCTTGAATTTAACCCCATATGATGTGTTGTGCTATACTGGAATGATTGATATCAGAGTGAGTAGCGCAAGAAATAAGATTAGGAACTTGCTTCATGTGCAGTCAGGTGCAACTTGTCAGGATGGATGCTTAAGATTTGCTTTCTGATTTAATTGAGTCTCGGTGACGCAACAAAGCTTTGACCTTTGGTGATTATGAGGTTGGAAAGCGTCTGAGTTTAAAACACCTGAAGCAAATCCATTCCCAATGTCGTCAGTTTAGTTATTTTATTAAAGAACGAATCAGTCATATAAAATTGTCGCGATGATTTAACAACTGTGAAACAACATGAGTCGGGCATCACAACTCATGAGTCATGAATTTAGCTGCCGCTGAACAGGAGTGGGACTGACATCGTATTTGTTCCGCAATGCCGACGAGAAATATACAGTTTGTCATCAAGAGCCTTAGCGTGTGTGTTAGAAACACAGAAGAAACAGCGCGCAAGGCAAGTCCTTATTCGATAAATAGATTGTTTGTGGTTGTTTGTTTTGAAACTTTACAGCACTTTTTACAAAACAGTGTTTCACAAAACAATTCATCAATTGTGCGAATAAGCGATTGGTAAGAAAAAAAAACTTTTGCTGTAGACAAATAGCAAATAGGGATTATATTGAATAACCAACAAAATTTTTATTTCTCTTTTACTAATTAGATACAAATTAATCTAAACCGGCAAACGCAATGCGGCAACACCAAACGGAATGTTGAAAGGCTTACTGGGAAAACACCACAAAGGAAAAACCGCTTCAGCATTAGATCACATATTGTTGCAGGCAGTAAAACTTACAGAACTTTATATTGAGTTAGATTTACGAATACGGATAAGGGAAAACTATCTTCGACGGTTTCATCATTGAGACCATCCCAAGACAGCGACATTGCCGGGTCACGTGATGAAGCGATGATTTAGCAGCGAATCACACAATCGCTACTTACACGTAAAACCCCAACCGAGTACAGTACATAGCGCTCCAGCGAAAGGACTGTCGGCGGCATCGGTCCTGGTGTTGTTGGGAACAAGGCAAACTGGTTTAATGAAGTTTGTGTATGTTATTCCTGGTGCTTCCACCTGAGTTGAAAAGAAAGATACTGTTTGTTATGTGTGGAAAATGTTGAAATTTATGTTTATTTTGCAAAACTCGCGAAACATTTCAGCCTGTAACGCAACAAGCGTATCCCAATGATCTCATTGTCAGGGGTCACATCCAACAAACATTGCGTTTAATTCGTTAAAACCTTTTGACGTTTCTAAGAAACTTTGCAAAATCATACGCGTAGTTAAAAAAACTTATTTATTTGTTGTATATCAGTACAATATTTTAGGGATATTCTGACTGCATTGAAGCCGTCCTAGTTTCACTACAAAATAAATCCATATGTTTTTGCAGGTGCAGGTCCAATATCAACAGTCTGTACAAAACGATTCTAGCAATGCATAAAATATGGAATAATATTTTTGAGATGAATAGTAATTGCGAACTTTCAAAAGAACGATGTCGTTGTTGAAGGTGACACCATTGTATTGTTGGAACTTCAAATCAACGATGTTCTTTGACAGCTCCCGGCCAGAAATGTCGGATATTGTGTGTTCTCCAAGTGTGACGGCGTATAGGCTTGCTTTGGGCCTGCAATACACTGGTCTCAGCATATTTGCGTTTATTCGATTAGATGTTTACGTTGCATCAAAAGAGATAAACTCACATTAAAAACACGTTCAAGTTGTGCGAAGCAACGAAACTTTCTTAGCAGTGGCGAAAAATATCGCAAGAACAACTGTGCTGGGAGTAAAAATTGTATAATCAAGTTCAGACAAAATACAAGTTTCAGAGTTCAGGTAAAGCGCGATTTATATCAAATATTGCAGATGGTTGGTTTGTAGATGCAAGCTTTCCCAAACAAATTTTGATGGACAGAAAATGTGCTCAGAATAAAAATAAGTTGGTTATTTGTGCTCCAGGGTTAGTTTTGCAGTTGGTCAATATGTTGCCCAAACACGTTTCCGACAATATTATCGAATCCAGATTTGAATCCAGACTTTGCAGTTATTTTGCGGTACATTGTCGCAGTGGTCTCTTACGATGTATGATAAACGCAAAAATACCCAAGAAAATTCCTTTTATCCATCTCTTGCCGCACAGCGAAATACAAACTTCAGCCAACCACCACCACAATAGCAACAACGACACAGTAATAACCAAATATTCAAAGTTGGGTGGAAGCTGTCTGAATTTGTCTGAGTACCAAAGAACAGATAATTCTTCTTCCGAATCTCATAGGAATTAAGCAGTTCCGAAAATAATTTTAAGCTATATTTAAAAACTTTTAAATATTTTATTCTGTTCTGCATTTATTCATTTGTTGATCACAAGAACAAGGTCGGCTGCTGCGGGCAATGTTTTGCTGATGTAAGTCTAATTTTAAAAAAAACGAAACCTATTGGTAAAGCACAATTGCCTTTGAGCCCTTTCATTTCAGTCATTGGAGCCAGGTTAAGGGAATGTTTAATGCACATCTATACGCTGTGTATCTTGATGAATTTTTTGTTCGGCTAAGCTCAAACAGAGCAGGATGTGTTGTTGAAAATGCTGTTTGTTTTTGTAATCTCCTGAGTTTTGAGCTATGGGAGTGGGAAGGTTTTTTTCAGGGAAGGTAATAGTGGATTTTCCAGCGCGGACAAAAAGGAATTCTTCCAAGGGCGCCAATAGTGGTGAAATTTCATTTTACTAACTTGACACTAAGAGAAAACTTTTTTCTACTAAAAAATGAATAGAAACGTTTTAATTTCAAAATCCAGGGTGACCTTGGAACCCCTGTACCCCTTCCGAAGCCCATTTATGCAGTTTGACCTCAACACCTCAACGTACGTGGTCTTCAGCACATTTAGATATATTTTAGACATTTTCCGTGTCTACGCGTCTAAAATATAGACATGCTTTTTATATTTGGCGCAATTTTCCTTCAAAGTTTACGGACAAACTAGTGTTCCAAAGGTGTCTAAAAATGGTATAAATTGAGGTTTGATTGTGGGTGAAGTAACCTGGGTATGATGCAGTGTTAATGGAAACAGGTGGTATTGGAGAATGTCTGTCCAAAGGCATGACGACTCATAGCACCACAACTTCAGACCTGGAAATTGCAGAGCAACATAACTGTAACAGTGTCTTCCACCTTCACTATCAGAAAGCCAGGCGTTGTCTTTGAGGTCCATCTCAATGGCAAACTGGTGCCTTTTGCTCTGAGCACAAATACCTTGTGGTAACTTTGGACAGAGCTCTCATTTTATAAATTTCCCGATATGTGGCTGTTTGGCAACATGAGCTGCCAAATTTCTTTAGTGGATTTAGTTTTCTGAGATAAAACACTTTGCACGCGTTTGTGCTGTGAATGTGATGCTCATCTTGATGTAACGTCTTTATCCCTTACTTCAAAGGTCTTATTATTTTTTCATGATTTAACAACTCTTCATTGTTTATCCATTATTAAATGCATCTGGACGTTTATTAGACATCAACATAGGTGCTTTTTTTAATGTTTTTTTCTTTTCTAGTTGTGCTTTACACTTGTAAATAACCAAAATATAGGAAGCCGTAAGATTAAAAAGCCATTGCAGGAGTGAAAAGTAGATAATATTCAATGAAACCTTTTTTGCCTCACGAAAAGTGTTAAGGTTTTGCAGCTGTTCACATACACTTGCCATTTGCTGTTGAGTGATGGAGTTCTGCTGTTGACATTCTGCATGACATAGTCATTTTTTATACACAGCGAGTGACAAGTGGTACACTTCTTCGCTTTCGCCCTCAGTGTGTTTCATAAACCTCATTATCTTATTGTGGATTTCGGACATCAAAACGTATGGCTGAAAGTTTACGTAATTACTAATAGTTGTTTCATATTTTCTGTACAAACGTGTACTAATTGTCAAAACAAGATAGGTTGAATGTTTCTATGTAGAGCTCAAGGGCGTACACAAAGGGGTTGGGGTTGAAAATCCCCTTGAGCTTGATATTTTACAAAACTTTATTACCTGCGCAAAGGAGATTAATTGTTTTCGCATACTTTTTGGTTGTTAATTTGTCGACTTAATGGAAACACAACGGAATAAATTTGCATGCAAATTTCAAGGAACATTGTCAATAGGCCAAAAACTAATAACTATATTTTGGTGGGAATTTGGGCTATCGTCTGCGTCCAGAAACTATCTCAACACTTCTTGCAAACCCTCCATCCACTACGCATGTTTAAGATTGTTTTCCGCGATAGTTCACTTTATCCGAAACAATTGTCTTTATTTTGTCAGCTAAGGCTGATCAGCGCGAGCGGTGACTGCATTGGCTACATTAGCAATTTCTGTAGCATGATAGAACTGTTGCACGAGCTCAAAAACAGCTTTTTCAACATAGAAGCATTCAGAAATTTAATAATGTCTTAGCTGGGAAAAAGGAAAACTAAAATTTTTCTGGACTTCTATACATAAAAAAATTCAAAGTTTTCTTGCTTACTTCATGCGCATTCACATTTCTTGTGTAGTTTTGCAAGATTCGATCTTGCAAACCGGGGTGTGCGCCAGCCGGTCCAGCCACACACTTTCTATGCTCGACTGCTCGTATTCGAAAAGACATCAGCGCAGCCTCATTTTGCAGCCGTAAATTGCTCGGACGCAGTGATGAGTGTGTTTTACTACCCTGTTTTAATGCGCAGTCTGATATTTTTGCAGCTATGAACTGCTGTGTCGTAGCGTTGATTGTATTTTCCTCCGATGTGCTAGCTTGGAGGGCTGATAGTTTATATTCAGTAAGGGCGTGCGCAAGGGGAGGTTGAGATTAACCACCCCTTTGAGCTTGATATTTTACGAAAACCTTATTACCTGGGTAAAGGAGATTAATTGTTTTCGCATAATTTTTGCTTGTTAATTTGTCGACGTAATGCAAATACCACGGAATCAATTTGCGTGCAAATTTCAAGGAACATTGTAAATGGGCCAAAAAGTAATTATTAGATTTCGGCGGAATGTCCGTTATCGTCTGCGTCCAGAAACCATCTCACCACTTCCTGCAGACCTTTCGTCCACTACGCATTTAAGATTGTGCTCCGTGGTAGTTCACATTATCCGAAACAATTGCCTTTATTTCGTCTTCTAAGGCTGATCAGCGCAAGCGCTGACCGCATTGGCTACTTCACCAATTTCTGTAGCATGATAAAACTGTTGCACGAGCTCAAAAACCGCAGTTGTTAACATAGAAACATTCAGGAATTTGATAATGTCTCAGCAGGGAAAAAGGAAAACTAAACGTTTGCTGGACTTCCAGGCCCGTAACCAGCTTGGGGCACCAGCAGGGGGGTGAATAGTTCTCTAAGAGGGGGAAAAATTTTTTAGGGAGGCTTCGCCCCCCCTGGTTACGAGCCTGTGGACTTCTATACATCACAAAAAACAAACGTTTTCGTGCGTATTTTATGCGTATTCTCAATTCTTGCGTAGTTTAGCAAAAATCGATCTTGCAAACCAGGGTCTGCGCCAGCCAGTCCAGCTGCACACCTTCAATGCTCAACTGCCCGTATTTAAAGAGACCTTAGTGCAGCTTGATTTTGTAGTTGTAAATTGCTCTGACGTAGTGATGAGTGTGTTTCATTCCCCTGTTATAACGCGCAGCCTGATATTTTTGCAGTTATGAACTGCTGTGTCGTTGCGTTGAGTTTGTTTATCTCCGATAGCCTAACTCGGAGCTCTGATAATAGTTTAGATCCAGTGCAATGACACATAAAATAAGGGAGTGGATGTAGAAAAATATGCATATTATGTCAACAAACTTCGCCAAAATGTTGGTGTAGAAACATGGAAATGATGTCGAATTGTGACGTCACAAATATCGCACACCAAATACAAATGACCACCATATGACCCTGAACCAAAACCCCCCCTATGAAAATTTTCTGTGTACGCCACTGGTAGAGCTCACTTGTCAGTATACAAGAGCATTTGAAAACCACAACTGAAATTTTCGACAGGAAATGAAAGGTGCAGTTCGTTACATATCATCACTGTAATCACTGTTTAAAGATTTCGGACTCACAAAATATGATAATATTTTCCAAAATGTGAACCACGGTATTGAAATCGAGTTTTGTTTTGTCCACTTTAATCCTTGCAAAAATTTTTGAAAAATCTTTTTTAATAATTCACTTTTCAACTCCTGTCTAGATAAATACTTTGAGAAACACGGTCAGACTTATTTTTTGTTCAGCAAAGCAGCAAAACTCGTATCACAGCTATGCGGCAGAGTGCACGTTTGGCTGCTGAATAGTAAACGTCACACTTCTTCGATGCAACAAGTGCAGAGCTGTGGAGCGAAAAAGTGGGAGAATTCGCCAAGGACCTGCTATGGCATTGTTTATTTGCTCTTTTATATCAATGCTCTGCTGCATCAATGGGGAGGGTTTAGCAGTTTTTACTCACGTTAAAATGCAATGGGCGGCACTGACGACCCATCTTCTGTTGAGCAAGGCACCTCCGCAAATTCCTCCCCTCACTGGTCCCAACCCACGTTCGAACAGGTGAACAATCCAAGGCCAGTCGCCATCGATTGCCGTCGCTCCACCTGGTGTGATAAAATATTTGTTAAACTCACGTTTTTACTGAACTTACAATTTTTTGTCTGCGTACATTCTATGTACATGCAGTGATGCCCTTCTAAAGTATTAGGAAGGCTTAAGAATAAAATCCATGATTTCTGAAGCATATAATGCGACCTTAACTCAAAACTATTATACGCAGTGTGCCATTACAGTCGTACTTACCGTGCGGTGACTCTGCATATTTGAAACATGCGTTTGATAGAATAGGAATATTAGAAGGTACACAATATTTCATTAAAAGTAATACAAGGTATATGGCCTACTTCTTTGGCACATTTGCACAAAATTTTTGCTTTATTTTGGAAAACAAAAAACTTGCTTCAGAGCTTATTAAATGTGGCTCTAGAGTAGTTCATAAGGTTTTTAACAAAACAATGCAAAAACCAAGTGAGACACTCTCAAGAGGGCCACCACGACATTTATGAAACACGGGGGTCCAAGAGGACCGCCTCTTTCGCCTACCCTAATATCCACTCTTGAGTACATCGCCAATCGCATAAAAGATGTGCTGCGTGCAACGAGATTAGATTAGAAATAATATAGGCTGGTTAACTGTCACCAACACATTTGATCAACCGTTTTGCGATCAAAAGACCTTGATCAATAAGGCGAGCATGGTTTGTGTGGCAAATGTCTGCGGCGGGTTTGTAATGTTCTTGTAACATTACACGGTGTGTAAAAAGTTAACAAGGACTCATTTGAGTACCTTGAGTATCAAACGTATAGCTTTGCAACATATTTCGTGAATGTTTGTATCAGGGCCGGCTGTAGCACCGTCGGCCCAACACCTTCTAACCAGCGTGCCCAGTGCTTCTCTAAATTACGAATTTTATAAACTTGACAGGCAACTGTTAGCGTTTGAAGATTTGGCTAAAATAACTCACACAAAAAATTATTATCCCAAGTTTCACATTAATACATATCTTCAAATTTTCAGGTTTGCTTGATAAGAAATTAGCTTCAAGTAAGTTTTAATGAGTTGCTTCTGACAATCCCATTTCATCTGACGTGGCTGTAATGCATTTATGCTTTTCATAAATTTAGCTCTTTAACTTAGATGAGTTCTTCGTTACAAACTGTAACTTTAAGGGTAAGTGCTGACTGTCATCACAAAATGCCAAAGAGTTTTGCAAAGCTAACCAAACTGTCAAAGTTTTAAATCTTTGAGTTAGTAACCTATCAGTTGTTGTTCATGATCTGATTTTGATTCAGGATCACCCCTATCAGTAAATGACGTAAAAACATTAACAAGAACGGAGTGAACGTACTTCGCTTTACGTCCCTTGGCAGAAGTCACGCTATAAAATGAAACACAAGAGCTAAATTTCCGCACAAGCTCTTGCTGCTATTTAGAGAAAAACGATTCTCACCAATAATTCGTCCGTCAATGAGAGGAGCAAGAAGGGGTCCGAGAGCAGGAACTGTGGAAAGGTACAATACAACGGTTATGTTCACAACGATCGAAATCGGTAACAACGCCAGAAACTGACAAAGCGCAGTGGTGCGTCAAATGTTGTCAATGTTTTTTGAAATTTATGAAAAACAGTAACGTTAAGAAAAGTTGAAGGAGAATTCCAATAATTCTGTTTAGACTCAGAACAAAGTTACTTCCTGACTATTGTCACGTATATAATAAACACGTTTGAGAGTTTCAAATTAATTCATTTTGTGACCAACTAATCTTCAAAAAAGACTTATGTTTTTATACTCTTGCAAAGAATTTTGGTCTTTTGTATAAAATTTGGCAACTGTTTCTATTTGATTCTCACATCTTAGATTATAAAAGCTTTTACGTTTTGTGATGCTTCCTTGTGACCAGAAATGCCATTTCCATTTACACATAATTTGATAAATGACCTAGGAATCGCTTTGAAATCACTGATTAGCTTAAATGACGTGATGTAATATTTCTAAAATAAACTATTAGCATTATTAGTGCAATGAGAGTTCACGTGTTTAAAGCAGCATGAAACACTCCACTTGCAGAATGATATGCCAAACCATTTATAAAAGGAATACATGCTGATGGAGCACATAATTGGTGCATGCGACCGATGGAAAGGTGGCAATGGAAGGTTGCAGATATAAAACAATCAAACAACCCATTTTACTGAAGCTTTTGATTGAACTATTTAAACTGAGTGTAGGAACTTTTAAAACTGTAGCATTTCTTGCACCTCATTAATCATTTGCTATTTGAAATTTCTGTTGTTTTAATGTGATTACTGATTAATCTGAAAATATCAACAATTTTAGTTGTGATCCGATTTCACAGGTTTGCTCAATGGTAATGTATATTTTGATATCAAATGCAAAAACTCTGCTGGAACTATTTTGCAATTCGAACTGTATCCACCTTTGTTCATACATAACGTTGAGTTCTAGTAGCAACGAGAACATAGCTGATTGGTTAATATTTATGTCTGCTGTGCGATTGTTCGTTGGTTCTGCTTGCATCATTTTGTTTGGCTTAGCTTGTAAAGATTACACCTTTGATAGGAGTGCTTTTAATGTAGGCTACTTTTTCAAAAAGTTTAGGGTTAACGTTCAGGGTGTATGCTTAAGTTCCGGTTTAGAATTTACCTTTCGGGTTTATGTTTACGGATTAGGTTTCGGGTTTAGGTTCAAGTTTTAGGTTCAACTTTTGAGTTTACGTTTTAGGTTTGAATTTTGGGTTTAGGTTTAAGTTTTGGTTTTAGGTTTTGGGTTTAGGTTTTGGGCTTAGGTTTTGGGTTTAGGTTTTGGGTTTAGGTTTTGGGTTTAGGTTTTGGGTTTAGGTTTTGGGTTTAGGTTTTGGG
>Ga0210059_1011154_pt1 | contig 13788 bp, 8 predicted proteins | sample Ectturendosymbi2_FD_188042 | JGI IMG/M metagenome (GOLD analysis project Ga0210059, IMG submission 188042) | Ecteinascidia turbinata endosymbiont from Florida, USA - Sample 2 (SPAdes) (version 2) | ecosystem: Host-associated > Tunicates > Ascidians > Unclassified | place: Key West, Florida...
TCAGTGTCACCTAAGTCTGGGAAATAGCGCTCGAATTCTTGTTTCAAAAGTCGAAGGTGGGCCTCAACTTCGTTCTTAAGCTCGCCCTCCAGTCCAACCTGCTTATTCTCAAGGGCAGTATCAAGATGGGTAAATGAAGCTGCATTTCCTTTTTGAACGTGACCATGCCACAAACCCAGTTTGGTCATGAAAGCTTGGATGTTATCATAGCTACTGATCTGGTTAGTATTCTTGCCCTGCAAGAGCAAATTTGAATTAAGCTCTTGGAAAATATCCATGAGGTAGGCCAACTGCAGCTGAAACCCCTCTGACGTGAACGATCGAAGGAGATTCCTGTTTCCCATGAGCTTCGAGAAATAGCTTCAGTTCATCTTTCATTTCATACACCCGGGCTAACATATTACCTTTCGATAACCACCGAACAGATATATGAAAGAGCAGAGTCTCATGATTGGAATCCATGTCCTTGCAAAGCACGGCAAACAATCTCGTGTTTACAGCACTTGTTTTGACGAAGTTTACAGCCCGTATGATTATTGCAAGCTTATCTTTCATTGTAGCAGAGAGAGAGTCCTGGCAGCCAGAGCCTCACGGTGGATCACACAGTGAGATCCAATGGCGTTGGGACTTTTCTGCTTTATCCTGGAAATAAATCCTCTTCTAGATCCAATCATTGCCGGGGCACCATCAGTGCAAACACCCACAAGTTTCTCCCACTTAATTCCGTTGTTGTCAAAAAATGTGGTGACCACTTGGAATACATTTTCTGCTTTAGCAGTCGTTTCTAGAGGTCTGCAAAACAGAATTTCTTCTTCAATTAAAGATGGTCCAACAAAGCGAACATAAACCAACAACTGAGACAATTGGGCAACATCAGTTGTTTCATCACACTGAATAGCAAAAAAAGGTGACACGTGTACCTTTTTAAGAACTTGACACTCAATATCCTTCGCGAGCTCATTAATCCGTATTTTAATGGAAGAATCAGAGAGAGAAATCTTCCCAAGCTTTGTGCTGCTCGCCTCCCCCAACACAAGACTGGCTGCTTTTAACATGCACGGTTTTATCAATGTTTCACCAATGGTGTGGGGTTTCTTCTCTTTAGCAATCATGTGAGCGATTTCATATGACGTTTCAACTACTTCTGCAGTTGTCGATTGGCAAAAGCACTCACGACTGGCAATTTTCATTATTTTGAAAGAGTCCTTCTTGCTTTGAAAAAAAGATGAAGGCTTATCTTGATGGCCAGGGTGTTTTGTTTGAAGATGACGTTGCAAGAGACTTGGTCTCAAAGCGTCATTGCTCAGATTTTCAAAACATATCACACATTGTGGTACAACTTGACCATTCACTGTGGTATCAGTCAAGTCATACTTCAGATAATCTTTGTCATACTTTCGCTTTTTTCCACTCATTGTCAATACAGTCGGAGCGATTACTACAAACACCTGATGATCTAGGCTAGAAATTAATGCTAAAACAATGCCAGAATGTTACCAAAAAGTAAATGTAAGTTACTCCAAAGGTACTGAAACTGAAACTTAGCATTGAACTACCTTCACTGCTTTGTTGGCTGACGTTTGACCTTGGCCAGCACGACAAGTTTTTTCAAAGCACGGGACTGACTATACTGTACATTAGCTTACTCACGCAGTAGCGCTGGCAACTGCTAATAGTTTAACACACTGTGAAATATTACTAACAGCGTTTTCCTCATCAAGTTCTTCTCACTCTGTAGCCTGTTGGCCTAGTAGTGTATTTGACTGGTCTGTACACTGATTGTGATTCGAATGCAGCAACCGAAATACGACACCTTATGAAGTAATAATGGACAGATTTCGGTGTGGAAAATTCAAATTAGTTCTGTTGTTCCTTGTTTTGCAGTTTTAGCAATGAGGATGTGTGAAGTTTTATAGCCTAAAATGTCGGTAAAAATAAAGATGTTATAGTGAATCAAAGTGCCTACACTGTAACATATTGTCGCATCTTCGACAATCAAAAGCAAGTGATTGTCCAAAGCGGTGGTTGTAAAAGCATGTTTTACGATATACGTTGTAGAGATTTTGACATTTCTCACGCCCCCCTTATGAACCTCACGCGCCCCCCAGTTTGAGAACCACTGCTCTAGTGCGTATATTAATTATGAGCCTAATTCCACTTAGTTACTTGAAATAATAAAAAGCATACTGAATAGGTAAATATGCAAAGGTTTCTTGAAACCAAAAAAATCTACTCTATAGCTTTCAAATAAAACGAGAATCGACTTCATAACAGTTGAGCTTTTTTAGTTATAAGCAATTGAAATATGGTCATGCATGAGAGCACACGAAAACTATGTCTGACTTGACCTTGATTTACATAAGTGCAAAGGTCATAAGGAAAGTGCCAATGATTGATTTTTAATCAACACACATTCTCTCAAATTTCCAGCTAAAAACAGTCGCAGATCAAAAAGATGTAAGAGCTTTTATGTCAGAGCACTAAATTCACAAAAAATATACATAAAAATTAAACCGGAACACTGCAAATTTCAACCAGCCATGACTTTGCGAACACTGGTCCGACTTAAAAAAATTCAAAATGTTTTGGAATCAGAATGATGAGATCTCTCTACTTATGAAATTTCATGTGTTTTGCTCACGGTCCGATATACAGTTTTGGATCGCCTGACATGGAATGACCCTGCCGGCATATTGGCCTGTTTGCAAGTTTGATCTGACTTCAGCCATCCTCAGTGTATTAACTGGTGTTTCTGCCTGTCACTTGCCTTTCATCAATGATTAGCTGTTGCCTTCCGACTGCTTGCGTTTTCAATAAGATTTATTGTCTTCAGTATGTTCTTTTATGCTTTCTGTGAGCCCTCTCTGTGCTGTATTGTTTTGCTCCCCTTTTTAGCTATCCTGACTGACCTTATTTTGCTTTTGATGTACCCAACACACATTGGATTATTGTTTACTGTTAAACTTTTTTATAATCTGTCTACACCTCTGCTTATTCAACTTCATTTGGTGGTGCTATGTGTCCTGTGGAATATGCACGCAAAAAATTCCATTATGGTCTGTGGGTAATAGTATCTTAACATCTATTTTGCATTTTTGTTTGGTTATGCATATTTTATGTTTAATAATTGATTTCAGTTTCAAACTTGTGATTTTGGGGTTGCGAAACATTGGTTTCACAAATCAGATATGAAAGTTTTTGTAAGCTTTGCAAAAAAATAAAAGTAGGTCTTCAGTGAATTTATTTCCACTGCATTTTTAGTGGCAATACTGTGCTTCATGCTGTCAGTTTCTACTAGGATGTTTGCCTAAGCCATCAAATGATAAGAATCAACTAAGCACAACAAGTCATGTGATGTCACGTCATGATTTTTTGAAGGCAGTGGCTACAGAACTGCCCGTGGATGTTTAAATTCGAAACCTTATTTGAAAACCTCTTGTAACATGACAGTAACGCACGACAAGAATGCAGTAGGTTTGTTAGAAACATACTAACCCTTGACGTCCAGCCGCTTTTGAGGATTTTCGACAAAAAAACACTGAAACACACGTGGCTTTGCACGAGAATTTCTCCGGTCCGGTTAGCGCTACAGACCAGGTAAAAAAGATGCGACAAGTCTCCTAGGGCCCAACCACTAGGCCAAAGTGTTTCGCTGAAGTTTTCATTGGAAACTAGGCTTGAGTCCGAGTCTTTTGAGCCTTTGATCGACTTTCTAGCATTTCTGGTTCAAAAGTTATGATCTAAAATAAATTAATTAATTATCTGATTAGCTAATTAGTCAAATATTTGTACTAACTTACATCACAACTTTTGAACCCGAAACCCCAGCAGGTCATCCAAAGTATCAAAAGACTCAGATTGTAGCCTAGTTTCCAGTAAAAACTTCATCGAAATACTACCACCTAATGGTTGGCGCCCAGGGCCAGGCAAAGTGGGCCAAGGTGGCCAAAAAGCAAAAAAAAAATTTTTCTTCGAATGCAGATTAGAAGACTTGCTGCGTCTTTAGAGACTTTTACCGTGTCTGTAGAGCATACCGAACCGGAGAAATTTCCGCGCAAAGCCACATGCGTTTAGGCGTTTTTCTTTTGAAAATACCCGAAAGCGACTGGACGCTAAAGAGTTAAGTAATACAAATATTTGACTAATTAGCTAATTATATAGTTATGTAATTAGTTTCCATGTTTTTGATCATGACTTTTGAACCAGAAATGCTAGAAAGTTGATCAAAGTCTCAAAAGATTTGGACTCGAGCATAGTTTCCAATGAAAACTTCAGCGAAATAATTTGGCCTAGCGGTTGGGCCCTGGGCCAGGTAACATGAGCCAAAATGACCCAAAAACTACTTCACTTATTACGCCACTGACAAAAAATCCGCAATCCCCAACCAAATGATTTATCTTCGAGTGCAGAATAGAAGACTGGCTGATCCGTTTAAAACCTTGAACAGCTCTCTACTGCAATCGGCGGAGGAGCTAGGGCGTTTGTAAAGCAACCGAAAACTGCTGGTTTTAGGCCGAAATCTAAGTACGAATATATCGTACGCCGGCTCTCTAAGTGTTGACACTTTGGAGTCCAGCCGCTTTCGGGGATTTTTGAAAAAAAACTCCCAACTGGACGTGGCTTTGTGTGGGAATTACTCTGCTCCTGTACCGGTTACGGACCTGGTCGAATTGTCAAAAGACGCAGCAAGTCTTGTAGTCTGCATTTGAAAAAAATTTTTTGGTTGGGGGTTCGGATTTTTTGTGAGTGACGTCATAAGTGGAAGTATTTTAGGCCATCTTGGCCCACTTTACCTGGCCCTAGGCGCCAACTGTTAGATGGTAGTATTTTGCTGAAGTTTTTATTGGAAACTAGGCTACAATCTGAGTCTTTTGATACTTCGGATGACTTGCTGGGTTTCGGGTTCAAAAGTTATAATCTAAATTAACTCTTTGGCGTCTGCTAGGATTCGGGGATTTTCAGAAAAAAAAACGTCTAAATGCACGTGGCTTTGCGCGGGAATTTCTCTGGTCCGGTATGCTCTACAGACCCGGTAAAAGTCTCAAAAGACGCGGCAAGTCTTCTAGTCTGCACACGAAAAAAAATTTTTGCTTGGGGGTTGCAGGTTTTTTGTGAGTGATGTCATAAGTGGAGGACTTTTAGGCCACCTTGGCCCACTTTGCCTGGCCCTGGGCACCAACCGTTAGGTGGTAGTATTTCGCTGAAGTTTTTATTGGAAACTAGGCTACAATCCGAGTCTTTTGATAATTTGGATGACCTGATGGGGTTTCGGGTTCAAAAGTTGTGATATAAGTTGGTAAAAATATTTGACCAATTAGATAATTAATTAATTTGTTTATTTTAGATCATAACTTTTGAACCAGAAATGCTAGAAAGTTGATCAAAGTCTCGGACTCGAGCCTAGTTTCCAAGGAAAACTTCAGCGAAACACTTCGGCCTAGCGGTTGGGCCCTAGGCCAGGCAACATGACCCCAAAACTACTTCACTTATGACGTCAGTCACAAAAAATCCACACCCCCAACCAAAAATTTTTTTTCCGAGTGCAATCTACTAGACTGGCCGATCCATTTAAGCCCTTGAACAGCTCTAGCGCAATCGGCGGAGGAGCTAGGGCATTGGTAAGGCAACCGAAAACTGCTGATTTTTAGGCCGAAATCGAAGTACGAATATATCGTACGCCGGTTCTCAAAGTGTTAATTCCAAACCTGGCAGGATGCTTTGTAACAGCTATAGCAACCGTTTCTATGATTTTTACATTTTTACCATTGTTGGAATAGGCACAATAAACTTTCAAAGTAAAAAATCAGTCAATCCACTCTTGTTTTCGGGTGTTTTGTCTCTCCAAACAAAGTGGAAAAATTTTTTGATTTCGATTTTCATAAACTGCACAATATGACTAACGTTTTTGTGCACAATTTGTGTTTCTATCCTGCAAGGTTTTCCATCCAGAGCCTTTTTAAAACAAGCCTTGCCCACTCAAGCACCAGCGCAAAAACCATACCGGTGTTCTAGCATCAGACAGCAGCCATGAATATACTGTGGACCGGCGGTCAAGTAGTTAATAGTGCAGGAGTGGCCAACCAGTCAGAGACCAAGAGCCACATTTCATACTGTGTTACCACAAAAAGCCACATCACAAAACATAAAACCTTGATCTTGAATCTGCATTATATGAAACACGCTTTCTTTTGCATGGCATTGTGCAAGGCTTTTGTGCTATATATAATTTCAGACAAGCATGTGGCCCGAAGTGTATGCCAACAGTTCGTATATCAGCTCCAACATGTTTGTTTCACCTTTTGCATTGCCTTATCGGCGATTACATCAACCTGTGCAGGCACATGCACATACACGTGAACATGTGTCACATGAATGTGATCGATTGTGCATGTGCTCGAGTCTTGCGCGGGTTGAAATTTTTTGTCCGCACCTGCAGGAGTTTGAGAAATTTTGACCGCACCCGCCCCGCACACTTCTAGCCCGAACCCCCCCCGCCCCGCACTTTTTCAGTCTCAAACCCGCACCTGTCTGAAGAAAACTACTAAAAACTCACAACTAGGGCAAGTTTTTGTTGCAATAAAATCGTGAGAAATATGCATTTATTTTTAACAAAAGTTGCATTTATTCACAAGCATTTTAAACGACACTGATTTACTTTAGTGATTTATTTAAATATGATGCAAAATATTTCCAAACATTATCTGGGGAGAAATAGAGATCTTTTGCCAAAAGTTTGCGTAGCATGCTAAAACTTCGCTCCACACTGCATGACATTGCTCGGCCATTTTTGGCCTACAGTTCTGGACTGATGTTTGTTTGGCCGGGTAATATCTACAATTGGTTTTAGGTCATTATTTAGTTAGAATCGGTTATCAAAGAGAACAGAGCTATACCGCAATATTTCTCAATCATGTTTCTTAAATCACACTTTTACATTTTGCTCAATAGGCCTACTTGATAAAAGTTGCATGTGAAAAAGGAAAAAGTTGCAATATAACATTCCTGCAACCAGCTCATCGTACTACATAAATTCTGAGTGTTTCAAAAGCTGTAAGAAAGGTTGAAAAACTTGCCTTGCTCATAACGTCTAAAGGCAAGTATAACAAGTAGCAAAATCAAGCTACTCATTCTTTTTCATTGACAACCAAAACTTTTCCACAGATCTGATCTTTCGCAGTCAACACATTTGAGGTGATAAAAACACGTTTCAGTTCAGTTGTGACTAGCTGTGCATTAAGCATTGTCTTATCCATTTAGAAGTGCTGCTAGACTGAATTATTCCTCACCAAGTACGACGGTAGCATTGGAAAATGTTCACATGCCCACCACATGGCGAGAGTCTGAGCTAATGTTTCACAACAGTGGGTCGTTACATCATAATGTAATAATTGCTGCAGGCCTACTGTCCTAAGCGCAATGCTGGCAAACAACTTCAGTATTGTACATCCACGTGTTTTGCGATTTTTGAGCTGATTAAGTTCATGTACTTTGGCTCAACACTCAGTTACCCGGAAAAAGAATTTCTCAACCTGCACCAAGTACAACCCGCCCCGCAGCAAGTTCAACCTACCCTGCACCCACACGCAAAGCATTGTGAGTTCCCGCACCCGCCCCGCAACCCATGTGGGTTAACCCGTCCTGCGCAGGACTCTAGCGTGTGCTTGCACAAGCCTCAAGCACGCTTCCGCGCAATGCGTGTGTATGTTGTACCCTGACTCTCAAGGAATACAGTTGGTACAAAATTTTGAGACACATGCACGAATAAATACAGCATTGAATTTGCCATAAGAGCTGCATGAAACCAGGCAAAGAGCCATATGGAGCCATGGGCTGGCCAGGCCTGTAATAGTGCATAATGGAGTTTTTGTGTAGTTTCCTTAACTTTATTACAATGTAGAATTGCCTTCAATAATATCATGAAACTGCTAGGATGAAAAATGTTTGAAATTGTACACCAGCTTTGATAGATCAGAAACTGAAGCTTTTTATATCTTTTGGCCATTGCTGCTTTACATTAAGTGTATTGAGCCGTGATGCTGCAAGCACTCTGCAATTTTAACAATGCAATGTAACACTCACCTGTACTGCAAATTGTAAAATATTTTTTCATTTTTCATGTGCCGTCATCTTGCTATGTACTGCATTTGTTTCACTCTTTTTGCTTGAACTTATGTCAGTTTTGGTATCCGACAAACAGTTTAGCTCAGCTATATCCAACTCCAGCTCACGGGCATGAAGGTTTGAAGGTTTCGTGTGGCCCAGTCAAAAGTTTCGTTGTTGTGTATGTCAGTGCTCTGCAACCTTTTTGTCATCGTGGAACCTTTGATATACTTTCGTGTTTGTCATGGAACCCCATTAAGAAAAATTTGCAAAACACAATTTGTAAGAAAATCAAATATGTCAATGTGATACAATTATACAAATGCAGTTACAGTAGCCCCCTCTTATTAAGTTCATGTTTAATAAACCTACCCACTTCATAAGCCCAAAATTGTCCAGCCCGGAATTACTCCATTAATATCTGTAATAAAAAAACCTGCATTATGAGCGCAAATTCCCTCTTAATAAGCTCAATTTTCAAATACATTTGCTTAAAATTGGGTTAAAAAATCGTCACAACTCACACTTGTTTGTCTTGCTTTTGATGGTTTCACACTTCGTTACGTTGCTGACTTCGTTCTTAATTCAACTCTTACATCACAAATCGCATATTTGTACCGTAATCAATGGCATGACAATTGGTGTTCTGTAGAATTTATCATCAAAATGGTGGAGATGTGTAGACATAGCCTTGTCTAAGAAACTTAAGGTTTTAAAAAATTACTAGCACTGTCAATGTGCTGCGGCCGAATAACTCAACATCTCTCTGGGTGCCAACGTCTGGGATAAAAGTACTGGTTCTTGTAATGTTGCCCAACCATTCTGCATTACATCAGTGATCTGCGCAGAGCACCGCGTTTTTGTTGTCAGATGAACTGATGAGTTGCTGTGTGGTGGGCACAAATGGGTGTCTCGATTTGAGATGCTGTGCATTTCCACTTGGTGGACAGGTGGAGCAGATGTCCAGGTTCCATGGCAATTGATCTGGAACTATTCCAGAGTAACTATATACTTTCAACTAGATTACTCCATGGCAAGGTATAGCATACCACTGACTAGTTTGCATGTGTGTTTTTGCAGAAATATTTTGGTATGAAACTCTTGCAAATTATGCAAGCACAACCAACAAAAACCTATCCAAGTGTGGACTACATCAAAAACTTTCCTAATCTTCACTGTAATCTCTGCTCCAGCCAAACAAAGAGTTGGTACGGTTGATACCCCATGTTAAATTCTCAGTAACAGATTTGTATTTTGTTTCTCAGCATTTCTAGTGGTACATTTAACTGCATTGCTGAACGTGCTATCAACACAGACATGCCTAACATTAAAATATTTAGTGGCTCTTCACACTGTGATTTGGCACAGAAAATAGCAGACAGGCTTGGAATCTCGTTGGGAAAAGTTGTTTCTCGGAAGTTCAGCAACCAAGAAACATGGTTAGTGTGGTTGTATTAATACCAATAAAGTGCCTCTGATTGATGTATCCTATAATTTATAGTAATGCTATTCAGTTGGGATGAAGTTGATGTAATAAACAGTACCTTATTTACTGCTTCAGTACCTATGAGATGGTGGTTGTGCAAGGTCACTGAACATAGAGGATGAAATGGAAAGGACACATTATTCAGTTTCTTGTTGCAATCACTGTGACATGAAGTCAATTGTTATAAAAATGTAGAAGTATACATGCGTTGTTGCTTTAACTTGGATTGAGCAATGCTCTATTTTGCAGTAACACTTAGTACTTTCCATCCCTCTCTGATATCATTTTGTGTCATCAAGCTGAAACAGCAGCACTCACAAACATACTGTTGGCTCTGAACATTGTGTTACATTAAAGCAAAATTTGGTGAAAGTTTTGACCAGTCTTTCATCACCTCATGGTTTCGTTAAATGTCGCGACTTGTAAGTTTCAGATTTGCATTTATTGTTTATTTTATTTACTTGTTTCAGTGTCGAGATCGGCGAAAGCGTTCGAGGCGAAGACGTGTACATAGTTCAGAGTGGCTGTGGCACAATCAATGACCACCTGATGGAAATGCTGATCATGATTCACGCTTGCAAAATAGCCTCTGCCTCAAGAGTCACCGCCCTCATTCCGCTTTTCCCTTACGCGAGACAGGACAAGAAAGACAAGGTACAACTGTGGCTGCTATATTAATCTTTCCGGGACCTAGACAGCATTTCACATGATTTTTTGTTATTTTTTTTGCAGAGCCGTGCTCCTATATCGGCTAAGCTGGTGGCAAACATGCTTTCCATTGCCGGTGCCGATCACATCATTACGATGGACTTGCATGCGTCACAGATTCAAGTAAGTTCACCTGCATGGTTTCGTTTGGCACATTAGCATTGGTGAACAGCGACGTGTCGAACGCGTTGACGTAAATAATGTCAAGGCTCCCTTGTTTTACTTGTAGGGTCACAGGTCCAATTAACGTCACGTGTTGCACGCACGCAGGTCACCCTTTATACCATGAAGTGCTGGGTCCGGATTGTCACCTGCTTTTTTTCGCTGATAACATTTCGGTCATTTTTTGCTGAGACATTTTGGTCACTGAAACATTCCGGTCATTTGTCTCACAGTTGTATTAAAACTCGCCGTAGCAGTGTTCATTGGCCTTTATTTTCAGACATTCTGACCAAAATGACTTAATTAATTTCTGTCATTTCAAAAACCTTTCGGTCTATGACTGATAAAAAAACAAGCTGTCAGAGGTGTTTTTTTGGCTGTAGTAAAACGGAAGAGCATTAAAGCTCCAACTGAAGCCTTGATATCACCCATACCTTGCCAAATTAAAAGTAGAATTTCTGGTTTATAAAAAAAACATAAATAAAAATGTGTTATTCTGCCAGGAAGTCACGTGTTCTACTCTGTCCATCTGTCTTTTCTCAGTCTCTTGGATTTTTCCTATGAAAGGTTAAGTATCGTTCCAAACGAATATGTCCTCGTTCAACGTTGCCTTTTTCGTGCTTTAGAAAATCACTGCAAAGCGTTGTGGAGTAATTCGGCTGTTTTGTCGAGGGTGCCACGTACAACAAGTTCCCTGCTTTCAATAGCGGACTGAAGGTCGGTTAATTCTCGCTTCAAACTGATTTGACGTGGAGTTTTTGTTCTGATCAAAACGAATACTTAACAGCGTGGTTTACCAATAAAACTGGCGGGCGTCTCGTTCCTTACTGTGAGAGTCGCTTTTCTTTTCGTCAGGGTTTTTTCGACATTCCTGTTGACAATTTGTACGCCGAACCGGCCGTTTTGAAGTGGATCAGAGAAAACATCGTGGAATGGAAGAACTCGGTGATTGTGTCGCCGGACGCTGGAGGCGCCAAACGGTGGGTTGGATTGGGGTGCTACGTGACCAGCAGCGACACAGCGCGTCATGGCGGCATGCTTCAGCTTATTCCGACTTTGTTTGCGCGTTCTGTTTGCATTTTGCACTTGGCTGTATGTAGGTCAGTGCAAAGTCGTTTAACTTCGCTCATAACCTTCTATTTCCAGCGTCACGTCGATAGCGGATCGCCTGAACGTGGAGTTCGCGTTGATTCACAAGGAACGGAAAAAGGCGAACGAGGTCGACCGAATGGTGCTCGTCGGTGACGTCAAGGAAAGAGTTGCCATTCTGGTCGATGACATGGCCGATACTTGCGGGACCATCTGTCACGCGGCAGACAAGTATGTTACTTTGTTAATGACTTGTTGCATTGTTGATATTTCTTGCATTCGAAGTTTGACCTGCAATCGATGCGACGGCAGGGTAGCAACATAAGAGACTGACTTGGGACACGAGCTATGAAAATTCATATCACTCACTTCCGTAATCTTCGGCGTGACGACATTCGTTGCGTCATAGAGTCTTACCCTGTGTTTACAACGCGGGCTTTCGAAACGAACCAGCGAGCGCTACGCAGCACTTACGATGTTGCGAGTTTGGTCCAAAGTTTCTTCAATTTCTCCTGAAGTGTTGGTCGCGTCGAGGTGAAAATCTGTTCTTTTTGGAAAATTTACTGCTTGGGTTGATATCGCAATCGGAACTACACAGACCAGCTTTCTCTGTTGTGCTCAGCAGAGCGTTCTGCGTCGATATATTCACTTAATACGCGGACATGTTATATCTTCATCTGAGGCGGCTGGTTGTACATTGCTGCAATCGACTTAAACAGCAAAAGCAAGTCGTGACCTGCGTGCAATCATTTGCACTTGCTTACGCTAAAAATAGAAAGTGACTGGCTAAGTGGTACAGGCGGTTGACCACGCGTCAACAAAGCTGGTAGACTGGGTTCGAATCCTGGCACGGTCATATTGAAGAATTGAAAAACGGTATGTGCGTTGTGTCCAGCCTCGTTCCCGGCGTTGATGGGTGGGTGCGAGGGAACAGTTCACGCGCGGTGCTGCCATTGGTTCCCCAGCAGTGCAGCATTCACTGCGAAAGCAGCCGCGTTGCCCAACGCGCAAGCAAGCGGAAGTGGGCGCCGCAGACCACTCGTGACACTCCGAAAGGAGTCACAGAAACCGAGTAGAAACGAAACTGGACTGACGTGATTATGCCCGCAACGGTTGACATCACATCCGTTTTGACCTTCCTTTTTCTGGTACTTTGATTTTATCGCCTGCTACTGAAAAAAGGTCGCTGCGGCTTAGTTTAGTGCGTGGAATTTCGAATCCATTTCGGTTCTGGTGAAAATTAACTGTTCGGGACGTTTACTTCGCTGTACCCCCTTCCGTTTCAGCCTGTATCTGCTTTAAGTCCCAGCAACACACCGGCCCCGATATAAAGGCGTCCACGGTGCTCAGGCCCAAATTCCTATTAATTGCTTGACGACCACGGCCATTTACGAAACAGTGGCACATCCCGGACACCAAATATTCTGAAACGTGTTTTAGCAAAGCGCCATCGGAAACGTCGAAGCTGATACCAGCAACGCCGACAGCTCAATCATGTCCTTTCAAACGCAGACCACAAAAGCTGGTTGCTTGCCAGCATCTGGCATTCGCCAACTTGATAAGGAAAGGGATCGCGAAAACTAAACGCACCGTTTGCAGCTTGTCAAGCTTGGATTTGAGGCACTCGTTTGTGTCACGTGAGCTTTACTTGACTCATATGTGAGAAAATAAATCGTGAAAACAATTCTGGTGAATCAGCGAAAGATTTTCCGTTGCGGATCAACTGAGTGTCGCCTCTTCCACAAGTTAGCAGTAGAGTGAGGGCTGTTCGCTATCACCCTTTCTTCAGTAAGTTTTGTCTACTTTACTAACCCCTAAGAGCGAACGCCTGAAGTTTAAAACTTGCGATAGGACCTTAAAACTTATTCATCACTGCTTCGCCGTACCTTCAGTTCTTGACTTCCCCACGCGTGCTGTGCGTGCATTCCGTGCTTATTGGCTCACGACAGTGCTTGGCTTGATATTGTGCGTAGAGTAAAATTTGTGCGGCTACTATTTGGCAATTGCTTTCACCACCGACGCCCAATGCTGCAAAACAGCACCAGCTCGCAAATACGTACTCGTGATAGGTCAAGACTGCGCCCGCCATTGTGCGGGCACCCCCACGAAAGATGTGATTTTTAAGGAACATGTGCGAAACACTGACCTAGAAGGAAGTCAAGAAGAATGTGCGAACCGCGACAGATGTCCTTCTAAGTAATGCCAAACTTCGCTTTTAGTTGCTTACGAAGACCCTCTTTTCA
>Ga0210059_1011155_pt1 | contig 13786 bp, 12 predicted proteins | sample Ectturendosymbi2_FD_188042 | JGI IMG/M metagenome (GOLD analysis project Ga0210059, IMG submission 188042) | Ecteinascidia turbinata endosymbiont from Florida, USA - Sample 2 (SPAdes) (version 2) | ecosystem: Host-associated > Tunicates > Ascidians > Unclassified | place: Key West, Florida...
ACTACACCCCTGCTGGCAGGTCTGATGCTAATCAGTAGTCATCTTTAGCATAGCCTACAGCTAATCTAGCGCGCTTCATTGTAAGCTTACCTGACATGTAGGCTACGTTTTACTGTAAGGTTTGCTGCTTTGGAATTTACGTTGTCACTGAGCTCTCTAACCTGTAGTTAACTGCATTGTAAGTTCGTTGTAGCGTAATTTTAATGCCTTCGCTTAACTACAGTAATAACATGAGCTGCACTCATTCATAAAAGCTTGTAGGAAACAATAGTATGGTCTGCAGTTTATTCAAGTTTTGTCCACAGTATGCTCAGTCCCGTCGCCACGGGGGTGGCTTTGGTGGACTTAGACCCCAAACAAAACTCCAAGCCCCCCAAATTGAAACGTGAAACACTATAAATCAAGTGGAATTTTTGTCAATTTTTAGAATATCAAGCCCCCCCGCACAAACGCAAAGCTCCCCTACTGAAAACTTTCCAGCAACAGTTCTGAGTCTGCTATTTATTCCTCTTTTGTCTACAAGAATCCCAATCTTACTCAAATGAAATAAGAATTTGAATACTTACGTGCGCAGCGGCATTGCCAGCCCAAAATTTTAGGTGGGTCAAAATGTTTGATTTTAGGCGAGCAATAGTATTGTGTTTGAGAAACTGCCTCTTAAAGTACGAAATGACCAGATAGGCCTATTCTAAAAAATTTGGGAAGGCCAAAGCCCCCTGACCCCCCTGGCAACGCCTATGTACGTGCCGTTTATATAAGGTATATGTAATGGAGGCCTAAATACTCCATGTGAGCGCTTACGTATTTATATGACATTGGGACCATATTTTTTGTATAAAAATGTGTTTATTAGAACTTTCATTTATAGCGAAATAAACACATTCGGACTGCCCAAATTGAGCAAAATAAGCTTTGCATTTAAAATTTTGCCCTTATCCCTGTGCAAGAATGGTTTATTTCAAGGTTATCCAAAAAAAATCACCCCAATAGACGTTTCTGGGTCGGAAACCATCGATCAAAACATGTATCTGAAAAATTTTAGGGGGGTGCTTCAGCCCCCTTAGCCCCCCCCTGGATCCGCCTATGGAAGTGCAGTGTGACCGGCATCCATGTGTTTAAAAAGCTTGGTAAAGAATCGAGTGTTGAGCGATGAACTTGTCAAGTAATTAACGACTATAATTACCACAGAAAAATGCTCGTGAAGCATCCTCGGAATGGTTTTGGACACGAACGTCATTTTACTACGTTTACATGTCAAGCGACGGTCCGCAAAAACGAGACAGGCCGTTCTAACGTCATTGTACCGTTTGGTTTACATGTCTGAAAGTCATCCACGTGTGGCAGACGCGTCGGTAAACATCTACTGTGCAGGCTAGTGAACAAAGGGTTGTATGGAGTTCGAAAGCATGTACACTGATTACAGATTTCACGAATTTGGCAATTGCTGTTGATGCCTCTCATATTGGTGCCGTGAATTATGGATCATGCTGCACACTGTAAAATACAAACGTGCACTGACGTTTGCAGCACACGTTGATGTCACATGTGCAAACTTACAGTCATACAGATTTTACACAGGTTTCCTAAGCACAATGCTGAAAAACATTTTGGAGATTACCGCTTAATATTGCATGTGTCTGCAAGTGCCTAGGTGGAACTTTTTGTGACACATCAGTCAAAATCTTTAATTTACACTGATACTTACTTAAACTAACAGCCTAATGTCACGTAAATACAAAACATTCAGTATTTGTTATGTTAAATATATCCCATGACATTTTTTCAAGGAGCAAGTGAAAAAATTATATATCTTTTACTACTATTACCACTGATGCCAGAAAGTTGTCCTATTTTTGCAAGCCTGATTTATGAAGATTAGTGCGACACACAAGGTTCTCACTTTCAAAACAATTATTCCTAACGCTGCCAAGCCACTCCAGCTGGTCAGTAGCCTATTTAAAATATATATATTTGTATTTAAACAGAGCCTCTTATCATATGTTGTGCACAGCTTTCAGCCTTTATTATAACTAAGCATCTTCTCAGTAATGTTTCATTTCTAAACAAGGGATATCTAAAACTGGCAGATAGCCTACATTTCAATAAGTATATTTTAGTCACTGTAGTAACTTCTACCTTTATCACCGCTGATGGCATAGAATTATTGCACTCAGTTTTTTAATGACATGTAAAATGCAGAAGCAAACAGGTTTTAGCAGGGTGGTTTTTGAACACTTGGTTAAGATTCTTGCCTTCAAAATTAGAAATCCTAACACTGCCAACCCAAAGCCTTCACTGCTATCTTTGTAAAACTACCCATCTTCGCCGACGTGCCTTGTCGACTGCATGGTAATTATGTTGGTGTTACACTTCTAAAACTGAACTCAACACACTAACAGTTAATAACGGTGCAGTCATGTCTCATCTTGAGACAAGCACTGAATGCTAGCCGTGCTAGGTGCTAGCCTAGCACCGTGCGGACGAGACCACGTACACTTCACAACGAGACGTCTTCCTGTCGAGGTGACCAGCGCATTGGCTCGTTCAGGGCGCTGACTCAGCAAATCACATTCAGAACCAGACCACTTGTTATCCATATATGGTAACGAGACAACGCAAAACTGGCCATGTAAACATAGTATTTTATAAATCATGCAATGCGTTCCTTGAATTACTGGATTTTTCTGCTTAATGAAAACCAAGCCAGATTTTACATGAAGCACTTGACCACCATCAGTGCACTTCCCAACAAACTTACTCAAACTCAAAATCCGGTTTTGTTAGAACAAAATGAAGCAACACGTGAGAATCATTCTCCAGGCTAAAAAAGTTGAACTAGACGTAGAAGCGGGATTCTTTTAGATGAATTGAAAACTGCAAAAAACAAAAATCTGAGATACACACAGTAGCTGCTGTACACGCCGTAATGGGAATGCTAGTGAGTGCGCAAGCTTAGACCAAAGTAGGTTTTTTTTCTCTAAATCAAGTTTTGCTTTTTGCCGAGCTAATTGATTATTCACCCACTTCTTCGGGAAAACGGGATGGTGGCCACCTTCATCGTACAATAACCTTAGTAATATTGGTTCACACAGTGCTATAGCACGTAGGAACAGTTTTTCCCTTGAACTGAACGCGCTTGTTTTTAAATATAAATAAGGAAACCAAAATGTGAAAAGATAAGCTAAAATGAGCTTTACTCGATTCGATGTTTCTTAGCTCGCCAGCACTACTGTAGAGCTGCCACAATTTCAGCAGTGATCTTATTCTCCTTCGCCCTCTTTTGTGGTTCCTTGGGAAGTGCATGTTGCAAAGTGAAGATGATAGAATCAACGAAAAAGAGTCAATACCATTTTGTTTCGGGATGGATGTCTCTGTTTGGTGGTAAATTTATAGTTATTTAATTTTGTATATGCAGCATGCTTCCAGCAAAGCTTTGCGTTTTGTGTTTTCTTCATTAACTGTATAACGAAGATCTGTTGTATCCAAACTTTGTCCAGACAGTTGGAAATGCCAACAGGTGAGTCCAATGTACAAACACCAAAACAAAAAGTTTTGGATAAAAATGTTAGCATTTCTTATAAGGTTTGTTCCTAATAAGGTTTCAAATGTTACCAACTTTTGAGGCAGAATGTTTTCTGCGGTTACGTCATTTTTTCGCAACCAGTGCAAATCGCTATACACGTTCCAGACGAAGTCAAGTTCAGTTGTTTTCCTTTTCAGTTACTTCTTTTAATCAACTTCCGATTTTGGCTTCCTTGGTGGAATTAAAATATTTATCAAACACGACCGAATTTCAAGTGCGCTCGGATCAGCAATCCGTGGACTCAATGTGCGCTGCTGGCTTAGACAGATGTCATATAACCGATTAATTTAAACTTTGCAACTTTTTCTCAGGTATAGCATCAGCATCAGCCGGAGGGTGGTATTTATGGGAGATTTACCAGGAAAGAATCTGGTATCATCAGATGCCGAATGCAGGCCTTGGATACACTGTCGGTCGTGGGATTTATCTTGCACTTGCATCTGGATTGCTAGGCCTTATTGCTGGTAAGTTAAAGTATTGCTATATAATAGGGGTGGCCAATTCTGATTAAAGTCCCAGCCGCACAATAAAACTCAGGCTTCAGGAGCTGCAGCAGACGATGAAAGTTACAAGTTTGTATTTACCCACACGACGCAGATTTTCTGGAGTAAATATTGCAGCCACCAGTGGCGTAACTGACGGGGAAATAGGGGCAAATCTTCTGAATATAAACCGTTTCTTTTAATGCAAAAACCGAGCCCCCACTTAGTTTGTATTTCGGTTTTAGTAGTCTTTAGGTTTTCAGTACATTGTTGTTTTTGCGTTTTTCCTGGTATTTTCCGGCAATTTAAGGTTTTAATATAGCCATCCATCCACATCCGATTCACCATAATTTCTCAAGTTTTTTTCTGAGTGTTGGCTAGTGGACCCCCTGCAGTGGCCAGCGGGACCCTTTCAGCTAAGTTTCCCCCTTGGCTTAAACCTCTAGTTACGCCACTGGCTGCCACCCAATGCTCTTGTGTGTCTCAGTCTGAGCTGCAAATTGTTTTAAATTTGGCTGGTAAGAGGTCATGGCTGTTCGTATTAGTCCCTTTATTCTTTTAAAGTTTTGGCCTCTCCGAGATTTCGAAGCGCTCGTTGCTTTCTGTGTTTGAAGCAGTGACGTGAAAGTGTGGTTTTGGTCTGGCGAGGCATTGGCAAAAAGTAACGCGATTAATATCGAAAAAAGAGTTGAAACAAAGACTATGTTCGAAAGTGCAACCTGTTAAGGAGCAGGGTTGCCGGGTTTTCATGAGTAAAAAAGCCACATCAACCGTAAAAAGCCAGAAAACACCAATAAAGTCAAATACAAGATAAACACACAATGACTCTTTTTAACACCCATGCAAGTTGTACAGCATTTTTAAAATAAAATATATATACATACAGCATAAAACTCAATCAAGTTATAAATGTCTCGAAATATTAGGTTTTGCTAATGAGTAACCTGAAACAAGCATGAAACAGCAAAACTAAAAATTGTGAATTTCTAGTGCAGAATCTCCAATAAAATTTTATCATTCTCTGTCCAGAAATCTGCCAGTGTCCAGAAATCTGCTAAAGTCAATCTGCCAAACCGACATATAATTTGAATCGTTTAAAAAACGCCAAAAAGTCAAATTTCATTTGGTCTTTTTTCAAAGATAAAAAAATCCAAAAGATTTTTGAAAAGGCCAAAAATTACAAATTCGGCTTCAAAAAAGCCAAACTGGCAACACTGCTAAGGAGAGCCACAGAATGCATTTGCCTTACTTTTAAAGGTTATGTGCTTCACATCCAGACCGATTTAGCAATTCGGCTTTGAGGTGATAATTATAAAACCTTCAAATCGTTCTTCTGCAAGAAGGTAAATGAGTCAAAAATCATAGACATCACTCTAGCGAGATAATAATTTGTGGGGCCAGTGTTGCGGAATGTGAACAAGTGGCCACTGTCGGAAAACCACATTCGGATGCATTGATTTTATGAGAAAAGTTAACTATGTCAATATATTTCCAAAAGCTCAAAAATTCACACTTGAAGGCTGAAATAGCCGCTGTTTGGCCAGCCCTGCTGTAAAAAGGCTGCTTCCGTTATGTTCATTGGTTCTCGCGTTATGTGAAACAAACGGCAAACCTTTCGTGAAAAACTGAGAACTCATTAAAAGTAATCATGATCAATTCAAATGACAAATATGTCAACTCTATGTCATCAAAGCAACGCAATATCTTCCAACAGAGGCCTGGATGAAACATTCCGATAGTATTTGAATTATATTCGTTTTAAGGCAGAAGGTCATGTTATCACCGCAGTGACTGGATCCATCTTTTCTCTGCGTACTGTTATTTTTGACGTCTCTCGAAGGCTCTTCCTACTTAGAAAGAAATAATAGCCATTGGTTATCTGCTGTTCAAACTGAACTTTTAAGTATTACCTCATTGTTTTTGTAGTGCCTCTTAGCCACTTCTCTACAAAGGAGTGATGGAAAAACAAAACAAACAAGTTTTCGGCCATAGACTTTAAAAGTTGGTGAAAGTTTTTCTCGCAAGCAACTAGAAATTCGGTATCGAACATTTGGAAAATTTCTCGTGTGGTGACCTTTCTGATATCCAGCTGAGATGGCAGTACGCGGTGGAAATTCAAAGCCACTGCCTATAGAGCAACGCTTTGTTACTGCATCGCCCATTCCTTTCTTGGTTTTCGCAAGTGGTGGATGTTCAGGGATTTACACCCGAAACGGATAAAATAGCTGTCGGCAGTGAATTGTCGAACTTTCTCGTTTGGAAGATTCTTTAAGGCCACAACTAGGTGGGGGTTGATATTAGGGGAGGCGAGCGAGGCGGTCGCCTCGGACTCCTTTTTTTCAGAGATAGTGTGGGGCCCCCTTTGAGAGTTTCGCATTTGGTGTTTATTGTTTAGTTGAAAAGTTTATGAACCACTCTAGCGTCACATTTTATTACCCCTGAAGCAAGCCATATGCTTTTCAAAATAAAGCAAAATTATGTGCAAATGTGCCAATACCTCTCAACAACTTTAATGTTCAGAAAAAGAACAACTTGAAATTAAACGACTTCAAACAATTTGCAATGTGAAATGACTTTCACGCATAAGCAAACTCCCAAACAAAATGAAGAATTTAACTTGCTTTCAGCGAATAAAGTTTCTGTACAGTAGAGCATGTGGAAAATATAGGGGCTCCTTTTTTGATATAACGTGAACAAATGTAGAGTCCAGGGCGCTTTTTCAAGACCATATATTTTCTTGAAAAGGCGATGTTTTGGGACCACTTTCTAAGAGTTATCCTTGGGCTTCTAAATTATAGTATCCACCCCTGCCACTAGGCCTATATGATTTTTTGTACATGGGATAAATTATTTTACCACTTTGGATAAAATGCCTCATAGAAATATGAGCTTTTTACGAAACATCGTAACCATAGTGTTCAAAAACAATCACAAGGCAAAGATCATCAGTTAATCATGATAAAAAACGCTCTGGCGCAGCGTTTGTATTTAAACAGTGTAGTAGCGCTGGACGGCCGGAGTTAATAGTTCTTGAGAATTTTGCAGGGTTCTGTTTCTTCCTTTCCCGCTCGTTGTCTCGCAAAAGCTCTGCCGAAGATAACACCCCAGACTTTACAAGCATTCCTCGTTCAACATACAAGCGTGATCCAACTCGCACACGGTATAAACCACGAAAAGATCATTTGAGCAACGGAATAACTGACTTTATTTGAGGATGAAGCTCATTTGAGGATTGGACATAATAAACTTCCTGGTTTCGTTGCTGCATGTTTTCGTTGTTGTATTACGTGCGCAATATTCACTTTTGAATCCAGTGTACCCACAAACACGTTGGAGATGTTGACTTCATTACTTATTTGTAGCGTAGTTGGAAGCGAATTAAGTGGATGTAGACAAATAAAGCTTGTACACAGATGTTATGTGCAAACCTCGCATCGAATCTATATTAAAGTGCGGCGCAATGAGCATCACCTGGATAGTTAAACTGAAAAGAAAGCAAATAAGCTGCAGTTGGTATTTTTAATCAAAGGGAATGTATGCAGGGTCGCAACCAGCTGATATTTTCGGGGGTGGGCAGGGGTGCACACAGGAAGTTTTTAAGGGGGAGGCTGAAATTTTGAGAAAAATATTTTGCTCTCATTAAAGTACGGGCTATCTTATTTACTATAACATTTATGTCATATATGCTATTTCAATTTTAACACATCAACACTTGACCAGGTCCAACCGCGACGTCTGTTTTTCTTTGCCCGTTTCCCCCCGTTACCGTGATTTTGTTAATCTGTCAAAGCACGATGCGATGTAGTGTGGCACTTCTCTGCAAAATTTTGACATTGTTTATGGACGTTTGTAACACGCTCAGTATACCGAGATACTGTTTTTAAAAGCACTCTTATGTTATGTAGTAGAATTACTTCATACCACTTCCAGCAAATTCTGGTGTCTCAGTCGGCTATTACAGTATTTGTCACGAAATATTATCAACAGAACTTTTCTCAACATCGCAGACAAGCAAAATGCACTGCAGTACCACTGCAGATCGTAGAATTATCTCACAGCCACGCTACATGGTTGTTGGTCGATACCAAAAGCAAAATACCTTTGTTAAATCACCAAAACAGAAATGAAACAACAGTTTCTACACATACTCGTAAAAGAGAGCACAAGCGTTTGCGAATTACTATTGTATCATCTAACATATTCGAAGCAGTGGTAGCAAACAAAGTTTAGCCGACATATCACTAACTTTACAGATAATTGCGCAAGGTACAGACAGATGCCGCCATAGAAATTTTGAAATGAGAGAATGGACAGGGACAGATGCTCTTCCGGAGGTTCTTGGAGCAACCCATGCATGCTTATTTGGCCAACTAAGCACGTGACATCTCTCACTCTCTCTTACAAGCAAACCGTCACGGCAAACGGAATCGTAGCGAATAAATATGAAGCTCCAACTTAAATATGAAGCGTTGCGGGGAGCCTTTAAAAAGAGGTCAGATGTTTGCTTGTCAGCAGCCTCCACTCGCAGTCTTAAGGCAGCTTTAAAAACTCCGTCATTGCAATCAGTTTCGTTCAGCGAAAATGCACCAGCGTCTCTGTTACCCCTCAATGGTATTTCTTGGCGACCGCAAAATTCAATAGTTCTGATGATATGGGAAAGACGATTTCGATTTTCCTCGACAGCCTTCTGTCGACTGCTGTTTAAAGTATTTCGTACATCTCTGGATTTGTCGGCATTTGTCTGCACAAAGTTTCGAACATGGCTCCACATAATTTATGATAGTGACAGTTTTGGTGATTATTGTAATGTTCCTTTGCCTTTTTATAATTGCAGTGTGGTCCCGAAACTAATGAGCCAGGTTTTGCGCTACGACTGACAGTCTGAGGAGCAAACACAACGCACCATTTGCAAAAAGCTCCATTGTAAATATTACTGTACACTAACCATGTAAATTCGTTTAACCATTGCCTCTGGAAACTTCGATTTTGAGCACCAACTGTTACATATAGAAACGAGAAACCTGGAGGGGACAAGCAATTAAACAATACCTTTCGTCGATCAGCATCAGTCAGGGGAACTCCAACGAAGTTACCAATATCATTTTCACTACTGAATACTTAACTGGCAGACTCTGAGCACGAGCTGGTGTCATTTCTATCTCTTTTGCAAAAGTCCCTTTCTCTTGACAAACTCCTTTTCCGCTTGCGTTGTACAACTACAAACTTATCCATTTTTCCTCGCACTCTTCTGACTATCACGGTACCCGAAATTCGAACTACAGGAACAACAACAATCGTAAAGCATTGCGCAACACGTGCAAGAGTTTCTACGTCATAGCATGTATGAAGCGGTTTCTCTCAATGTCATTATGACTCATGAATCGCAACGTCTTTATCGAAAAGCGACATTCAGCGAGGGTTTCCTGTAGTCTTAGCACGATTTTCTTATTGCAATTGAAGTGTAACACTCGTAACGTAACAAGGTAACAGATCACTAGTTATAATCGAAATCTTTATACAGCTATGTATGCATGTGCGGAATTGTTTTGTGTTTTAACAAATGTCAGCAACAAATTTGTGTTTAGGCGATTTCCGTTAAGGGGGGGGGCTCTAGCACCCTCAGCCCCCCTGCGTGCGCCCCTGGGGTGGGCAATTGCCTGATTTCCATTTCCCTTTGTTGCGGGCCTGAATATGTGCACTTCACCAACAAAAAATTTGCAAACATTTTCTCCAGTTCTTGCTAGGTTTCTGAAACAGCATACGGATACATCATCGGATACACTCAAAAATACATTACACATTACTCAGATGAAAACAAATGTTTTCACAACGCGAGGATGAAAGCAACCAGTGGCGCGTGCAAGGGATGGTCATGTAAGGTAGTTTCTTAAAAACGACCATTGCGAATCTTGCAATGAGCCGCTTCGTCAGCAAATCTTTTTCTCTGGCCTCTCAGGTTCTACCACACATCTTACTGCGAACTTTCAAGCTTATCTGGTGCACCTTTTCCGACTGCTCTCTCACCAAATGCCGCAAGTCTCGATTCGCCGCTGCAAGCAGCACATTTATAATAGCTATCGAGAGCAAAGCTACGAATATAACACGATACTAACTTTTTTGCTATCTCTGTAGTTCAATCTTGCAAAGGTCTTGATGCAGAATTGCGGATGTTCCCACTGGTACAAGTCAGAATAAGGCTTTACAAGCTCAAAAATACTCGAAAAGATCTATGAAAACTGAAAACCTTTTAACAATACACAGGTGAAAAGCGAGATATGATAAAGGATCACATAGGCCTGCACTCTTATCTACAAAAATACAAGAGCAATTTTCATAACGACTTTTCCACACATGTAAATTGTATCTTGTTGGGATCATCTTGAGTTAGACATCTTCTTCGCTGTACACAGGATTTCCGAAGGTGAGTCCGAAGTCACTGTTCATTGCGTCCATACCAGGGATTCCAGTGACGCTTGAGTCGACTGATCCGTCGTGGGCAACTGCACTTCTCTCCTGCTTCTGTAAAAATACGTCGTTTACTCGCTTTCGGTATTTAGCAAAGAAATAAAAAATGTTACTAGTTCTGTCAGGGAACTGATATCAAAACTACAATCTCCAGTGGTATCGCATCGACATCACCAAAATCAACTCGACTGCAAACGATGTGAGACTATGAACTAGACACAGCTACAAAATCCGCAACTGGAATTGCAAAATGTTTTGCCCAAAATTTTCGAAGTAGCGATCAATAGGATGCGTTTGACATAAATAATCCAGTTATAAAAATACCTAATATCTCCCATAATTCCGGGCAAAATCAACTTGTTGAACACCAAACGGGTTAGTAGAGTTTTCATTTACAAGTTATTCCTTGAAAAGTAAAATTGCTGATAATTGCTTCTTCGCTTTTTGAAGTTGTCTGATGCACTTCAAGGGGTTTGAATTGTCCGAAAGACAAACATTGTACTTTCGACATAGCTACATTTAAAATTTCTTACCTTATCCAGCGATATGTCGTACAGCGGATTTTCAATGGTGGTGTTGTAGTCTACCAATTTCTTGAATGGATTCGAGAACCTTCCCGATGCTCTAACGCACAAAATTTCTTATGTTTTTCATGTAACATCGGATTGCCACCTTTAACTGGAGGAAGATATTGCAATCCATTCCATAGACATTTAAAGTTAAAGGCTTCCAAACATGGCTTACCTTTTACGATACACGACTCCAAGGAAGAAGATAAGTATCACACTTAGAATCACAGCAATAACAATGCCAGCAATCGCTCCTCCGCTGAGACTGTTGTAATCATTGTTTGGACTTGACGAAGCCAAAGTCGCGTTAGTAATTCCAAGATGGTTAGATGCTACAAATACGAACAAAAAACTAAAAATTTATTGATACAGTAGTTTAAGGAGAAAGTATAAGGTTTAAAACTGACGCATTGTGTTTGGAAATTACCGTAAGTCGAAGAGCACACAGTGGGCTCAAATTAATTCACCAACATTAGCGGTCTCTCGACTCCGGCATTAACCTGAACTTTGAGACACAAGACAGAGTCGTCAAGGAAACAAACAAGTCTTTCTGAATTGACACTGAACAGTCAAACACGAATTCACCTTAATGAATTGCCATTGATTGGAAAGAGATGACTTGGCAATTAAGGAACTCACGATTTCCATGCAAAATAATTAAACTCGAATCAACCATTAATTGACTTTTAGTGTGTCAATTTATCCTGAAAATCATATTGTGCATTTAAAGTGTATTTCTGTATGACAAATGCTGATACGACGTGCACCATTGTTATGCGTGATCTTTGCGTGGAAGTATTTTGCATGAAGAGGCAAAGCTCCAGTAGGGATTTACGGAATTACCTTCCCTATTTCCCTGCAATTAATGATGGGAGTATGGAAGAATACAAAATTACTAGAAACCTTACGTCAGAAGGAATCCAATCAATCAGAGATTGCCAACACGAAAAGTCTTCAGATCTTAAGTGGTGGAACTTAAATTTTGATCAATGAAAATGCGTGTTGAAAGCAAAATATGCCGGTGAATTTTCGAATAAAAGTCGATCTTTTCCTGGTTCGGTAATTTGGTTTGACTCTCACTAGAGCTCTTTCCCCTCTAGGTCGGTAACTTGAGAAGAGATTTCTTTTGAAATTTAAAAACTGCCCAACCAGATTTTGTTTAATGAGCAGCGGTATGCTGCCGTATTTTCCCACAATATAAAAAAACTCTTAAAATTAACCTCTACCTAAATTTCGAGTGACTCTGGTAATCTTTCTCCGTTGTTTACGTTATTGAACTCGTGCTACAGTAATACCCTTGGTACATTTTATTCAAATTTTTAAACGTGTTAACTTGCGCCTAATGCTTAATAAAACTAAGAATGCAATCTATTTGGTTAATGTGAAACTAGTGGTTTGTGAAGAGCGGAACATGGGCGGTCTGCCATTAGAAGTAGGCGATCATCTTGCGCTTAAGATACTTTACGTTTGGCTAGAGCAGTGGTTCCCAAACTTGTTTGAGCCGTTACCCAAATCAAGGTAGCGATTACGTCTTAATACCCTCAATATTTCGCATTTATCGCTCATAATATATAACAACATAGTGTTTTTGGTTCTGCATTACCCCCCTAAGAATCGCATATTACCCCTGAGGGGTAATTTACCCCCAGTTTGGGGGGGTTAATTTACCCCCCACTGGGCTAGAGTGAGTATAGATTCGCCCGTGGTAATTTCTACTCCAGTGCTAGGAATTTACCCAAAGACAGTACGTAACCCGTATGTTACGTCTGTAACAGCACCCCAAGATTTGGAAAAAACTGAACTGCTTCTCACAATCAACTGAATCAAAGTGATAACAACCGCAATCACAATTATCATCACTGGAGCAAAAAGCTGTCTATAAAGTTAGATCTACAGTAAAATTACATTCACAATCTTAACAAAGAGCAAATATTTCGAAAAACATCTTTTATATTTTTAACTTTTCTGCTACAAAAACAAAAGAAATCAAAGCAAGCTTGGAGAGGCAAATTCAAGAGGAAAGATTAGCTTGACAGAAGTTTCCAAAATGTGAAGAAGAGGTAAGGTCTTAATGGGGCAACTGTCTGAGTTTACTGAATACTGCATCATGGTGTTCTTGAATAAGTCGGAGGATAATAGAAGCTCATCATTTCCAATTAATACTTCTTAAAGAACTGTGAAATTTTCTCTTATGAAAGTGTAACTCTTTAACAAGACTAAATTTTGTCGATTCTTTGTCAGTCCATGCATCAATTTTTGCACAGAGGGAGGCGAAACTGATTGGCATTTCCCACAAGCTTCACCAAATATCCGTAACTGGAAGCGTTGATGTAACTTATAAAGGCATAAAAACAAAATCAGATGACAGTTTATGTTAAAAGACCTTCGCATAAGAAGTAAACAACGAAGCTTGGTAATGGTTTCACGTAATGGTAATGGTAATGGTAATGGTTTATTGTTTCATATGACTCAGCCAATAAGCAGAAGCACCATAAAAGCCATCGCATGCAGTAAACCAACCATTAGCGAACATTAGAGCAAATGAGAATACAATGGCACAATAGCTGATCAGTGTAAACAAAGAGGGGCGCTGTGTCACATAGGATTGGCGAAAGACCGTGGCGGTCATCTGGTCAACCAACCCCGTTTATCACTTTTTGTCAAGTGATTGAGAAACAACAGTTGCA
>Ga0210059_1011156_pt1 | contig 13786 bp, 7 predicted proteins | sample Ectturendosymbi2_FD_188042 | JGI IMG/M metagenome (GOLD analysis project Ga0210059, IMG submission 188042) | Ecteinascidia turbinata endosymbiont from Florida, USA - Sample 2 (SPAdes) (version 2) | ecosystem: Host-associated > Tunicates > Ascidians > Unclassified | place: Key West, Florida...
GTCGGAAGGAGGGTGCCCATCCGCCCCAGATTTTGAAATTTGATATTTTTCTGTTCATTCTTTTGTAGAAAATGCTTTTTCTTTTAATTTTGAGTTGGCAAATGAAATTTCACCATCGTTTCTCCCCTGGAAAAATGTTTTTGGTCACCACTCGGAAAAATCCTGTTGCCCACCCCCACCCCCCCCAAGAAATCACGTAAATCAAGTTCATTTCATTACACAGTTCATGTTAGGAACAGCTGTGCGTTATCGAAAGACATTGGCGCTCGAAATCTAAACCCGCAAGTGTCAATGTGAAAAGTGAGATTACTACGGCAACCAAATTTCTGACCTAAAAACTTAAAATTTTGACTTTATAATTTACAAATTGTGACTTTATTTTGACCTATAGATTTTTTCGTTTGTAACTGCAAAATAATTCAGCCTTAGGTGTGGAGGATAACCCAGAAGCATATTCATGCATTCTAAGCTTCGAAATTTAAAAACCCTTGCTTGTTTAAATTAGGGGATGATATATTGATAAGTACATTAATAACTACAGTAGAGTCAAATCTGAGAACACCATAAAACTGAAACACTATATGCATAATGGATTGAGCATTTACCAAATCAAGTACTGTAAGACCACATTTCTCGACTACCACGCCTATCCTACATAATATTCAATCGTCCAGTAGTGGGCAAAACAACATTATTGCGTCAGAAATCGCAAAAAAAAAACAATATTATTATAGAATTGCAACTTAACTTGCAAAAGCATATCAATATCTGTTGTTTTGGTTTCAATAAAATGTCGATGAATAAAAAAAACGTGTTGCAAGGAAAGTTTGACCTAACGATAAATCTTGACTTTTTTACTTGATAACTTAGGATTCCCTAATGGTATGAGCCTGAAATTTGGTTTGTGGACGTTTCATAGCCTTTAGAAACGGCAGAAAAATTTTGACTTTATTGACTTTTGGTTGCCCTAGAGATCACACTAAGGTTTTGCTAAACATCAAATAGAATGAACGAAAAAACAGCTACGTTCAGTTCAAACCCAAATAGCTCGGAAGTAATTTGCTACATTTCCTATAAAAGCTACAACCTACAAAAATTTCTTTGTGGCAATTGCTTTCAGAATAAAACCAACCCAGGAACCTACGTTAACGAAGGCCTAGAAGAGCGAAGTTTTGTTTTTCCTTCGCGGTTCTTGTCAGTTCAGGAAAAAGCCAAATGCTTAAATTTTGGAGGCCTGTATTTCACCGCAACAATTCCGAAAATGTATTCTTAATAGTTACGCAAAATCACAATAATTTTAAGAAGTAAATCGCTGAAGGCAAAACGTGGGTTTACGACGCTGCGCACGTGAGTGACTGGAGGCTATAACGTATGCGTTAAAGATTACTTTCTTGAGCAGAGTCACTAACTTTCGGTCATAAGGCTCGGAAACGTAATAGTCATGATGGCTGACAACATATAGGTCGTGGGAGTGGCTCGATTCTTTTTCCACTTCTTCTCTTGTTTTGTTCGGATTCACAACTTCTCCTGCCGTTCCATCTGAAAAGCGGAGATACAACAGTTTTGCTGGAGATGGGGTGGTAGAGTTATTTTCAAACCAGTATGCCATTTTCAGTTGGAAGATGACGATCAGGAATGCATCACTACAGAAGAAAAAAGTTTCGATGTCATCGTAGAGCAAAACAACAAGCATTTTACAAGGTAATGTTCAGCCAAAAAAGTTCGCATTTACTATGACAAAAAAAGTGAAGTCCAAGCAGTAATATTAAAAAACAGGTTAAGTAATTGAATGTCCTGGAAAGCTTGCAGTCTTGCACGCGAGGTAATATTATAGCATGCATTCCCTACGTCGTTCAGATGTCCAGTGATAGTATGGGATGTTCTGGCACAACTCAACAGCCTTGAGATTTATGGTAGGGTTATGCTGTCTTCTGTTGCTAGCACCAGACATGTACTCAGTAAGTGCGCTTGAGAGGCCAAGTCGCAAATAATTAGATTTGGGCCAATTTAATTTAATTTTGCTGAAAATTATCTGGAATCTCCTCTTATGGCTTAAACATGCAATCACAACCTTGATCAAACAGCAGTCATAAAAATATTTTAACCCATTACGTCCCGCAGGCGCCACTTACTGAACTTTGCAACACCATGACTCGCCAGTCGATTAAGCTAGAGAGCTGTGTAAACCCTCCACGAATTCGTGAAGTCTTGTAGTTTTAGATTAATAACTATTTTTGAGTTTTGGGGCTTTTTGTGGGTGACGTCATAATTGGGATAGGTTTTCGCATTTTCGGCCGAGCTCACCTGGCCCTGACCGCCAAACCAATGAACCACTTTTTGGCTCAGTTTTTTTTTGGAAAATAAGTTATAATCCGAGTATGTTTCGAGTGGTCTGTTATGAGTGATCTGTTATGAACAGGTCTGTTTCGAACAGACACCCAGTGGATTATACCCCTACTATTTTTCAATGGGAATAAGATGTATGAATTTATACTACCCACGCGAAAATGACGGAGGATTTTATGTTAAAGAAGCTTAAAACATGTTTGCCCAAGCCAGTCATGAGTCCTGAAACACAAATAACTTCGAAGAATGCTGGGGATTGGATGGAAATTTTGAGCTCGTATAACTCAGGACCAAAAAGTCATTTACGCGTGTAGTGATTGCTTAAAGTATGTCTCAGTACTGACATACACCCTCGTTGATCTTAGTGCATTTCAAATGGATCGTGAATGAACTGACAAAACTTGTTTATCTCACATCAGTGACGGGCTGACGGAGGATTCGTTTCCTTATAACCAGGGCAGGGTTTTTTTAAGGAAAATGTTTTGGAACCCGGTTTGGATTTGTAGGGACCCAATTTCTCTGATTCTAGGGACCCGATTTTCTCTGATTTTAGGCACCCGATGATAATTTTCTCTGATTCTAGGGACCCGATTTGAAATTCTAAGGACCCGAATCGGGTCCCTAAAATTCCTTAAAAACGCTGAACTAGGGCAACCATTTTTTTGACCTAAAAACTTAAAATTTTGACTTTATTTTGACCTATAAGTCAGCCTTAGGGGTTGAGGTTCATCCAGAAGTGTATTTATGCACTCTAAGCTTCGAAATTAAAAAAATTGGTTGTAAGCACATAAATAACTACAGCAGAGTCAAACCTGAGAACACCATAAAGCTGAAATACTATATGCATAATCATGGTCGTAGTCAGGGTCAAATTTTTTTCCGAGGCGAATACGTTGATTATGTGCCCGGTTGGGTATGTTCTTAAATGTAGTTTATGAAGATCGAACATCCTGCTCTTATTTAATCTAGGCTGGTAGTATCTCTGGTCATTGTAACACAGTGTAGCTGAAGTGACATTCTTTAAAACAGCCACAGAGTATGATATGATTTGATGTAGCGTTGCAAAAATGTTTTGTGGCAGCATTACAGAAAGTTTACGGAGGCAAGTGCCTCATTTGCCTCAATGCAGCTATACGGCCTAGACAATGGATTGAGTATTTACCAAAACAAGTACTGTAAGACCACATTTCTCGCCTACCATGCCTGTCCTACATAATATTCAATCATCCGGTAGTGGGCAAAACAACAATATTATGTCTGAAATCGCAATACACCCACTATTATTACAGAATTGCAACTTAACTTGCAAAAGCATATCAATACCTGTTGTTTTGGTTTCAGTAAAATATCGATATTTAAGAGAAAGAACTGGGCTGCAAAAAAACTTTGACCTAACGACAAATTTTGACCTAATGATAAATTTTGACCTAATGATAAACTTTGACTTTTTTTTGACCTAATAACTTGGGATACCCTCATGGTATGAGGGTGAAATTTGGTTTGTGGACGTTTCATAAACTTTAGAAACGGCAGAAACATTTTGACTTTATTGCCTTTTGGTTGGCCTACTTATATAGTGTTTAAATCTGCTTCCAGCTATACAGTTTTAGAGGCCACCCCGAAAGAACTTACAAGCGGTAGATTTAAATGAAATTTGTGCGGGATGAAGGTAACATTCAGTGCATCGAAGAATGTTTATTAACTTCTCTCTGCGAGGATGAAGTAAATAACAAGGTGACTTCGCGAATGAAATGTTGTACAGCAATGGGGGAAAATTATCAGGGAGGGCACATTTATCCGGAAAGTTTTCCGAACTTTTTGAAAATTTTGCACAAATCTTTTTCAATTATCACAATGTTTACCCTAGCTTATCCAGTTTTTTTGAGGAAAATCTTCGAACGATCTCGGTTCAACCTCTGAGAATTTTGCAATTTCAACATTTTGTGGAACTTCAAATAAATTTTGCGCGTTTTTTCCAAAATCTACCTGCATTCCAGTTATTCTTGCCTGATTTTAACAATTTTCTGCTTGGGCAAAATTTCAGTTGCCTTCCCCCATCCTACAACTATGTTGGTCGGCATCATTGAAATCATGAGGCACAGAAAAAATCCCAGCAGACTGGGCGGTAAAATGCCTCTTTGCTTCGCACCACTTTCCAAGTCCAAGGGTTTTAGCAAGGATCTCTGCAAGAGAGTTTGTCTCTTGCATCATCAAGCAGTGGCACGATCGGGCCGAAAAAATGGACTCACTGTCTGTTTTCTGCAGAGGATTTCTGTAATGAACACACCACACGCATTGGTCAAACTCACAGAGGCAACGTGTCGTGGGCGCCGCAGCATGACGCCTTCTAAACTTCACAAAATGAAAAAAAACTTTCGATAGACTCATCTTTATGAGCGGGATCGAAGCTAAGACTGAACGGAGATTCTTTCCCCATAATTTTTTACTGAAAATTCCGCTCAGAGTCGTTTTGACAGGAAATCCGCATGCGCACAAACAAATGCTTTGCTGGGAATTCTGGTTTGAGATAACAGGCAAAATTAAATCTGTAGGCTGCAAAAATAACTGACAAATACTTTCCCAGGTGTACTTTTAGGAGAGATGATCATCAATAGTTACTGTAATCTCATTTGTCACGTTTTGTTGCTGTTGTGCAAAGCGATGTTGTTGGCATGCCCATTGCTTTTGAATATGAACTTTCATCCCAGCTTGAGCAGGTCTGCAGAAATTCGATCAAGGCCTGGTGCCTTTCTAATGTGGAATGGAATTGATGCCAACACAAAGCTCGTCAACCGCTGTTGAAGTAAAATAGGGAGACTGGGGATTCTAGTACGTGCTACGGCACAAACCGGGCTTTCCTGAGAGTAAATTGTTAAAAGGCCCTCGATACGTCTGAACGACCTTTCCTCAGTGTCTCCGACCAGGGTATTTGACGCACATCTCAGTAGATAAAACTTTTGTGATTGTACCAAATAATCCTGATGATCATCACATACACACGACAGATGCCACTAACGCCGAATTTATTTTCGGATCTGCTGCAATGGTTGCAGGGCCGTAACGAGGTTAGATGGCGCCCGGGACAGGAAGCAAGTTTGGCGCCCCCATGTTCGAACCTGCAGGTCCTTCGGAAGCAAATATGTTGTTGAAGAAAGTACTTGCGACATTGTTGCGACTTTGAAGAAAGTACTTGCGACATTGTTGCGACTAAATTGCGCCCCCTTTCCCCCCTCATTACGCCACTGAATAGCTGTTAGATTTTTTCAAACTAAATACCTGGCGCCTCTTAGCAAAAATATTTTTGATTTTTCGGTTGTACAGAGCCGAAGTTATTTGGTCTCAAATTGCGTTCCAGGTGAATTGCATTCTCTCTTACAAAATGGAGCAACGCATCAGCATATTCAGAGAATCAGTCCGCCATCTTGCTTTCAGCAGCATCAAATTTGTTCTTAGCAGCTTGCTTGGTATAACACTGTCTACATTACTGAACACAGGGAAGCAGAAGATGTATTGTCATGCAAAGAAACAATGTTCACCACAGACCCGTAGCCACAGGATGGGCATTCGGAGGCAGTGCCCCTCTAATTTTTTGTGCCTCTCCAAATTTTGTGGCACCACAAAAATTTTGTTTTAAACACATAACAAAAACAACAATATTTTACCCCTAAAAGTGTATTTCCCCTCCAAACTGGCTACAGGCCTAGTTCAGGATCAAGGATGGATATTAGAATTTAGGGGCCCAAGGCAAACTCTTAGAAAGGGGCCCCAAAACATCATCACTGTGAAAAGTAGATGTGACACTAGGTGGATGATAGAACTAAATTTGTTGTACATTTCAATGAATGAACTAAATTCAAAATCATACAAAAGCACCAAAATATTGCAATGCTGTAGAGGGCCTCACTGCATCTCTGAAAATGGGAAGACCGGGGTGGCCACCTCATTCGCTTTCCCTAATATCCACCCCTGTTCAGGATGGTAATAAACCTTTTTTGAAGGCAAGTGTGTTAGTTTTTACATTTATTGTGGCTGAATTAAAACTTTTTGTGAACAAACTGGTACACTTGGGAGTTTGGCCAGTTTGGAAAAAGACAAAACCAGAGAATGAATCATGTCCCTGCTGACACTATGGAGATTCTAGTCTGCTTCATTTTCAAGGTTGTATCAGATAAGGTCAAATTGGCGCCCATTGGTATTGACTTGTAACAACTGACCGTATGCAGAAAGCTAGTGAGTTTGTTGTGGACGACTGCCTAGGGCTTTAAATAAAAAATGGACTGTAAAAAGAATGATGAAAATGTGGTCTGATGCAGAAAATAGGTCTTCCTACCATCTGCCAAAAATTTGTTCTTCAAGACGTTCCATAAAGCTTAACTTTAGCAATGCACAAACATACAGTATTTACATACTGCAATTATTCAACATCTACACTTAAATGTCATTAAAATTCTAGTGCAGCACACCTACACAAAACAAGATCAGAAGCAACCTTACCATATCGGTTTGGTTTTCCAAATGCTGTGGTTAGTCTGTCAATTGATTCCGGCATAAATGCACTATTGTCTCTTGAAACACCAAGAGGTTTTTCTTTTCTGCTTAAATATAATGATTCTTGCTTGTCTTCCATTCGACTTTTGAATAGCGATTTAAACTCTGGATTGACCAGATCTTTTGCCTGCAAGTAGACATGATATCAAAACATAATGTTTGAGCTTAAACAGCAATATAGCACCTTCAAATTTTTTCACATGTGGTAAGAAAGTAATGGATTTTGGTAGATTGCTGCTGAATTTGCTGTACATTAATCACATATATTTTCTTAGAACAAACAACAATGCACATGACAAGACCTTAACATGCATGCTGCTGACTTGCTATTTACAGCTTAGGGGAATAGAAGCATCTTCCATTAAACATAAACATAGCATGCCACAGAGCATAGGGCTTTACTAATTGCATCATTTTCTTTAAACTTTTTGAAGTCTACAAAATATGGATGAAATTTTTCCAGAAAAAAAGGAACTAGTGGATGTCTTAACAATTTGGGATCAATTTTTTAACGAAATGCCAAGAAATTAAAGCAACCTTAAAAAACACAAGTACATAACTGTTTGGTTAGATTTTTTCTTAATTGGTATTAAGCATGGACATGTCATCATGGCTATAAAATACCTTCAGTGATCCAGCTGTGCTGACCCCATGGTAAAATCGAGATGCCACATCCTCATCATCTGCCCTTCCATGATGAATTCTTGGCAAGCCACACACTGGCCTGCCAGCATCTGTGTTAGTAAACTTGTTAACTGCTTGTGGGACAGGAGGCTGTGAACAAGAAAATTTCATACTTGAAGTTTTCAAATGTAGCAGCAATCCATCTATTGGTTCTTAATCTTTTTTCTACCATGATACGTTATCACACCTGATGATGACACCATGACGCAGAAACCTTTGCTCATGAAATGATACCAATTATAAAATACAGGTAATTCTTACCTCACTTTGATTTATATATTGAAGTTGAAACAACAATTGTTGATAATCCAAGAAAATGCATAAAAGTAGGATTATTAGGTAAGAGTTTTAGCAGTACAGTTTTGTACATGAAAATTTTGTACGGTTACAGAAAAAACAATGCTTTCATCCAGTTCAATGCAAACTACTGTCAAACATTCACATCATGATAGTCTGAGTATATCATGCTCATCATAATTACATGCCTTTGTTATGTAATTGTACAAAATCATCAAACAAGGGTTTCTGTATGCTAAGTAGCTGTGGTAGTTGGTAGTACAGTGCACAAAACAGTAAACCTCAGTTAATCTGGATTCGATTTGACTGCCGATTTTATCCTGTTTAGGCAAAGATCTGGATTAACCGAAGATAGTTGTTTCTTGCTTGTCTTCATGTAAGTACTGAGATATCAGTGAAAATCAGTTAAATTGAACACATTTACAACCCAACAGCAAACTTTTGCTGAATGTAAACCAATTTAAGTGATGTATTTACCACGGTACATCAGACAAGGAAACACCTGTTCCAGGCAGTAATGAACAACCTTTAAGTTCATAATTTTAGATTACTTGGCTGTGAAAAAATCTGGTATTTTTGACAGATGCTGAGATTTCGGCAACTGGTCCATAAACAGTTCTTCTATTGGGAAGGTGATGCCAATGCACTCCAGACATTATACCGACTACAATACACTCAGGAATAATGCTCTACACATGCATACTCAACACTGATCAACACTGTGGTGCGGTGGGTGATATTCACCATGATATGGTATGCCCATGTGTGACATAATAATCATCTCTATGATTTGTCGAATATTGCACGCAGTTGTGGTTATCATAATTCTAAATGTTCATTGGTGATTATGGGCACTCTTGTGTTGCGTCTGAAAGCTGACAAATCATTCCTAGACACCAGTCAGTGCACTTATGAACGCAACAGCGTGGAAGTGCAGAAAAATCTGGATTGCAAGATGGGAAAGTACAGATTTTATCCGGAACTGGCAAAGATCTGGATTAAAAAATCCACATAAACCAAAGATTTTTATAAAGAAAAACATTAGAAATCATTCGTACCACCAGTTTTATCCAGTTTTGGCAAAGAGCCAGATTAACCAAATCCAGATTAACCGAGTTTTACTGTATATGCCACTAGAATAACACAATAATCGCAACTTGGTAGCTATATCATTTTTCTATTAATCAAAAAGTATGCAGCGTAAACACACAAGTTATTTTCTGTGCGCTTTTTAGTATCTCCATAGACCAGTGATAGCATAAGCGCATCCTTGAGGATGTATCTTAAAATTTGAAGTTCTTTGAATAAAACAATACAACAACAATAGTAATAAAATGTTTTTAACACCTTTGATTCCAAGGTTTTTTTGCCAAAAAGGCCTTGGATGCGAAGCAATTTTGGGCAGTTGTCAACCAAAATGCAAGTTGTGTTTATTTAATAGTGGATACACAGTTACTAAAATGGCAGTAATTATGAAATTTAACACACTAACATGAAATTTATTTTTTTCAAAACAACCATGATAGTGATCTTGACATAGTTGACTATATTTTCCTTTCAAAATATCTGTTGCATTTCTCACTACAAAAGGACTCAGCTATGGTTAACGGCAAAGTAATGAAAAATTAGTAAAAAGTTGTCAATACTATTATGTAATAATCATATGCATGTGAAACGGATATCACATAAATACAGTACCCGGTCATCTTTTGCAACCCACAAAAGCTTCAAAAACTTGTTTTTCTTAAGAATAACTTACTTCTTGCCGCCCATGGATACACTCACTTGCTGTTCCACCTTGGTCAAATACTTTTCCAGCAGGTGCTATACTTGGGGATGTATCTTTGTACTTACCAAGATTACTTTGCATGTTTTAAACAAATTGATCACTTTACAATATGCATACAATAGTATTAGGTAATATCCTATTGCATTTGCTGAAATGCAACTGCTATAAAGAAAAATGGTATGTCAAATTCACAGCAACGCATAACTGTTTTTATGAAAACTTTTCAAAGTTTCTTATAACTATGCCACTAAAAAAACTCAGGATTCTTAACTATTTTTAACAAAAACAAAAGACAGCTTATCGAAAAGTATTCTCTCGATAATAATCTACTTCATCATTGCCAGTCTCTATCCTTCTATGTATGCATTGTTTAAAAGAAAAAGTAGTCCTTCTTTACATTCAAACTTGTCAAAAAGCTGTTAACATTATTGAGTTTTATACAATGAATTAACATATTTCAATAGAGATTTTCTATATTTAATAAATTTGCATATTTTGTTTTTGCATTTATTTGTGACATAAAGCCAGCAGTAGTATACAAGAAAGACAGAAATATTTATACCTAGACAAGGGTGGCGGATCCAGCCAGTAAGTTTAGGGAGGGGGACGATTCCAATAATATTTGACAGTCAAGTTTCATAATGGCTTCGCTGTGGTAAGAGAGATGAGGTGTACTTCACAACACTTGTGGCAAAATAATCGATAAAAAAATGGCCTTATATTGCAAATGTTGTTTTCTGAATTGTACAAAGTTATGGTGAAAAAGTTACTTTTGTAGGTTTTAGGGAGGTGATTGCCCCAATCGCCCACCTTGGATCCGCCCCTGCCTAGACAAAAGACAATATGGATGAGATATATCAGTACATTTCCAAAGCAAAAAATTAACAAAAACAAACACCAAAGCTATACATTGCTGACAACTATAACTCTTACCATCATTCAGAGAAACCACTAAATGGGTAAGAACTGAGAAATGCCATGAGCATTGACACATTTGAAATAAGAGGATAAGAATATTGGTACATTTGATCGTGTTTTTTTCTGCCAGTAATTTCTAAGCAATATGTATAAGAAATATTTTTTTCACACTGGTAACATCAACACAAATTTTTAAGATATCTGCCATTACAAACAAATAGTTGTGTTCCACATTGTACCTTGATTTAATGATTGTGGAAATCAAAAAATATTGTGAAAAAATACCATTATTCAAATTTTGAAGGATCCCATAGGCATGACTAGGGAGAGATTTAGGGAGCACGGCACCCGAGGCCACTTTAGTGTTTCTGGGCCCTAGGCAGGTGTGAACTATTTAGAGAGTTGTATTAATTCTTATGTGTAGCACCTCTTCAAAAGTCTATCTTTGTGATGCTGAGTTTGGTTCTGCAATTGCCTTAGATATTCAACAGAAATTAAAGACTTTCTTACATTCTTCTAATGAACAAATGGCAATGCGATCTCTTCCTGGAATTTCTAGCTCTTTCACATAGTTCAGAAGTGCTCTTCACTGCAGAACTTCGATGAAAAGTAGTACTGTCATTCTTATATTGCGTAGCAAACAATATCATTGTGTTGTTACTGTAAGAGTCTAGACCAGGGGTCTCCAAACTTTTTTGTCCGAGGGCCACATAAGCTGTTACACAACAGTCCGAGGGCCGGACATCCTTCAAAACGTGATTGTTTCAGTACCAAGTCAACTAATTATATTATTTTTCCATTATTAGCAAAATGACTTCGCGGGCCGGACGAAATGGCTTCGCGGGCCGGATTTGGCCCGCGGGCCGTAGTTTGGAGACCCCTGCTCTAGACTGTGTCTCGAGAATCATTGTGTATATCTCTGACTCAGGTCTCGTCTCGGTCTTGCTCCTAGTCTGATATTATTGGAGAAAAAGAGCAAACAAATTGACAAAAATGACTGAAATTCGATGAAATCGAAGTTCGACAGTTTTACTTTTATGAATTCGTGAAAACGTATGGCGAAGCCGAAAAGTTTTCGTGTCCTGAATACCTGACTTAACGTTAAAGTCCAAGTCTGGGTCTTGGGCTTTTGACAAAGTCTTGGTCTTGTATACTGTAAACATCGTTTAGGTCTCGGTCTCAACCAAATCACTGCAAGCCATGCAAGCCGCAGTGCATGGCTTGCAGTGATTTGGTTGAGCTCTCTTGTTAAACCCAATAAAATTGGAATTGCTGAAATTCAAGACTGCTGTCCTGAGAATTTTAGTGAGGTGCTGAATTTTTCAGGCAATTGAGAGGTATCAGGAGTGGACAAAAAAGGATTCCGTGTGTTTTTAGAGGTAGAGTCCCAGAAATGTTGTTGGGGCCGATGTAGAGTTCGATTTTTTCATCATTTTGTTTTCAAAGTTCAAGTCGGTATTGCTCAAATTTTACATTTGTGGAAAAAATTTTGGAGTTGCTTGAAACATGCAAATTGCTGCCATAGCAAGTGCTATCCAATGGTTCATGTAATATTGAGGCATGAGGTGAGTAGGTGTTACATATGCATTGCAATCAGAGGTGGCCGGAGTCACATTTTCAGACTCCGACTCCGGTCCTGTTCCAAAAAGTTTGAATCCGGATCCGGCTCCGAAATTTTTTCAATTTTGAGAATCCGACTCCTGTTCAAACTCCGGAAACCACCGATGCAACCGGAATTCAGCAATGTTTTAATTGATCAACGACGTTTATAAAGACCACGCAGACTCCTGTTACTGCCAAAAAAAGTGGCTCCGGCTCCGGGTTCGTGTTTTTCACAAAAATTTTTCATCCGACTCCGAATTCGGCTCCGAAGAAACGCAGAATCCCCAGGAGAGGTGACCAGTTTGGCCACTTCTGATCGTGTAATATCTGCCACTATACTATTATATTTGCGATTAATTTTTAGGCATTACCTTGTTAACACTGACTTTAAGTTGTCCAGCTGTCAGTAGCTGAACTGTCGTTACACCCAGTGCTTTTTAAGGTATTTTGAGAAACAGAAAAGGTCTCTCAAATTTCTCCAACGGTCTCTCAAAGTACAGTAGAAACGTTGATCATGCGTCGTTGAAGGAAAAAGCTCATTTCTTTGTGTGCAAACTGACTGCTTCTCAATAAGACGTTTGGAGATTTTGTTAAAATGACTCTGACTAGAACCTCGAGTCATTGATTGTGGTTCACGTAGAGTCATTCCAGTGGCGTGCAGAGGTCTGGTTATGCCCGGGGCGACTGCTTCATTGGATGCCCCGCTATCAAATTCTAGTATTGAGTAGTGGCGTGTGGTGGTCATTGTTACTGAATACACACTGTTTGTGACGTCACATTATAACGCCATGTTCAGGTTTGCAACCAACCCGCGCCCGCCCCGCACTTTTTCTGTCTCAAACCAGTACCTGTCCGAAAACTACTAAGAACTCGTAACTAGGGCAAGTTTTTGTTGCAATAAAATCGTGGGAAATATGCATTTATTTTTACCAAAAGTTGCAGTAAAAAGTTGCACTTATGCACAAGCATTTTAAACGACAGTGATTTACTCATGCGATTGATTTACATATAATGGTAAACATTTCCAAACATTATCTGGCGAGAAATGGCGATCATTTGCCAACAGTTTGCGTAGCGTGCTGAAACTTCGCTCTACAGTGCATGAAGTTGCTTGGCAATTTAACAATTTGGCCTACAGTTCTGGACTGATGTTTATTTGGCCGAGTCATTTCTACAATTGCTTTTAGGTCATTATTCAGTTCGAATCGGTTATCAGAGAGAACAGAACTATAGTGAAATAGTTACCAAGCATGTTTTTTAAATCACACTTTGACATTTTGCGCAAAAGGCCTACTTGATAAAAGTTGCATGCGAAAAAGGAAAAAGTTGCAATATAAAATTCCTGCAAACAGCTCATCGTACTACATAAATTTTGAGTATTTGAGAAGCTGTTGGAAGCTGTAAAAATGTTGAAAAACTTGCCCTACTCATAACGTCTGAAGACAAGTCTAACAAGCAGCAAAATCAAGCTACTAATTCTTTTTCATTGACAACCAAACCAAAACTTTCCACAGATCTGATCTTTCGCAGTCAACAGATTTGAGGTGATAAAAAACACGTTTTAGTTCAGTTGTGACTAGCTGTGCGTTAAGTGTTGTTTTA
>Ga0210059_1011158_pt1 | contig 13783 bp, 11 predicted proteins | sample Ectturendosymbi2_FD_188042 | JGI IMG/M metagenome (GOLD analysis project Ga0210059, IMG submission 188042) | Ecteinascidia turbinata endosymbiont from Florida, USA - Sample 2 (SPAdes) (version 2) | ecosystem: Host-associated > Tunicates > Ascidians > Unclassified | place: Key West, Florida...
GCCCATTTGACCCGGGCCTGGCAACCACGTTCCTCTGCTGGCCTCAAGAACAAAGGGTTGGCTGAACGTGGCCAAGGGTGTTTAGATTCTGTTTTTAGCGTCAGCCGGCCCTGGCCATGGGGGGCCACCGGTTGTCAAGCACTCAAACCTGCTTTCAGAACAGAAGCTGTTTAAGGATCTTGTTGCTGAGATTTGAATGCATCGTGTGGTTGACATTGCACCGGAAACTATCAGGCGTGGAGCGAGCAACACGTTTATGACACGTTGTGTTCCTTATCGTACTTCTTATTGACTTTTAATCATGTGCATGTTTCAAAATGGTTTTCTATTCTTTCTGCGTCGTTCGCTTTTATCTTCTTCTGTTTTCCGATGCTGCGGGATTCCCCTGACGTGCGCACTGCCGATCGAGCCACTGCTCATCTTAAGCTATTTTTCTGCCTCGTCCCGTAAGACGGAGTCACCCACACGTACATCAAATGACTCCGTGGTCTGGCTGAACGAAGAAAATGGCATATTTTTGTGCTATGTGGCATATTCTGAAACGCAATTTGGCATATTTTCCTGTGTGGTCTTGGAAACACTGATAGCTAGGACCGCAACCAACTGAACTAAACACGATTTTGAAAATCTGCCCATCATCTGGTTGCGGGCCTGGCAGTGGCTACTGGCTGTATTGAATAAAGTTGTTCAGTGCGATTACTTTTGAACAGACGTTGTAATCACTGCTAAGCAATAACAACTCGTATGTCGTTCGTGGCACGGTATGGCAGTGCAGTTTTCGAAAGAGACGTCTGCTGGTAACGAATGAAGTTAAGAAATATCACTATGTGCAAGCACAACTCGGAGAAGTCCAACACAACAGCTTGACTATGTTTGCAGATCACGATGAAGGCTGCAAACCAGCACTTCTCAAGCAGAGCCGGTGTACGCCAAGGCCTCAAAATACGCGCCATCAAAAAACTTTTCTTGCAATGTCTTGGTGTCGACATAGCTTCAGTGGTTCGCGAGTTATCTCAAAAACCGCGCCAAAAAGCCGATATATCGGCTTCTGCTGTCCTTGAATGGTGCCTATTTCATCAATTTTGTCAAAATGGATCCCGCACCTTTAACCGGGGACATGCGCAAGTGCCAACACGTTTGAAGAATTTTGCATACTCCAAGAGAATTAAACCACTGCTGAAACGTGAAGTGAACAATGAAACATTCTTTACATGACAGATTATATTGTTAAATTTATTATCGTAGCTTGCTATATGCAGTAATATACGTACTTTTTTAACTTACATAAATTTTTAAATATGTGACGTGGGTATGTCGCCGCCACTTTTAATTTTTATTGTTTGATGCCCTGGAAAGATAGCCAAGTGATGCGGCGTACCGGTATGTTTTCGGACTTTTACCAGTCTTGCTATGATGCTTCTCGCTCTGCAAGCCCCAGCAACCACACCCGTTTTTTGGGGGGTTTAAATATCGCTCCCCCCCTTATTTTCTCCTCCGAGCGATGCACTTCGTCACTCACCTCCGTTGACGTTATCGCTGTCCCAACCAAGTCATACTCGCGCCCGTGTTATGTGCAGACCAGACCGTTAGAGCCCGAAAACATCTCTGCGGCTGCCTCGTCTTGTACATAGTTTTTTGTGTGTTTTTTTTCTCACCGATGTCTAGTTGGAAAAAGCATAGTAAAGCCATAGTGTGTTTTGTGCAACGTTGTTCTCGGTGCTGATACTGAGTTTGTGAAACCTTCGAAGTTCATCAGCATTTAGAGCGGCGATGTCCAACCCAAATGGCTTACTGAACCAAAAATTATGTCACTATGTCAACTAGGGCCGCACATTTAATGACGTATTAATGAGGGCCGCACACTCAATGACTTACTTTGGTTGAGCACACTAAATTTAGCTTGAGCTAATGTAATGGTAGCAGACGTGATAAAATTTTATTTGAATAAGAGCTGATGATGCCTACATCGTAGGCGAAATATATACTCTGTAAGCTCTTAAAGTGTCTGATTCTTTGCTGAGAAAGGATCTCTTTCCATAGACAGTGATAGAAATGGCACTGAGGACCACCTGCACCAAAATGTCAAATTCAAGATATCAAAATAAAGACAGGTTGTCAGTATGTAGGATACTTTTACTGCAGCGAAAACCTAAACTGGGTAGCACAAAATCTTCGCATGGGCCGTATGCGGCCCGAGGGCCGCGGGTTGGACATAGTTGATTTAGAGCCAATGCCTTCCAACACGTCACAAAGAATTTATTCTAGTTTTAAACAAGTTGTTTTCTAAGATAATCTACCAGCAGTTTTCTAAGATAACCTACCAGCAGCGTATTGTTGCGAAGTTACAATCAACATTCAGGTAGAAATATATTGCGGTGGCATAAAGGTTCTCAGTGCTGAGTCTATGTAACCTTCGAAATTGAAAATTGATACGGCATTTAGAGACAAAGCATCCCAATTACTCCACAGAAGAGCGATGCAAATGTTCTGGAGAAGTAAAAACCTATTTTAATTCTGCAGAGCTGCAGTGGAAATATGTTTTTTGGGTTTGTAGTACAGATGAAGCTCCTGCAATCACGCTCAGGCTTTAGAAAAAGTTCAAGAACTTGCCCCTAAAGCAAAAGGTACACACCTGTGTCATTCACAGATGTGCGCGCGCTAGTAGAACCACATACTCCTCGGAAAAATGTGCTGGATTCCACGAAAAATATTATCGGTTACATCAAATCTGGAAGCCTTAACACCCGCCTGTTAGGACTCTGCAAAGACATGTTTTCGACACACGAAGCTCTTCTATTGCACTTGTCTGTACGCTGGCTATCAAAAGGAAACGTTCTAAACCGCGTTTTCGAGATGGAGGACGAAATAAAGTTATTCTCAGAACTGAAAGCAAACGAGTTCTTGTCTTGTATTAGTGACGAGATTTGGGTGGAAAGTCTTGCTCGTTTGACAAAAACCTTTGAAGAATTTAATGACTTAAATCTGAAGCCATAATGAAAGATTACACACATCAGCCAGCTTCGCGAGGAATCTGCAATCATTTTATTCGAATTTGCAAAACTGGCATCCTAAAGTTATGCATGAAAACGCTGGTATGTTCGAGAAATTGTCAAGTGTTGTTGAAAAACTGAAGAACTTAATGATAGTTTGAAGACATCTGTAACAGACCATCTTCAATCCGTTGAAATTGAGTTCCAACGATATTTCTCTGAGATAAGGAGGAAGAGGTTGCACTTTTACAAAATTCATTCTCTATCTCTCTGGTTATAACCAATATTCTCGGTGAATTACAAGATCAATTTTGTGATCTTCGGAATGTTTCATCAGCACGTGATACTTTTCAGGAAATGCCACTTTCTCGGTTCTGGTGAACTGCGCGTGAATAAGACCCACAACTGTCTAAACTGGCTGTCACAACATATCTCTGCAAGTGTGGTTTTTCAGCTCTACTTGACATTACAACGAAGGCACGAAATCAAAAGAAAGTCGAGGATGATATAACACTAGCACTGTCAAACACTCAACCACGAATTATGAAGATGGCCACACGGTTGCAAAGTAAACCGTGGCATTGAAAATATTTGTGAAATCCAATTGCCGTTTGAAATGAAATGTTATGAAATGCATTTTTAAGGTGATAATGTTGTGGTAGTTTGTTGCATTCTTCTGGAAATGCATTTGTGGTAATCATATTTTTTATATTATCATATATATTCCAAAAGCGCAGGAAGGCGGTCACAGGTTGTGTGAAAATACCAAAGGGGGTCACAAACCGAAAATGTTTGAGAAACACTGCATTAGAAGGTATAGCCCTCTGCTATACGTGGATTTCTCCAAGTAGCCCCCGAGCCAAATTAATTGCCCACCACTGGTCTATAGTGTAAGCTAAACCTATTAGATGCCTCCAATGAAAGGCAGCTGCAAAAAAGCTCTTCTGAAATTTGGATTTACAAGTGTTAATGATTAGTTTTGACCGCATGATAGCAAAAAAACGTATCAGCTTTCCCATTGATTATGTTTTTAATGGACATTTGAAAGCAAGTGATGACGTCATTTTTGTGATGTTTTGTTATTAGTTGACTGCAAGCTTTAATTTGTCAAGTTGTTGAAAAGGGGGTAATTGAAATCCATCAGGTTCTTCTCAGGGGTAACGATATAAAAAACATTAAGAACCACTGATATAACACAGCGTGCTCCGACTACTTTTGACCTATGGGCCATCTTACAAACACGTGACAACTCTCGGGCCACTTCCAACAAAATAATGCATGAAACAACAGATTCACAAGATTTAAAATTGACAAGGGAAAATAAGTGAACGAGTCAAAGAATTTAATACACAATAGCCAATAGCGATTTATTACAAATCTCCATCTGTGGAATCATTGTGGTTGAAGCTTCTCTGACACTATCGTTCCTGTATCCGTAGGTGTAGGAGCAGGAAAATTTTTGGGGGTGCGAAGGATTTTTGCCTGAATTTCCCCAAACTTGCCCGAAAAAATTTTTGGCCACTTTTCGTGCAAATATCTTCTCATGAAGACCTTTTTCGGAATGACCTCCAAAAGAGTAAACCGGTCTTCGTTTGATTTTGCAAACGTTGAGCGCCATGTTTTGCAAATCAAAGCACGTTTGGCGATATTTTGCCCGTGTTTTCAGGGAGTTTGACCAGATTTTCAGAGGTTTTGCGAAGGTTTTCACAGATTTCATTTAACCCAGATTTCTACAGGTTTTGCCCGGATTTTCACCAAATCAAAACTTTTGGGGGTGCGCTTGTACCCCTGCTCCCTGCCTCCTACACCACTGCCTTTATCAGCACCAATGTTAGCGGTAGCATGTCGGAGCATAGGTGTAGGAGCAGGCAAAATTTTGAGGATGCGAATAATTTTTGCCCGAATCTCCCCAAACTTGCCCGAAAAGTTTTTGTACGAATATTTTTTCCCACAGAAATCATAAACACCTTTTTAGGATGATCTCCAAAAATAATCTTCTTGTGATCTCTGCAAACTTTGGACCCCATTTTTTCAAATCAAACAACGTTGTGCGCTATTTTTACACGTATTTTCAGGGGGTTTGCTTAGATTTTCAGGGATGTTGCGAAGATTTTCACAGATTTTGCACACCTTTTCACTGATTTTGTCCGGAATTTCAGGGATTTTGCCCTAATTTTCGACAAATCAAAACTTTTGGGGTTGCGCTTGCATCCGTGAAACACCGCCTCCTACACCACTGAGTCGGAGACTATCGTCCAGTGTTTTGTGTCATTCGATTTCTATTCTTAGATCGGTACTTGCTTCATGTTAGAAAATTTACTGTCACGCACGTATGTGCTTCCAAACATCGCGTGCATTTTTAGTGAGAAATCTTTCAGCCAGTTTGGGAAATCTATTTTTGCTGACTAATTTCTAGCTCTCTACAGTCTAGTCTAACGCCGTTAATATTGCACATTATTGCTAAAGGATGTTATGTTTGTTCTCATTTAAACTACCTACTGTAGCATACACACAACAATCAGTACTGAGAAAGCTCGCTGGCCTAAATAACATATAATTTTATGTTTGCTGTAAGTTACTTCCATTTATAAATTATCTCCCGAAAAATACTAAAAAAATTAATTTCTTATTCACTACGATGCGTAAAACTAATTGTCTTGTGACAAAATAACAATGCCTCGTAATAGTTAACGTTGGCTTCATTGAGAGTGTTTGAAATGAATTACAATCTCATTTTGTATTGCATGTTTCAACACCATAAAAATTATATGTTAAGTATTGCAAAGAATCACCTTCGCTGCCGGATGAAAACCCGATTTCTAGCGTGTCTTAGCAACTGCATAACTCGCCAGGCGATTCTACTACAGAGCTGTTCAAACCCCGAAAAGACTCGGCAAGTCTTCCAGTCTGCAATGAAAAAAGAACTGTGGAGTTGCAGAGTGGCGCTAAAATAGAGTTAAGGAGTTGCAAAGTGGCACAAAAATAGCAGCTCATGCAAAGAATTTTAGGTACGATATAGGCTATTCATACACCGGAAGAGAAGGTGTTCAAATACTGTAACGGTAAGCACATTTTCATGCCTTTGTTTTCTGGCTAGGGTGTTGCTATTGTATGCAGCGAATAACCTGCTGTGCGTGTGACTACCAGAGTTAATTGTTTGTCCGTAGCCAGCCAGTCTGTCTACCTCGCCCTGTCAGTGTCCCTGTACGATTGTTTGAATTACTATTATAATTCTTTCCTGAAGGGCTGAAGCAAACAGTTTACTGAGGTTTTTGTTATTTTTACTTTCCTTTATTTCCTTTTTCTACCAATAACAATAACATTGTTCTTTTTTGCATTGTTTTTTTCATCTGCAAATAACAGCGTCAAACGAGCGGCTGAAATATTTCCTGACATAGCATATAGTATACGAAGACATAGTTGATTAGAACAAGTTTCAACTGCAACCAAACATACAAAAAAGATCATCAAAAATAAGAAAGCCGCCTCAAAATGTTCATGGTTTATTAGGAAACGTTTCGGATTATCATTAAAATCATTTTTTAATCCGAAAAGAAGCAACGCAGAGGCAATGCAAACTATTGAAAACCAAGTTACTTTGTGACATGGGAAAGTTAATATGGCGTTAAAAACGCTGAAAACAAAACTAAGAAATCTGGTCATGTTGAAAAAAATGAAAATAAAAGTAAGACTGCCAGCCATCAAAGAAAACATTTAAAATAGATCTAAGATGGCCAGCAACATACAATTTCTGAAAACAATGCTAAGACTACCAGTGAGAGGCTGTACATAGATCACAACAAATGAAGTCTACCATTGCAGCAATTTCAGCAAGTGAAAGTTGGCCTACAATAATTTTGACAACGTCGCAACCTCCAAAACGTTTTTTGTAACACATAAGTCAGCATTTTGATACGTAATCTTAAGGAATTTGTTTATTGGCAAACGTAATTAAAGTCTTTTGCTGCAATTGCCACATTGCCTATATAAAAACTTAAATTCAACATTCTGAAACATACGTTTCGTTTTTCCTCTTCACGTGCTGTTCCGGAACCTCGTGCAAAGTAGGCTATTTGTCGTTTCAGAAAAAGGCTTTTTTTTTACGACCAAAATTGTCTTACAATTTGTAGAAAAGTAGGTTTGGGTATGCTCGTATCCATCTTTCGTCCAAATCATAATTTCATTTTTGGTATGAGACTTATCAGGCGAACACGAAGATATTGTTGACCATTAAGTGATTAACTGATCATGAACAGCAGTCATATGCCATAGGTGGTTAACTTTGGTTTCTGATTTTTGGCGTCATATACCTACATCATCGTGATCCTTTGCACCGATTTGGTGCAGGAAGTTTATTTTCAGCGCCGGGATGGAAAGCACAACATGCTCCTGGACATGAAGTAGTAGATATGCCAGATTTGTATGGAGGGTCGAATCTGCCTTCGTTGCATTGGTAACAACGCAGCAAATGGTTTGTTCAAAGGAGCCACTGCAATACATAAACAATTGATTGTGTAGTTGGTTGAGCTAACTAATACGTCCAATTTCGAATAGTTCAGTTGAGGGAGGAAACGAATCGGAAGTTTCGGGTAAGTGGAAAAAGAGGAATGAGGAGTAAGTTTTCACCAAAATAATCTAGCGGTATTTATTGACCATCTTGAAGAATATTGCTCCAAAATGTGCTGCATAATGTTTGTTAGCAACACACGCAGGCGCGGCGCTGAATCTGTGGTTGGGGCTAAACCTCCGAAATTGAATGAATTTAACTTCAGTTCTCGTTGGAAGCAAAACAAGTTTAATGGTTATATCAGAGCTAACGAGAGTGCACAACATCTCTTGTTTGTTCTTTAACTTTCCATTCTCAGTGAAAGCTAAATTGGCAAAAGCAAAGAAACTTGAGCGAATTATAACACAAGCAGTTCATGGCCACAAAAAAATGTAGAGGTTTGGTGCTATTGGAAAATGAAACAATATGTAAACTTCTAGGACTCTGCTTGGGTCTGCAGGTCAGATTAAAAATGTTTGTCACGTTAACCCCACCACGCAAAGAGCAAAAACAACGCTCGTGGTGGCCTCGATGTTAGGACTGTTTTTCATCGATCAACTACAGTCATCTGTGAATACACTGATTTCCATGACCAGATGTAGGCGGCGACACCGTTTTTGTTGTGGAGGCACTGCCGAGGTTTGACAAGTCCAGTCTCGACAATAAGCCTGCCGTAAAACAGCAGGAATTTTTCTCAAGTTACAAGCTCCCCAGTCACGGGCTACGATATCGGGTGTCACGGTCTCACGTCAAGACAACTATCGTTTTCGCAACGAAATGGTGGTGTACGACGTTATGAGTAAACAATAGTACCGTGATAAAAGGTTCTACTCTTTCAGTTACAAGCAACGAAAGAGGGTTTATATGGGTCTTTTGGTAGTATATCGGAAGTGAGGTGTGTACTGCTTAGAGGCAACGCTTGATTTGCACTTGATGCAGCCAGGCATGGGGTAATCGTAATCGTAAATCGTAATCGATTACAATCGGTTACCGTATTTTCAGTAATCGTAATCGATTGAACTGGCCAAAAATAAATTGTAATGATAATCGTAATCGATTACATTGCCAATTTAATCGTAATCGACGACAAGTTTCACGATTAAATTTGGAAATCTTCACCCAACATTACTCTGCGATGAACCGCGGTTGTGGTGGCTGGATTTCCTCCTTTATCATCGTTTGTTATAGTTATGTTTCAGAGGAGGTTATTTACCCGTCTGTGTGGTTAAAATCATACAGTCCAACGCAAGCACAGCGTTTGTAGCTAATTCTCGCTTTGTTCCAGCTAGTCTTCCTATTGGCCGCCAGAAGTAACGTGGTGAGTCTAGTCTAGTGAGACGTAGCAACAAAAATAGGAGTTTTTCTTAAAAACGGGTTGACACTTCGGCAACAGGATAGCGTGACATTACGAGGAGAGGTGTTCGTTTTATTTATGTATATTCAGAGTGAAGTTATGAATGTAAGTGCTGGAGTAGGCTATGCATGTAACTAGTACAGTAATTTATATATAGCAAATTAACATTTTTTCAGAGAAATAATCAATAAGGTACTTTAATCTAAGTCGAAAGAACCTTTCCATAACACCGAAAGCTATTGTCACCTATAGCATGTCAACCGTGATCCACCAGATACTGGTAAAATGAACTCAAACGAAACGTATGAGGTTTTGTTGACCATTCACTTTTGGTTCAATAGATGCATCACTGTTCATTTCAAATTAAAAGCTGCACACTGATATCTTGGATCGCAGACGATCGTAACCCGTAGTTAGAAGAAAAAGTCAGCAATTTTGAAATGACTAACAAACGAACTTTCAGCATTGCTGGACAAATGTTCAAGCCTGACAGATGCCGTTTGACTGATAAAAGATTTGAAACGTTAATGTTTATCAACTTTAACAAAGATTTTAAACATTGAATATTTTTGCTTAATGAATATTTTAAAGTGTTTGTTGCAATGGAGTAACTAAGGGGAGGGAAGAGGGGCGATTGGCCTCCCCTGGTCAGCTAAATGTAAAAACCAGGCCCCCACTTAGCTTATATTTCGGTTTTAGTATCCTTTTGATAGGCCTTTAGTACAGCGTCGTCTTTTTGCGTTTTTTCGGTGTATTTTCCATTGATTTTTAAGGTTTTAGTACAGTAATCCACACCCGGATTCATCATCATTTCTCAAGTTTTCTTCTGAGTGTTGACTAGTAGGTCCCTCACAGAGGCCAGTGGGCCTCTTTCAGCTAAGTTTCTGCTCTAGCTCAAAACTCTAGTTGCACCATTGGTGTGTTGACTGCACGAACATCTCAGTAAACAATCATTGTTTTTTTAAACTTTTTCCGGAGCTTGATCTTTACAGATTAGTAATTGTGTTTATTGCATCCATTCATATCGTACGTTGTCTGAAAATATACGTACATCAAACCATCCAAATGGATTTTGTTTCTTTCTGAAGGTGTTTCAAGATCAAATGTAATCGCGATTGTACTTGTGATTACTTACAATGTAATCGTAATCGATTACGAGCAGCTGGCAACATTTGTGCTGTAATCGCCCCACATCTGAGCAATTCTTCAAGTAACGACAAACTTCCTCACAAGCAACGTCTACGCTTTGCTACAACCCAAACCACTATATTAGTTCCTCAGACCAAGAATTTTTACACAGGTGACTGAAAATCTACAGGGAAAACAATTTGACGAAATATATCGGTCCAGTGGCGTCTCTAGAGGTTTAGGCCAGGGAGTAAAATATTAGGTGAATGGGGCCCACTAGCTAACACTCAAAGAAAAAGTTGAGAAATGATATGAATCCAGATGTGGATGGCTATACTAAAACACGAAATCAACGGAAAACACTCCGAAAAATACAAAAAACAACAACCTACTGAAAACCAAAAGAATACCAAACACTGAAATATAAACTAAGTGGGGGCCCGGTTTTCACGCTTAGCTTGCCAAGGGTGCGGTTTGCACCCCTGTCCCCGTCAGTTACGCCACTGCACCGGGACCATATATGCATATGTAAAAAAAGAGAAAGAATAGGATTAGTAATGATGAGAAATGTGGCTATTAGCAGAAAAAGAAACACTTTATCGGTAAACAGTAACAAGATCAATTTCAGTTTGTGAGTGTTTCATTTTCATGTTCAAGATGCTTTATTCTTCCTTATATCTTTAAGAACCACGAAACGTGACCTTCCTTCATTTTAACATCTTGTAAGCAAATTTGAGGGGTGGAAAGGGCGGTAATTTTATAGTTAACCCTGGGCGGCACTTGGCCTCGCTGCGCCAGTGGCTGCTGTGGTTTCAGTTGCTCATAAACGTGGATTACATTGTAACTCAGTGGCGGCTCGTGGTGAAAATGGCCGGGAGGGCTGCGAGATTTCATCTCTGGTTGAACATATGGGATTGTCGCCCTGGCTGTTTTTATAATTAGTGGCGTTTCCAATCACTCCAGCAGTCCTAATCTTATCAAACTCGTAATTTTCAGTTGTCCTTATTAATACTGTACATAGAAAACATCCACTTTAGTTTAATGAAACCAAACCCTAAAGCGTAAACACTAACACAAAAGAATTAAACGGGTCCCATCAAAAGTATGACGCATAACCACTGCCATCAAAGCTGCAAAGGCGAGAGACGAACCCAGCACCACTCGCATACTAAACTTGGAACATTCCGCTCGCCTACTAAGGCACTATTGTTAACAAGACAAAGCATAACATTTTATTCAAACCTTGTCATGGCAGCAGACCTAGGCTGGAACCACTTTCTTTGAGCGGGTACTTTAATCATGTTCTTTCAAATGAAGTTTAAATTTTCCAAAAAATTTTGAACAGTTGGTGATTTTACACAAAATTTCTCGTTTTTTTATCTGGATTGTTATGCTTTTCCAATAAAAGTTTGTATCCTGCATCAGTTACAGCTGCAATGTTCACCTTACCAAGAAATTAAAGGTCTACTTGAATGCTTATACTTTTATAGACTTGCAAGATTTCTCATGCTTCAAAAGTATCATATTTCAATGTTTTAAACCAGTCATGTCTTTTGTTGTCCAAGAATGAGATCCACCAACTACTACCGGACATCTTCAAACGCCAACCCTAGAAAGCTCATCAGCTTAGCCTACTGTTGCAAGCTGCACTGGTGCAGATTAAGGAAGGGCTGTATTTTCACAGCCCGAGATTGGCGACTAGATTTGAATCCAATGCCGCCAATATCGCCAAAGTACTAGTAAAAGCATTGTTAAACTTAATTATAAAATTCAATATCCAAGAAATTCAGGTAGTAAAAAACAGTCAAGATCATATTTCCTCCGTTTTTTCTTTAAAAATTCATCGTCAAAATATCGAAAACGCTTTGCGATAGGCGGATATACCACCATGTTTTTTGGAGCCAAATGTTTGGTTTCTTTCCTTCAGGGCTGTGCCGAAGACAGCCCCCAAATCGCCAAATTCATCGGCAAGTGTGCTGAAAACGTCATCGCATATGCGGCGTCGTTGGAAAACAGCGAAACATTGGTTTTGTTGGATTCCTAGGAAACGTTGAGCAAAAATGGAGTCGGAAGTACCGAAAATGATTGTGTTGTGAAATTTTCGTAACTAAATCCAAACTTAAGGCGAGTTTGGCCGTTTGGCGGAATCTTTTGCCTTACATTTTTCAGGGAGGGCTGCAGCCCGGCAGCCCGTCTAGACGAGCCACCCCTGTTGTAACTAACTTTCAGTTTTTTTAAGTGATAAACTGCAAAAATATGACGTCACAAGCAAAAAATTTCTGCATTCCAGTACATCGGTACACCAATCAGGCAAAGAGTGAAATTTCAGTGTGAAATTTGGCGTTCTACATCACTGGCTCAAATTAAAACCGTGTTTACGATGCTGACTAGAAGATCCTTTTAGTTCATCTACTATTGTTTTATCTGATTTCTAATAAACCTAAACAAATTGTTCGCGTACTACCTGGAAGAATTTCGCATACCACAAGCGGTCGAGTAATATAGTTTGGTTACCGCCTTTAAGTGATGAAGGATTGGGCAAATTTTCATGAAACACTACCATTTGGGCACTTTCACATTTGTCAAGATCTTAGAGAGAACACTGGTTATAGCTGCCATCTACCAGTGTTGCGAATAGAGAAAGCAACCATCACTTATGGGCTTGATTGCAGAAAAACTGAGAGTTTGTGCTGTTATCCTCCCGGGCCCCAGTCCTACCGGCTCGGTTACAATGTACCTCCTGTACCCCACTCTCGTACCCCCTGGCTATTAATATGCTAAAGGCCCCGTGCTACGTCAACCCGGCACTGAACATGCTAAGATAGATTGATTGTTACTGTGGCAACTGGCCTACATTAAAGATAAGATTGCGTGGTACACACACCAATTACAGGTAAAGTGTTTGAAAGCTCCTGATTTCAAAGTCGGATGATTTCTCAAAAGCTTGCAGCAAATCTAGAACTTATGGTCGAATACTATTGATATCAAGCATTCTGTTTGATGTTTATCGAGTCAAAAACTAGAGATCAAGACACAATGAGTTGCAGAATATACTTTATGGGTGAATTAATATACTTTGTTATTTTTATTCCAGTTAATCTTATGTATAAATTTGGTGTTTGAAAGTTTTCACCAGAATCAAGTATGAGTAGAAAGGTTGAAGTTGGAAGCGTAGATCGTGGATATGTTGCTGGAGGAAATATTAATATTTTTCAATCCCAATCTCCAGCTGCAAGTGACCAAATCACGGAGAAAGAAAGCCTAAAAGCACGAGGTTTGTTGTAATGAAATAATGAAACTGACTTAAATTGTTTTGTTGACGTGTTCATTGACCATATGTTTCATCGACCGCTAATTAAGCTAAATTTCACTGATGTAGTTGAAATGTAATGTGTAAAGCATGGACGTATTCTAAAGCTTTGAGACAGACGTTTTTCAAAGCGGAGACAAAACCAAGATCTGAATGTTCAAGACCAAGAATTGTGAAAATTTGTTGGCTGAAACCGATACATATTTCAATTTATAATACAGCCAAAACCTACCTGACCCTTCACCGGTGCTTGTTATACTGCACATGAATGCTCACAAAAGTCTTCCACAAAAATCTGGCCACAGTTTATGAAAACAGGAATAATACTTTCGCTCAAAGAAGCATCATCAGTTCCACAAAATAAAACGCTAAAAACGTAAAATCTGCAAAGCAATGAATTGGAATAGTAAGTCACTAAAAACTGAAAAGTTACAAGTCGGCATGCTATCACGCAA
>Ga0210059_1011159_pt1 | contig 13783 bp, 9 predicted proteins | sample Ectturendosymbi2_FD_188042 | JGI IMG/M metagenome (GOLD analysis project Ga0210059, IMG submission 188042) | Ecteinascidia turbinata endosymbiont from Florida, USA - Sample 2 (SPAdes) (version 2) | ecosystem: Host-associated > Tunicates > Ascidians > Unclassified | place: Key West, Florida...
TATCGATTTTTTATACGATGCACATCTTCATCCAACTTTTTTATTCGATCGCTTCAAATGTCTGATGCTTTTTACAAATCTTCATTTTTCCTCAATTATTCAACACTCCTGTATGGAGACCAAATGCAGTAGTTGTCCGTGAATTGTTTCGGAGTTTGCGTCTCATCAGTATTGCTTTTGTGCAGCAAAAATATGTGGACACTGTGTACACACCAAGCATAAAAAGTAAGTGCTGGGAAAGTGCCTTGCTCCTCTCAAGGCTGGACACGTACTAACACCGGTTGTGTGATGCCCTACTCAGTAGGGTAGGGCCTACTGTATGGTTTATCCATTTTCTGCGCTTTTGCGAATGACGATACAGCTGTGGTGAGGATAAACAGCTTTGCTCCTCCCAGTGTTGGTCATGTGCAAACACCGTTCTGTAATGTGCGCTGATGTGTAGCTAACCACTTTTTGTGCTCTTGTGTCTGTGATATGGACCACGAGTCCGCAATAAAATATCATTATTATTATATCTGCCAGCCAGCACCCACGAAACTTGCACAAAAGGTGTAATTCGGTGGTTTACAACATCCCACCAAATTTCAAGCCAAAATATTGACAGGAAAATTTTATTTGTGAAAAAATCAAATATCCACACAGTGGCTAAGCAGTTTGAAGGGTCTATTTATGGCCATAACTCTCCAACCCCTTAGGCTAATCAGGTCTCTAAAGCTTCAGAATAGCTCCTGGAACATTTTAACCCTCTCAACAAATCACTAACCCTGTGTTTTGTTCTCTAGACCCTGAAACGTGATCCTATAAGTAAATTTTCCTAATCTACACTTTTAAACCCCCTAACTCCCCTTCCCAAAACGTCCCGATCTGATCTTTATTGAAAGGATCCTATCTGAATAGTCTGGCGGTCGGCCTAGTGCAGTGGTTCCCAACCTTTTTTATGCCGTGGCCCACTTGCCGCTTTCAGCTGAACGTCGGGGCCCACCATCACAGAACAATAGAAAAATCCACTGTCTTCATTTAGGCACAAATATGAGCAAAAAAAATATGTGCTTTACCATAACACATCAAATTTTATTCAATTTTAGCATCAGCAACAAAAAGCAGACCGCAAGAGGAACTTCATTGCGATTTTTGCTCTTGTGTGACGGTTTTGACAAGACTGTGAATTCTTGACTGCGTTATGGAAAGAGTGCATCTAAGATCGTCTTCTGGCGTAAAGTTGAATCGGTTTTGATATTTTCCTTGCACGTGCGAAAGGTACAGAATTCAGATTCACATAAATATGTGCTGGGGAAGAGAAGTAACTATCGGAGAGCTTCTTTCCGAGCATTTGGACAATCGTCAGACACCATCAGCCTAAAATCACAAATTTTATTAGTTTCGAACACGTATTTTGACCCCGACTTGTTCCGAAGGTCGATAAGTTCATCTTTCAGGCAATCTATAACATTCTCGACTGGGGCAACAAAACGATTTTTCACCAAATCCAAGTTTGTTTTGATGATTTCGGGAAAGTAGGCTACAGCACAAATTCCTTACGAAGCCCTCCAAGGTGTTGAACAACTTTCGATGCTAGATCAACATTCACTTCATCATCAGCTTCGGTGGCAATGTTCTCGAACAAGCAAAATTTCCTGCTTGAGCATTTTGCTTCCAATTTTCAAGTTTTTTCACGAATGCGTTGAGATGTCACAGAAATCGACGATTGTCCTTGCCCTTCTTTGTTGTTTCAGATTAACTTTATTGAGTTGTTGCAATATGTCAGCAAGACATGCCAGGCGGGAAATAAAATGGTTATTATCGTGACTGGATACCATGTCGTTTTTTCCTTGATCGCTGAGAATTGATTTTAATTCTTATCCTGCTGAGTTGCATACTGTTCGACGGGTGCACATGACTTTACTATAATGCATAGGCCTACTAAATCTAGCCTGATATGTTTGGCAATTTAAAACACACAGGTAGATAGAAAGCCTGACAGAAAACCGGTTTAACGACGTTGCGTCGTCAGCGATGTTTCAGGTTCACGAGGGGTGCTTCTCACCATCACTCAGTGAATTTAAACATACCAAAATGCGCAATGGCCCACCAAAAAAACGCCTGTGGACCACCAGTGGGCCATGGCCCACCGGTTGGGAACCACTGGCCTGGTGCAAAAACCGGATCGGTGAGGATAAACGGGATGCGGGGAACGTTTTCGCATTTTCTCGAGATTTTGCCAAAAGTTAGTTCGGCAAATGCAGAAATATGGATTCTCCTCAATAATTTCAAATGTAAAGGTATGCATTCTCATTCCATTCCTTGTTGTCTCGTAGATCCAGGGATGTTGTCTCTGGCTCTCTAAACCGATCCGTTCAGGATTGATGGCTGATCACAGGTGTATCGGCCACTGCGGGCGTTAGAGGGCACATTGATTTTTCTTACCACGAAACTAACCTGTGCTGCGTCCGCTACCGATTTAGGAGATGCGTACTTTTTTCGGATAATATTTTGTCTGGTTTCCATTACGACGCTGGATCCAGTGGCGTAGCCAACCCAAAATTTTTTTGGGGGGCGCTAAATGTTTGATTTTTGGCGGGCAACAGTATTTTGTTTGGAATACCGCGTCTCAAAACACGAAATGACTATATATGCTAAAAATGTGGGGGGCATGACCCCCCGACTACGCCTATGGCTGGATCCGGCAGCGAACGAAAACAATCGCTGGGACTGCAGACCTGTAGCCACGAGGGCAGTACCCCCGCATTTTGTTGCGCCCAGAAATGTTTTCAACACACCACAAAAATCTTTTCCCTCTAAAATGTATTTTGCCCCCTAACCTAGCTTCAGGTCTGTGGGATTGTACGGTAATTCGGGAGTTGCAGCGTTGCACTGTTTATTTTTTTATGTAAGGCAACCGGTTGATGGCGTCTAATGCTCACCCACGATGAATAGTGCAACATTGATATTACGTTTAGTCGAGTTGAGACTGTGTGCACGTAACAAGCATGTAGCTCTTATCAGCGAATACGAATTCATTTCCATAGAAAAGCAGCTACTTCAAAAGTGGATAACAGCGATCCACGATTGGACAAAATTGCAAACTATCACCTTAACACGGCAACAAGCAATATAAACGAAGTGCAGGCAGTTCAAGGTTTCCCGTCTCAAGGGAAGATCATTGCACGGCGTTTCAAGCTGCGGAGCCCTTTTTTCTGGTCGACATTGCCCGGAACAGTTTTCGAGAAATCCACAGCACCGATCAAGCGTGACGCCACCCCGTCAGTCAGGCGTGACGAAATCCAGTTTTTCGCTCGGTAACGAACCAATCGAGGACTTCCTTCTGCAAAACAAAAACAACAAATGTTGAACGTCACGACCCCAGTGGTTTGGAAATGACGGTTGGAGCAACCTTCCTTCTCGGTGCAAATGCATTCAAACCGCAAGGAATGATCGCAGCCTTCTTCCCTTGAGAAAAAAACTCTGGTCGAGTCGTTGACAAATCGAAAAGTAGTTGGATTTCGGTGTAGGAAGAATATTATAAGTAATAGAAAGGTTGATATGCACAAAAGCGAATAATGATGATAGTTTATAATAATACAAGACATTGAAAAGCACAACAAGTAGAAGGTATTATCATTGGGTGGAGGAACCTTTTTCAAAGTGGGGGGGGGCACAGGTGCACGTCAAGAAGGTATTATGCAGTCAATGGAAATAAACTTTTGACTCGGTTGTAGCGACGTGCACACTCGGTTGTAGCGACGTACACATCGCGCATTTCTGTGATGTTATTAGTGAGTGTCATAGACTGGTTTGTTCCTTAATTACATTGTAACATTGTTAGATTCTTAATCACAAACTCATCGCAAGCAACACGCAGAGATAAAGGAAAGCATGTGAACGCGTTTGGTATCACGATGGTGATCTTCTACGTCGCCCACAAAAGTCATGTATTACTCAATACTTTCATTTGGTTGCAACAAGCATATTGTTGCGATCGGAAAGTGCGCAAAGCTTCGCACTGTGGCAGCAAGCAACAATAGAGATCATGCGCCGCAATCTCTCTTACTATTGCTTGCTCGCGCTACTTATATAATGGTGTTATTCTTCACGCACATCCCGTTCGTGGTGAACCACACAATCAACGCAACACCACCGGAGAGGTTGCAACAGTATGAGTGTCCAAGCTGCAACGAACAAACGAGGAGTTCGTTGGCAGGATTGAATTTTCAAATTTGAGAAAATTTCTTCAGACATTCCACGGCTGGTAGAACGTTTGTTACATCTCGTTGATTTCAGTTTGACCGTTGAAGCAATTCCTATTAATACGCAAAGCACTTTTGTCGCAACCTCATAATGGCATATGATGTTGTGGTCATGACATCGAAACGAGCAAATGAGGCGCTGTTCCAATTTCTCAACATACTGGAGAGCAGCATGTTAAAGCAATGAATGAAAGAGCTTTAGGAGTGACGTTGCGCCTTAGAGTGCGGTCGCACTCTGGAAAGTTTGAACCGCGAAGTTCTCACATCGCTTTTCGAAGTCCGCAATTATGGTGAAGGAGATAAGAATGCCGCAGTCAATTTTGTTCCAACAACTGGCGACGTCATATGCGGCAAAACGCCTACTACTGTAACTTGATGCGAACACGTAGCGATTCAATGTCCTGTTATTGCTACGCAATAAAGACCTACAGTAAAACAGGCAAAGGAGCGGACATGAGTGAACTGCAAGCTCATCATTACATGACACCATAACAGTGAAACTGGTTCTTTTGCAGTGTGTGTCATACCACCAAATGGTGTCAATGCAAGAATTATATCAATTAAGCTGCTGAGTTCAGATTTTCTGGATATTTTTGGTTCTTAGATCCAATTTCCGGTGGGGGAGGCAAATGCCCTTTCCGACGCCCATGCTTACTCTTTGATTCTAACTCGCACTTTTTTTAAACGAAACATTCGGAAAATCTTATCAGGGTTACGTTTCGAATACCTCCGAATTGAAAGGGTTGATATGAATCCACAAAACATGGGATGACGCTTGCAGGGTGGTCTATGGTCAGGACACGGGAGTTTAACGAGAACTATGGGTACTCTGATGCAACGCGCTTAGCAACAAGTGAAAGTTTGATGATGGCTGTGATTTTCACATGTGTTGAAATCAAGTTTGAGCAGAAACTGCCAAAACTGTCAGCAAATATCGCACCAGTAGAAGGGTTTGCTTTTTCGTAAAAAAAACAAACCGCATTTGGAAGAGCGCATGTTTCTTTTACATAAACTGCAACTTATTTTCTCTGGGTATACCGCATATATGCGTTGCGAGGTCAACATCTTCAGCGGGTCTCATCTCAAACACCCGCCAGCACATCACACATGAAAGAACAAAACGTATCCGTGCATCGTCACCTGCTTAACTTGACCCTTGACTGAACGCATCAATACAAACGGAGTTATGTAAGTTGCGCGATGGTGACTAAGTTGACTCACTCGAACGACTGTTGCTCGTTGTTGAGACAAAACCCGCTCCTTTCTGCCTTTGATGAGGAAGAAGAGTTGATCAGGGCGACGCTCAACAGTTCGCTCTTGGTTAGCGGAGAAGAAAATTCGAGAACGAAGTCGAGCAAAGTGGTCAGGGTGATTTTTGAGGATGGCGAAAATAAGACGGAATCCCACGTTCTGCAACCGAAATGACAGGCAGCGGAGTCTTGACGTTGGGTTGTTGAGGAATTAAAGTGGACAGAAAAACATCGCCAGAATCGACGAAAAAATGTCAAGAATTCGATGCGCAACATTCAAACGTGCTTTTTTACAAATATTTAGGGTAAACCTGTAAATTAGACGAGATGTCGCCGACGCAATCATTTAGCCAGCAACAATTGCCGAAAGCGAGAGGTAAAATCCTTAAGGCACCACCACTAACTAGTTGCAACACACAGAAAAATCACCTAGATCAGTGACATTCAACGTGGGAGAAATCGTCCCCTGGGGGCGATTTTGTGATTTACCAGATTTGGGGGGCGATTTCTGCAGGTTAGAATATACTAAAATTCTGAATTGATTCCAAAAATAAAAACTATATTTGCCACTTTGGAACCAATTCATTTCATGCAATTTCGACTCCACGTTATAAAAATGGTTAAAAAACACAAGATATAGGACAGATGATGTAACAATCAAACTAGAATGGTCCTGTGTAACGAATCACTGCACAAACTATCCAAGGCTACGGAGAGTGTTTCTGGTTGGGAGCCAAGCACCGCGGTTCTGACGAATTTTCAGGTACAAATTTTCAAAGTTCCTGTACGCGGGTGCTTGAACAAAAAGGTTGAAGACCACTAATCTAGATGTACGACTTTCCATAAAGTGATTGGTAGCAGGTGAATGAAGTCACACAGCGATGAGCCTGTACGGGAAACTAGATACACAAAAAAACAACAAATCGGGTGAAGCATTGAAATGCGCTATTTTTAAAATCCCACGGCGTAACATCAAAGCGTATCCATCGCAGGAAAACGTCGCTTTTAGATACTGCGATCTGTAGACAATGATTAGTAAATTCCAGCAATGATTAGTAACTATCCTTCCTCTCCTCCAATGAAATCAGGTGTGCTCTGCTTAACGCTGAGTGCAAGAAGCTCACTTTAAACATTTTAAGTGTGCCTCATTGCATAGTACAGCTTCGTAAGAAGGATTCAAAATATCTAACCTTATAGGCAGAGATTTATTACTAAGCCTCCAGAACGTGGTAGCAAGCGCGGCGTAACTTCAGTACGTGAAGCGGCAACTCACCGGTTCGCAGGGAAAAGAATGATTGAGGGAAAACGCAGCGCTGCGAACGGCACAGGCAGGCGCTCGTTTGTTTCCGCGTCCACCGTGAAAACCTTAAGATGAGGCACGCCGTCAGTGAACCGCCGAAACGACGCCACGACGTGCGTCGACGTCGCGCAGAAGCCGCACCAGCGCGCACTGTAGTATAACAGAAGGTCCTGCCAAGCAAACGGAAGCAATTGCTGGGAAGATGTATCAGGCCTTGTAGAGCATGCGGAACGCAACAGGAAAAACTGCGTGATTATTTACGCCGCATCAACTGATTCGTACAGGTGCGGATGGTTCCTACCGTATACCGACGTGCCGCGCTTATTCGGTCTTATAGTTTGCCAGCGTCGGACGCACTTCATCTCAGCTCAGTGTGCTTTTCCGTAGATCTAACAGCAAGCGCTTTGCCGTAGCTGTGTGCATGCACACGGGAAAGCTTACAATCTTTTGAGTATATTGACGAATTGCTACGTAGATTATGTCCACGTAGTAACTCGATAATACTCCAGATCCACAAGCTTATATGGCAGGTTCAAGGCTTAGCCTTCTTAAGGTTTAAGCATACACGTACTAACACAACCCGGCTTGCATTAGCTACTATGACAGCCGGAACGAACATTCTCGCAACTAAACATAAAAATCGCTGAGCAACGCAAGAGATTACGAAACAGTTCCGTAGAGCAGTTCTTTCATTTCAAACAGTACCCAGCAATGCGACTGTAAATCACCTCTGAGCTTTGCAGCAGAGTGTCGTTGAAACGAGAAGTTTCCAGCCGAGGCAGATAGAAACCATCAACTGGACGGCTTGGCGCTCGTGCGCTGCGCGAGCTCAACCTCGGGTGACTCCACCGACGCGGTGAAAGTTCGCCATTCGTGAAGCGTAAGATAAAAGTTTCTAAAAGTAAACCCCGCATCAACAATCGGTTTTCGTGAATGGCTCACGCACGGCAGAGTTCTGGAAATCTTTGAGCATAAGAAAACTGGGGAAAGGAGACGAACACGAACGCTTCACTGGACATGGAAGCAGGGATCTGCTAATAAACAGTGGCGTAACTGACGGAGGCAGAGGGGCGAAACGTCCCCTTGGCAAGTTAATGTATGGACCAGGGCCTCACTTAGCTCATATTTCGGTTTTGGTATTCTTTTGTTTTTCAGTAGCTTGTTGTTTTTTACGTTTTTCGGAGTATTTCCTGGTGATTTAGGGTATTAGCACAGCCATCCACATCCGGATGCACCATCATTTCTCAAGTTTTTTTTTTGAGTGTTGGTTAGGGAGCTCCCTTCAGTGGCCACTGGGTCGCTTTCAGCTAAGTCTTCTCCCTGGCGCAAAACTTTAGTTACGCCACTGCTAATAAAATATACGCATCAAAAACTAGAGCCTGAATTCATTTAAACCGCAGCTATGCCAACCCGCGGCCCGCATGCGGTCCAATCGAGGGTTTTGTGCGGCCCAGCTTAGGTCATCGCTGTAGTAAAAGTATCCTACATACGGACAACCTGTCTTTATTTCGATACCCTTAAATTTGATATTTTTGATGCAGGTGGTCCTCAGTGCCACTCTATCATGTCTGTCACCATTGCAGTTAGTATTCGAACGCTTTCAGTACCTTAGCTTCAGCTAAATGTAGCTTGCTAGAATCAAATTAGGCTATTCAATGTGCGGCCCTGGTTAAGGTAGTGACATAATTTCATGGCTCAGCGAGCCATTTGGGTTGGACATAGCTGATTTAAACATATGTCGTGATTTTGGACGTTAGCAAATTTACTACATCGACAAAACAGCCAAGTTGTTGAACCTCGAAGTTTGTTCACATAGCAATTGGGTGCATCGGCTTTACACAATATTAACTCCGTGATTTACCTGTTACGTTTTCCTGGAGCTTTCCCTCCATTACATACGCGCTTTCGTTAATCATATCCACAATCACTGCATGGTGGCGGCCAAACAGGCCCGAAAATGCATCACGGTAGGCCTGATGTGCTACGGCAAATTGCAAAGTGCGATTGGTTTTGCAACTCAGACCTCTTAAGTCACTGTACGGGTGACGCTGCCGATAGCGACAGCATATCTCCAGTCTGGACAAGCCTACATCATATAGCGGCCAACTTTCCACACAGCCACTGCCATTCCTTGATAGACGTTCGTCTACAGCAGTCTCAGCCGAAGCGCTGTATAAAAGCTTTTTGCTGTACGTTATATCAGAAAAATGTCCGTCATATAATGAACAAATGTTGCATTCCATTTTCCCTCGGACAGCAGATCGGCAGAAAGTAAACGTGTGGCATCTCTCGTTGTATTTCATAGCAACACGTTCAATCTGAAAACAAAGTTATCACGATTAACGCGTCAACAGGCAGAAGCTTTCAGCAGAAGCAACAATGTCGTTTGGTTTGCATCTCACCGACGATAAAGAAACGTTTGGTGCTACAGACCAAAGGAACAAAATAAAATGCAAATGTGCCAACAAGCAAAATCCGAGCACACACTCGAATGAAAGAAAACCCATCCTACCCATACTGCAGCGCACCGCCCTGTACAATAGAAGACTTGATCCTAAGTTGCCCCACCACACGAATACACGGTTGTTTCAAAACAATACAGGATTGTCATGGCAATTTGGCAACATAAGTGAGCGGCGTATGTACACATCTGATCATAGGCGCCGAGTTTGACGTTTCTACGGGCGTGCGAAATTCACGACGTCACAAAATATGACGTCAGAACCACCTTAAATAGATAAAAATAATATCGGTTGAAATATCCCAAAGCGTCTCTCACACTAATGTCAATTTTACAGGCGGCTCACAATTATTCGATCACTCATAATTTTTTTCAAAACTTTTACAACAGGTTGAACTGGAACCATGCAAAGTAAAGAATACACGATTACCTCAAAGTATATATTTATGCGAATTGCAGCCTTACCAATCCAAATATCCATCTATTTTTAACAATAAGTTCGTCTATCACAGTGGAATGAATATTTAGCAAACAAGAATTCATCCTACGTTCCGTCATGTTCCATTAAAGATCATTTTTATTGCGACGAAGTGCACTGAAGGTACGCTCTGCCTCACAGGTAGTACAGGGCAATGCGGCACGCATGCGCAGCAAACACGTGCTCGGAAATATATTATCTAAATGTTCGGTTTTCAGTTAAAAATTTCAAAATAGCGTTTTGGTGTGGGACTGTTTTTAATCATTGCTTTCCAAAAATTGATGGATTTTGCTGTTTCTCGTTTGCATTGTCTTTGTAAAAGTCACATACAGCGGAGATGATGCTTCTCTCTGCAGCATAACTGATGCAAGCTTTCTTTGCGATTTTTAGGTCTTCCATTCTGTATCTACCCAGAAGCGTTTCACTGCATTTGAGAATAATGTCTTCGTGCTTATTAACAAAGAACTGCTGAATCAAAAAATGAAACATGAGCGGGAGCGCCGCACTCCTGGCCAGCATTGCGGGCGTGTACCGCACTCGGCGCCGATGTGCTAGCTATACGTCACTACTACTATTCTGATCTTGTAAACCTTCGGAAGCAACTGAAGAAAAACAAATCTGATAAACAAAACGTGAACAATTCATGTTTTTAGGCGACGCAGTTTTGTTTCCAAAATCAGACCAGTTTCAAGAGCTCATCAAAATTTAACAGGATCAGCAGACGTTTTCAGAATAAGAAATATATATACAGTATCATATTTACAAAAGCTATCAAAGAAACACACATATATACAGTGTGGAAATACTAGTTCAGAGATCAATAGAAAGCAAGTTTTTTCTTTACTTACGATTTCGACTTGCTCCACACTTGAAACGGCAACAAGCAGAGTCGGACCTTGCTTCAAAACTTTGTGAAGGGCATTGCTCTTAACACCGCTTGCAAACAGCCTGGTTACCAGCTGAATGAAAATACTATTGTTGGCTCCACGTAAAATGGGATATAACAAGACATAGTTTCATGATTACAACCTGCGTCTGGTCCTGCTTAATCCAAGCCCCAGTAACATTCGATGAAAGGTGCATCACGTTCATTTCATCAACTGCAAGGAAGTCTCGGTACAAGCGGTTGTATTTTTTCACAATGCCGCTTTTCAATCCGTACCTTTCAGCTAAACGTTGTGCAACAATAACTCCAAACTGCGTATTCCGTTCAGGATCTGGGAAAAGCACAAACACTGGGCTTCACTGGCTGATGCAGCAAATCAATTGTTGAAGTCATAATGCAAAGTTGTCCTTGCCTCTTAAATAAGGAAGTGGTGGTGGAACATGGCAATTTCAAAGGCATGATTTACGTAAGTTTTAGCATAGAAGAGTTAGTGCAAATCGAGTGATGCCTTTTTAGGAGGTGACTCTCCTACTTAGATTCACTGTAAATGTCCAAGAAAAAAGAGATTGCCAGATAAATTCCAATACCCTTACTTATATGTAGCCACAACACACCACAATGCAAATAATGTAAGTCTCCTCAGTTTAGAGTTCCCTTAGACCAGGCCTGCACAACTCAGAAAGCTTGAAGGGCCAAATTATCAACATAAACTTGCCACGAGCTGCAAATGTCTATTTCATTTTGATGTGGAGATTTCATTGTAGCATGGAAGAAATTCTGGAAAGACAACTACACGAGGTCAAGCATTTGCAACAATTTCTATAATTGAGCAAGCTCTCGTGGGCTGCAAGAAAAGCTTTTGCTGTCTGCATGCGACCCGCGGGCCATATGTTGTACAGGCTTGCCTTAGACTTATCATTGATAAGATGTAAATCACAAAAATTTTTCTAAGTAGCGAATATGCTATTCTTCTGGTCATGCATAACCAGTATCAAATTTTGTTATAACCATACATACATTATAACAATGCAACACAGACACAGAGTGATAACTACATTACAAGTGTATTGTACGCTTTATGTCTTCCCTGAGATCCTAGCTTCTCTTGAATATAACATATACTACAAATTTGACATATTTGTCTACAGTAGGCTTTACAATAAAATATGATTTAAGATCATCATAGCATTGTCTGTTGTGGTTGAATGCACTTGTGATCAAAATACTGATGAGTTTAGTGTACTTTACAAAATCGTGAACATTTGAACAACAAAGATTAAACCATATAATGAAAAAACATCATACATCATTGCACGTACATTGTTCAAGCATTAAAATAGAAGTTTCGATGAAGTTCATAAATGATGATATAGCTGTCTTCAAGTCAAAGTATCCAATCACTGAATTCTAAAACCAAAGCAAGTTTCATGAGTAAAAGGCCCAATTCTTAAAAGAAATGAAATTAAAAGTGCTGATTTTCATCCATCTGATACGATTCAGTAGTCCCATGAAAAGCACTCCGTCATAATAAAGAATAACACTGCAAGTGCGATTTGCAATCAAGTTTTGTATGAGCAACATTCTATAGGTTTTCACCATGTAGCTTTCCATTGTACTTGCAAGAAACTGATATAGACCTGAAGCAAATACACAAACATAACATTTGTAGTTGTAGCACTGTAAACCAGGCCCGTAACCAGCTTGGGACACTAGTGTGAGCATAGAGTTTTCTGAGAGGGGCCCAAATTTTTGAAACAATGTCCAACACATTTTTCCAAGGGGGGCAAAAAATTTTCTAAGCGCCCACTCCTCCCATGGTTACAAGCCTGCTGTAAAACGATCTGCAACTTGTATATTCATACTTGGGAAACTGTCAAAAATTGTTCCACATCAATTTCATTCTGCAGGTAGAGTACTGAATGCAACAATTTTTTCAGAAAATCATTGAGGAAAAACTCTGTTTTTGGTCCTTTGTAATTAATGGCATGGACTGCTCTGGAAACAAAAATGATGTATATAAAAACTTATTGCAACAAAAAAAAACAATTGTATAAATCTGTTACTGCCATGCACAAATTACTTTCTATGTGAAGAAGCACGCACAACACATTAAGGTTCAAATATGAGGATCTAAACTCACAGACGGTGATGTACATAGATATGGGGAAAATCAGTAAAGTGGATTGATTTTCTGCATTCACCTTCATTCCACCAACAGTTTATCGCGATAAATGAGACCTGAAGGAATACAAAAAATTGCATGAAATGTATTTTTACAGCTTCAAAACCAATCATGCTACCAACAGTTTATGATATAATCATTTTAATATTTGTTTTCAAACTGTCTATTGAAAAATTGATAGTTCCAGACAACTTTTAGTTGAAAAATTTCTTAAACTCCCTTTGAAATACCTGTTGGTGAAACACAGATGAAACTTTTTCAATGTGCTGTAAAGCTTCAAAAGAAGCTGTGCACCATGGTGCATAGTAAATAACAACAGATACTTCAGAATTCTTTACAATGTTATCACGAAAAACCAGACTTCCACCATACAAGTCATTCACAAATCCATCTGATACGACTGGAAAGGGAAATGGTGCTTGACGCGTATTAAAATTTGCATGAACTCTGAAAAGAAAGTGATCTCAGTCATCCACAGCATGTGTTGCCTTCATTCCAAACACTCTTTTCTATCAAAATTCATTGTCTTCCCTTATAAATATGGTCACATTTATAAAAAACAATGTTGCAATTCATATTTTCAAGTTCTACTGAAGTAGAGGCTTGCATGCATATGCTGAGTTCGAATATTTTAAATTACTAAATCTTCAGCTAGAATCACTGCAATCCAGGCTGGGCTAATATTCTGAAACCAACATGGGCCTGGTGGGGGTGTAAATACATTATCTCAAGTTATGGCCTAAAAACAGCAAATTCCCTAGATGATTAAGTAATTATCTATTTTGTGGCCATAACTTGCCAAACACAAATGCTTGAACAGTGGTTCTTGACCTATACGAACATGCCGAACCCTTATGGGTCATTCCATGCTTAATTGAACAGAAAAATTAAAAATGTTCACCCACCCTCTCAGATTTTGATGAAAGTGGGCTCATTTGAAAGAGCTTCAAAAATAACAACCAACAAAAAAAATTTGAACAAA
>Ga0210059_1011160_pt1 | contig 13783 bp, 8 predicted proteins | sample Ectturendosymbi2_FD_188042 | JGI IMG/M metagenome (GOLD analysis project Ga0210059, IMG submission 188042) | Ecteinascidia turbinata endosymbiont from Florida, USA - Sample 2 (SPAdes) (version 2) | ecosystem: Host-associated > Tunicates > Ascidians > Unclassified | place: Key West, Florida...
TACTTCCACTCGTTTTAACTTTTAATTTACTTGGACTGAAGATGCCGTATGGCGAAATCGATTTCCATTAAATAACATCAATGCGTGCTGATTTTTGTTACTGGTGCAGTGTGCACAGACAGTGCTTAAGTTGAAGATATGGGTAGACAAGAATCGCCGCAGTTAATAGAAAGGAAGACACAGGTTGATACTGATGCTCAAGAAACAGGTAGAACTTCCAAAGATTTTCTATAATGATGCAAAAGCAATTCTTTCGCGTATTACAGCTCTTTGCTTGAAGAATTCGCAAATCATATTCATTTAGTGAAAAGGATTTAAAACATGGAATAAATTTGGAAAATAATTTGTTCGGAAGGAGTCGGAGCTGCCTATATCGCTTGAACAATATTTTCATTTATAGCTACTTAAAAAGCTCCGTTTGATTGTTACTAGTAGCTGCAACTCTTCCTGTCACCAGCACTTCATGCGAGAGAAGTTTTTCAAAAATGAAATTAGCGAAAACATTTCCCAGAAATTCCGTGACCAGCGAAAGATTGCGTAACACTGATCTACTTTCAATTGAAAGGGTACGAGCTGAAAAAATATGTTTAGATGATTTCGTTGATGAATTCAACAGTCGACATGACAATCGAAGGATTAAGTTACATTGAGTTGTGATATAAAATTGTAACGTAGACTGTGCCAGTATCGGTGTGAGAATTATATCGCTCATTGTCTATTGTCTCAATCCTTTTAGGTTTAGATTTAGTGCATGTTTCGCTTACGGCAAGACAGTCATAAATTAACGCAGGTTGAAAAGTTAGCATTTGAGGATCAGTGAGAGGAAAAATCAATGTGAATATTAAAATGAACGACTTTGTTGAGAATATTCTGCAAAATACGTTTTACGCCTGCTGTTACATCTTCTATCAGGTACGCGCCCTAAACACCGATGCACACCTATCTGCGGCGCTGCTTTGGTACCTTAGGTGCAAAACTGCATACTGCCTTGAAAAGTCCTCACCCTATCCACGCTGCAGACGGGCATTACACTCGTAATAGTAGTTGCATAACCTTGTTGTGGTTACACCCAGTGGAGTAACAAGAGGTTTGAGCCAGTGGGGAAAAAGTTAGCTGAAGGTGGCCCTCGGGCCACCGTAGGTAGGCCACTAGCCAACACTCAGAATAAAAGTTAAGAAATGAAAGTGAATCCGGATGTCGTGGATGTCTACACTAGCTAAAGAACGAAACTACCCCGAAAAACGCAAAAAAACAACAACCTACTGAAAACAAAAAGAATACTAAATATCAAAATGTCAGCTAAAAGGAGCCCAGTTTTTACATTTAGTTTGCCCCCCGTCAGTTACGCCACTGGTTACACCACAATCGCAAAATGTCCACAAGCTACCACGAAAACGGATTAGTCAGTAGCCACCAGTTCGTTTGCAGATGGCTTATTTTTTATGTGTTTTGTGACTAGAATATTTTGACGAAACCAGTTGGCTATGAACAGCTTACTTGTCTCTGTGTCAAGATGGAATTCGTGGTTGGAACCATTTAGCTTTCATGTGAATTGTATCCACTTTCGTGGAGCTGTTTTCGTTCATGTGGGGTCGGCACAACTGTGAACGGGAAATGATGTTTCGTTTTAGATGTGCAGTGCTGTGGAAGTTGCATGTTTAGCACAGAATATTCGACATCGCAGTACGCGTGTGATTGCATCTACAGTGGCGTTTAGGTGTCTCTAGTGAATAATAACGATAGTTCATATTTAATGATAATAGATATTCACAACAGAACCATCGCCAGATAGTTTTCAATAGGGGGCTTTGCATTTTTGCGGGGGGGCTTTGGGTTTGTGCGGGGGGCTTGACACTCTAAAAATTGACAAAATCTCAATTTGTTTATAGTGTTTCATGTTTCATTTTGGGGGGCTTAAAGCTTTGTTTGGGGGGTTAAGCCCCCAAAAGCCCCCCGTGGCGACGGGACTGACTCACAAGCCTACCTTTGGCTTGATAGAGTAAATCATAGCAACGTAATCTTCAAAACAACGAAAAATCGCCATGCAAGGTAGACATTTATGTTGCCCTCCCTACTTTTTCCTTGGCCCGGCAATGGCCTCCCCCCTGTTTTTATTCTACAATCGCCACTGATCCAAGGTCCAGGTTTACAAAGTACAACAGTATGCTTTTCATAGTAGTGGCCTGACGCCAGCGTTATGAGCGTTAACAGGAAGAAAATCTGGCTTTTCCCACCATGAAAAGTCAAATATAATGGCCACACTCAATCAATGACGCATTTTTTAAATTTAAACGTTGGGTCTCCGATTTAGTCATTTCTAGCACATAAACCCTTCATCGCAACAAACATTTTGGCGATGATACGACTATGAAATTCTACTAGTTCTCTTAATGCAGGGTCTCCAAACTACGGCCGCGGGCCAAATTCTTTACGAGAAGCCATTTCATCCGGTCGCAAGGACACTTCGTCAATGATAAAAAAATAATATATTTGCGAAACATTTGTTGGTTTGTCAGAGTGTTACATGGCCGAAACAATCACATTACGCAAGATGCCTTGCCCTTGAACTGTTGTGCAGTAGCTTACTTATGTGGCCCTCTGGCAAAAAAATTGGACACCCTGTCTTAGAGCAAAGTCGCAACCGGCTTTGATTGAAATTGAACGTGTGTTGGAATGATGTACATTAGAAGCATGAAAATATAAGAAGCGCAATCGTAATAGCTGCCATCAGGACTTCTTGCTCAACTGCAATATTGGTTGCAAAAAGCATAAATCTGAAAACAATTGTTCAGGAAAAAACGCCAAAACAATAATGCACTTTTCAGTGGCGCATCCAGACCATGCGTTGAGCGGGAGCAGTCAAACAGGGGGCGCCAAAAAGGTATTCACTTCTAAAGGTTTTCTGCGACAGTCATTGGGTGACACATAAGTGCTTACAGGGCCGGCCTTAAGCCGATGCAACCGATGCAGCTGCATTGGGCCCCGCGCCTCTGGGGCTCCGCGCAATGGTGATTGGGCAGGTTGTTATTTTTTTGCCAGATACTCCTTGCGCTCGAGAATTATAGAAACGGCTTTTAAATCTCATTGTTTGAAAATAATTAACTCGTTTGAAAGAATTATGAATCTCCTCTAAGGAACTTTATCAAATGTGCTCAATCCTCATGCTAGGGCGTTATATCTGCGCTTCAGCATATTCAACTCTTTGTGGATGGAACTTGGTTGTTACTGATATCCGTTAAGAGTGCAGTAGACCTAGAGCTATTGCAAACAAGGTGTGTAGTGATTCAAGTCGCAATGAACAGGTCAAATGTCTGTCGTAATAACTTTGATTGCATTTCTTCCAACGTAACGCTGTTCAGTTCTCGAAAGATCGTTCTGTTTTGGGAAGTTTTGATTGGTTGAGGGTCATCTGCATTTTGACAAATGCCTGCAGTTTCGCTACATGGAAGATTTCAACATTGACTAGATATTTTGATGTTTTGCCAAAATAAAAAATGAACTGTACCAAATTGAAACAAATGACATAAGATGAGAGGTTGAGGCCAAAAATCTTATGCAATCCATCGCACAATTTTGTAAAGTGTTTGCACTTAACTTTACCTCCTTTCTTTGTCCACAAAATGGTTCCGCGTTATTTGTCGGTCGTGCAAGTACTTTTTTCATTTGACGCCCCACCAAACTTTTATTGTGTTTTGCTAAAAAATATTGCTAACTAAGGTAGAAAAACCACTACTGCAAAGTCCTAGGTTCATAAATGTAAAGGACATTTAAAGGCAGCTGTCTAAAATAGGCAAGGCGAAAATTGTGAATATTATCCAGCACACTCGTTTCTGTTTGTCAATATATTGCGGGGCCAGGCGCGGATTTACCATTGGGCTAAAAAGGCTTAAGCCTAGGGCCCCCGACTTCATGGGGCCCCAAAATTTTGGGAGTAAGGACACTTTCCAGCATTTCTCCAAGCAATTATATTTGAATTTTTGTTTTGGTTCAACGCACGTTTTTACTATGCCGCTAACAAAAGATCTCTGTAGCAGGAGTCGGCAAATTTGTTCAATAGATGAGTCATTGGCAGAAAAACAAAAACAACAGCCGCAAAATCAGTTTGTAGTGTCAAGTACAGTTCAATAAACAATGCAGGTTTTACATAAAACGACCTGCAACAAATCGCGTAGAGTCCTTGGCAACCAACCGTAACCTTACGAATTCGTGTAAATACGTTGATAAACGAAACAAACATTAAATATAAGGCGACAACTCGCTATCAATTTGAAATCTTGCTATTCAGCTAGAAGAGTTACACAAAATATGTCGATGAGCCGCAGTTTGCCCACCGTTTCTCTAAAGCAGGAGTGGGCAATTAATTTGGCTCGGAGGCAATTTTGAGAAGGCTGCGTATAGTTTGAAGCAAGTCTCAGTTCAAGTTAGCCTCACCACTAACGTTTACTGTGACGAGTTGGAGGATATTTCAGATTTGAAGAATTTCCTGAATGCTTCCGCGGGCCACTGAAAACGCTGTGGCGGACCACATGGTCCGCAGGTCATTATTTGCCCACCCCTGGTCTATAGTACATAAAACAGGGGTTCCCAAACTGGGGTGCATGTACCCCTAGGGGTACATTTGCCTATCGAAAGGGGTACATTTAAAGTTAGCAATTGAAGGGAAAATATGTTTATCTATTATTCATTTCCAATTATTTGTGCATATATCAGTGAATATAATGGGTGTCTAAATAATTTTTTCCAGGGAGGACAACGTCGGCCTTTTCCTTACCCTTTTTAGGTTGCTATAGATGCAATGCAAATGGATGTTCACAAAACACTTTACCCTTTCTACACCACAGAGAAAATGCCCCATGTTATGGCAGCAGTTGCAAAAAATGCGCTTCGTTGGCAGCCATAGCCAGGTATATTATGATAATTTTCACCATAGGTTATATGCAGATTTTAAAAACAGGGTACTTTTCTCACTTTTCTCACAGAAGTATTGCCATTACGACTAACGAAACCACAAATTATGATTTTATTTTACCTAGCAAGACTTGTCAGCGTCACTTAGAAACAAGAGCTGCAAACGTCTGAGATCTCGTCCGAAGCGATCAACCACTCTATAAATAAAACGTGCCTCTGGCTCTTGTGCACTGTGAATGTCATACCGGCAAAAAAACTGTCAATACAAAAACTAAATCAATTCATCGGAATTAAGATGCTGACTTCATATTTTCTAGAAACTTTTGATTCTTAGTCCGAATTTCTAAGGGGGAAATGCTCGTTTTGCTCCCCTCCAGTGGACGCCCATGGTGAATATTATTGTTGAAAAATGATTATATGCTTGTTGGTAAATATGTTTTTGTTATTTTCCTCAGCCATTTTGTCATAAGAAATTTTAGGGGTACATGCTCATCTAGCGAAATGTTGAAGTGGTACATGGCCACAGTAAGTTTAGGAACCCTTGTCTAATGTGAAGTGTGTTTTTTCGTGTATTGCGTCATAAAGCGAATGGTTGATCGTGCGGCCGTCGCTCAGAGGTTACCTTTAAGCAAGAACGCGTCTGCAGTTGTGGTTTCCGAAAGCGAGAAAGGCATCAGTTCATTTAGCATTCTTCGAACAAAAGTGCCGTTCAACAGGAGTAAAGTAGTAATTGCATTGTAAGTTCAGTTCACTGTCAGTTCGGTTTAATTGAAGAAATTTGACACTTGCGCTCGCCTCTCGGATCTCCATTGCAAAGCTTCCTTTACATTACAGCTGGTGGCTTGATTACGTTGGTGGTGGTGCACTGTCTAATGTCCACCAGAGCAGCATGTAATCATAAACATGGACGCAACTGGGGGACACATGAGCGATGCCCACGCCCCTCCAAAGAAAAGAAACTGTTGTATTATCATGTAGGTCTACACACAGATCAACTACAATTTGCCGTCTTTTTTGATATTCACATAGTTATTTTGCTAAAACTATTCATAAAAAAGGTCATAGTACGGTTGACTGAGCAAGATGACGTCATAACACCACTTCTTAGAGGGGCCCCGCGCCTAGGTCTTGCATTGGGCCCCGCACTTGCTAAGGCCGGCCCTGAGTGCTTACACTGGTTACGTTTTGTAGGCCAAGAAAGTGGCTATTTCTGTTTGTCGAACTATGCGATCTTTCGGGGAATAACCACAGTTTGAAAGCGGTTCATATCATTAATTCAGAAAACGTTTGAAGGGGGTCCCAAAAGGTGGGCCTCGTTTTTCACAAGCTACACATAAATGAGAGCACTGCTGGTGTCACAAACAATATTTTATATCTACAAAAAGTATGTAAAAGATATACCGTAAAGCAGGGTCTCAAAACTACGCCCCCCTGGCCAAATGCTGCCAGCGAAGCCATTCCATTCGGCCCTGAAGCCGTTTCCATCCGGCCGCAAAGACATTTTGTCAGTAATGAAAAACTAACATATTTACAAAAAAATTCATGATTTGACAACATGTAACATATCAACATATCCCGAAAAAATCACATTACGTAAGATGTCCGGCCCTCGAACTGTTGTATAATAGCTAATTATGTGGCCCTATTTGGTTACCCCTGTCTTAATGCCAGGGGTCAAGACAATGAAGAATTCAATCAGCCTGAAAGATTGCGACTGCTCATCAACACTGCATCGACAAAAGTTGCGCAACTTCGTTTGGGCATTATGCCTTCACAAAGGTCATGATCACTGCCCAGAGATTTCTTTATAGTGATGAGATGAAGCAATCGTTTCAAAATCGGCTTCGAGAAGACTGCAGTTAGTTTGCTGTTATTATGAGAACAGCGCTTTCGGTGAAGCAGACAACTTCTGTTGTTTTCTCAACAGATCAGGATTCGCCGAAAGGCGACGGAGTCGAAAAGTTTCAGCGCCGTACTTCATATAGTGGCGAACTTCAGCAAGGTGAGCGACAATTGTTTGCCTGTCACGGTGCTGCTATTATGTCTCGTGATCGTAATGAGCAAGCATTTGAGGAGGTGAGCTTTTGCAAATGTGTCTCCGACACCACCATAATTGCCCCTCACTGTGCTCCCAATTCCCGGTAGTCATCATTGTCATGACATTTGTGCTTATAAAATTTCCATATCTTTGTTTCTAAGTTGACGACACAGTTAGTAGAAAAAGAGTAGTAAAGTTTTAGCGTAATTTCCATAATAACAATAGGACCAGGAAATTAGTTGGTTGTATTCATCAAAAATTGATGCAAATGTTGAAGCTTTGTTAGTGTTAACCGATTGTTCACAGCTAGACTAAAGGTGACTTCACACAGAATCCGGTTACGGCTTGCGAACCGGCTTATGGCCAACGGCAGTCTTCACACATGCTCCGTTGGCCGTATCCGGCTGGATTTTCTCGGTTTCGAACGGCTTACGGCATACTTAAAATTGGTGTAAGTAAGCCGGATTGCTGTGGTTGTCGGTGATGGTGTTCTTGCTGCATGTGTGAAGACTACCATTGGCAGGGGCGCACGCAAGGGGGGCTGAGGGGGATAGAGCCCCCCTTAACGGAAATCGCCTAAACACAAGTTAATTGCTGACATTTGTTAAAACCCACAACAATTCCGCACATGCATACATAACTATATAAAGATTTCTATTATAACTAGTGGTGCAGTGATCTGTTACCTTGTTACGTTACGAGTGTTACACTTCAATTGCAATAAGCAAATCGTGCTAAGACTACAGGAAACCCCCGCTGAAAGTCGCTTTTCGGTAAAGACGTTGCGATTCATGAGTCATAATGGCATTGAGAGAAACCGCTTCATACATGCTATCACGTAGAAACTCTGCACGTGTTGCGCAGTGCGTTACGATTGGAGTTGTTCCTCCTGTAGTTCGAATATCGGGTACCGTGATAGTCGGAAGAGTGCGAGGAAAAATGGATAAATTTGTAGTTGTACAACGCAAGCGGAAAAGGAGTTCGTCAAGAGAAAGAGACTTTTGCAAAAGAGAGAGAAATGACACTAGCTCGTGCTCAACGTCTGCCAGTCAAGTATTCAGTAGTGAAAATGATATTGGTAATTTCGTTGGACCTCCCCTGACTGATGCTGATCGACGAAAGGTATTGTAATTGCTGGTCCCCTCTTTTTCAGGTTTCTCGTTTCCATGTGTAACAGTTGGTGCTCAAAATCGAAGTTTCCAGAAGCAATGGTTAAACGAATTTACATGGTTAGCGTACAGTAATGTTTACAATGGAGCTTTTTGCAAATGGTGCGTTGTGTTTCCTCCTCAGACTGTCAGTCGTAGCGCAAAACCTCCCGGTTCATTAGTTTCGGGACCACACTGCAATTATAAAAAGGCAAAGAAACATTGCAGTAATCACAAAAACTGTCACTATCATAATTATGTGCAGCCATGTTCGATAACTTTGTGCAGACAGATGCCGACAAATTCAGAGATGTACGAAATGCTTTAAACAGCAGTCGACAGAAGGCTGTCGAGGAAAATCGAAATAGTCTTTCCCATACCATCAGAACTATTGAATTTTGCGGTCGCCAAGAAATACCATTGAGGGGTTACAGAGACGCTGGTGCATTTTCACTGAACGAAATTGATTGCAATTACGGAGTTTTTAAAGCTGCCTTAAGACTGCGAGTAGAGGCTGCTGACAAACAAACACCTGACCTCTTTTTAAAGGTTCCCCGCAACGCTTCATATTTAAGCTGGAGAGTGCAAAATCAAATTATATCTTTGATGGGTGATGCCATACAAAAGCAAATACTTTCCGATATTTCCCAATGCAGGCGCACAACCAGGGGGGGCATTTTCCCCCCCGAAAAATTTCAAAACATTGCATACCAATTTTGACATTTGCAGAAACTTTCAAAGAATAACGACGTAATTTTATATTCTAATCATTTTTTAGAAAAGTCTTATGTGAATTTGTCTTTGTCCTACTGTTAACATTTCTTCTTACAAAATTTATCGTAAGACAGGCCATCTGATCGAAAATTTCGTAAAAATTGGTATATTACCACAAATATGTTGGAATTGTCAAAACTTGGGAGATAGAGTAAAATTTTGGTATTTCTAAGGCATATTTTTATCCTTTTGTTCGTGTACCACTTATTTTCTGAGACAGGTTTCAATTTGGCCTCTTGTAACTTTATAACATTAACTTTATAACTAACTTATAACTACAGTTTCTCTTCTGATGGTTTGGGAAAGACAATTTCGATTTTCCTCGACAGCCTTCTGTCGACTGCTGTTTAAAGCATTTCGTACATCTCTGAATTTGTCGGCATCTGTCTGCACAAAGTTATCGAACATGGCTGCACATAATTTATGATAGTGACAGTTTTGGTGATTACTGCGATGTTCCTTTGCCTTTTTATAATTGCAGTGTGGTCCCGAAACTAATGAACCGGGAGGTTTTGCGCTACGACTGGGGTACTGTTGAACCGTGCAAACCGCTGAAACTTTCAAAGTAATAGGAGAAATCTTCACATGTTGGTTGTTATTAAAAAGTTTGTGGTCACGTCAAACCGCTTGTTCTTCTACGACCTTTTGATTACTTTTGTTAGGGGCAAAACGGATCACCATTATTAACGTAGTACAGGGATGGGCAATTAATTTGACTAATAGGCCACGCATAGCGGAGGGCCGTACATTCTAATGGCAATTGAAGCAAGTCTCGGTTCAAGTTAACCTCAGCACGAACGTTTACTGTGATGGGCTGGAGGAAATTTCAGATATGAAGATTTTTCTGAATGCTTCCGCGGGCCACTGTAAACGCTGTGGCCCGTGGGCCGCTATTTCCCAAACATGACTTAGTACAATTCTTAAAAAACGTTGTTTCACTGCATTTTCGGTTCGAAACCTTTTAACTAAATTTAGCGTGAGGACTGTTTCACGTTTTGTGTCTTCTGGGTTGGTACCAGTACCACGGTTTGGGAAAAAGGGTTTAGTATAGTGTCATATGAGTGCTAGTGTTGCGATCGGAAATCCCGAGCGGCATATGCGCAAAGCTTCGCACCGTGGCAGCAAGCAACAATAGAGTTCACATGCCATGATCACTCTATCATTGCTTATTCGCGCCACATATATGTATGGTGTTGTTCTTCACGCACATCCCGTTCGTGGTGAATCACACAATCAACGCAACACCACCGGAAAGGTTGCAACAACATCCCCTCCTTTTTACAACGAACCGCACCGATCGCACGTTCTTTGTGTGAAGGCTGAACTCCGCACGACCTTCACATCCTGGTAACAGCACCATTTTGTTGCGATAGGAAATCCCGAACGGCATATGCGCAAAGCTTCGCACTGTGGCAGCAAGCAACAATAGAGTTCACATGCCATGATCACTCTCCGCGTACGCTAGTCGCTACGTTCAATCGTTCACAAGTTAATATCGGCAGAGCTTCCACGCCACGATCACTCTATTATTGCTTGTTCGCGCCACATATATGTATGGTGTTGTTCTTCACGCACATCCCGTTCGTGGTGAATCACACAAACAACGCAACACCGCCGGAGAGGTTGCAACACATTCAAATTTCATTCATTCCGTTTATGTTAAGGAGTTGGAGTCGGAAATTTTGGAAAGGTCGGAGTTGGAGTCGGAAATTTTGGAAAGGTCGGAGTTGAAGTCGGATAGTTTACCTCCGACTCCGCAACCATGGTTCTAATTCAAGAACCACCTCACCTTTTTTTAATTCAATGCAGCAAAATCCACAGAACGCAACGTCTAACACAACAAAAAAATTCTGCAGCAAGATTGAACTACCCTTTGCAAAAATGATCACATTTACTCCCAGGTTATAAATCTGCAACGCCGGTGCATTTTCCCTTCATAGGAATGTAACTTGCTGAAAACTGAAAACGCTATAATGAAAACGACGTAGACAACTAAATTGGATTTTGCATTTGTAAACACTTTGTTTATGTTGTCTTCACACGTTCTGTAAGACACACTTCAGATACTTCAATTTGAAAACACGTTCAAAATAAGTCATTCATGGCACGAGTAATGCTTCAGATTTGTTTACGAGAATAAACTCTAAAAAAGTGTATACCTGTTTCCCACACCTGATCAAGTCGCGCAATAAACCGTAACCCTAGTTGTTTGTTTGAACATCTATTAGATTCATTGGAAATGGAGCATTGAGGCTTATATAGCTGATGTGGATTGCTTTTTTTCCTTCAACGGTTTTTGGCAATTGCTCTTGACTTCGTTAGTCACAATACTGCAATTCAGTGGAGATAAACGCATTCAGTGGAGATAAGCGCTTCTGGTTTTCCACTATGAAAAGTTATTCTCAAAAGATTCATTAGTTTATACATAGAGGACGCATGCACTGGCGATTCTAGAATTGAAAAAGTGTGGAGAGGCGCCGCGGGCGCAAGGAAAAGGTAGGGGGCAACATAAATATCTATCCTGCATGGTGATTTTCCGTTATTTTGAAGATTAATTTGCTATGATTAACCCTTTCAAACCCAACATAGGCTTGTGAATATTGTTATATTTGGTCTAGCGTTATTATTCACTGAAGACATCTAACGCCACTAGAATAAATCGCACGCTTGTACTGCTATGTTGAATATTCTGTGCTAACTATGCAGCTTCCACAGCACTACACATTTGACTCGAAACACTATTTTGCGTACACGATTGTGCTGGCACCACATGAACGAAAATAGCTGCACGAAAGTGAATACAATTCACATGAAAGCGAAATGTTTCAACCACGAATTCCATCCTGTCACAGAGACAAGTAGGCTGGTGATAGTCAACCAGTTTCGTGAAAATATTCTGACGACAAAGCAATTAAAAAATCATCTACCAACGGGTTGGTGACTACTGACTAATTCGTTTTTGTGGTAGCTTACGGACACTTCATGATTGTGGTGTAACCATAACAATCTTATGAAACTACCATCACGAGTGTTATCCATCTGCAGCATGGATAAGGTAAGGACTATTCGATGCACTATGCAGTTAACAACAGCGAGGCTTCGGCACCAGTGGCACCTAAAGTAGCATAGCCGCGCCGCAGATAGGCTTATGTGCATCGGTGTTTATGGCGTGTACCTGATAGCAAGACGTAATAGCAGGCGCAAAACTTGCTTTGCAGAATATTCCCAACAAAGTTGTTAATTTGAATATTCACACTAAATTTTCCTCTGACTGATCCTCAAAAACTGATTTTTAAACCCTGCGTTGATTTATGACTGTTTGTCATAAGCGAAACATGCACTAACTCTAATAAACCAAAACAAAGATTCAGGCAAATAAACAATGAGCAATATGATTCTCACAGAAATCCATGCACAGTCTACGTTAGAATTTCATATCAACAACAACTCAATGTAACTTAATCCGTCGATTATCATGTTGATTGTCAAATTTATTAACGAAATCATCTAAATCTATTTTTCACCTCCTACCATTTCAGTTACAAATAAGGCAATGTAACTCAATCTTTTACTGGTCATGGAATTTCTGATGAATGTTTTCACAAATTTCATTTTTAAAAAACTTATCTCGAATGAAGCGCTGGTGACGGGAAGAGTTACATCTGTTAGTAACAACTTGTATAAACAATCAAACTCAGCTTTGCAGCTTTGTAAGGAGCTATAAACGAAAGAAATTGTTTCGAGTGATGTAGGAAACTGCGACTCTTTCCGAAGGAAATAGTTTGCCAGAGGTATTTCATGTTTTACATCATTTTCACTAATTGACAGGGCTCGATCTAGAACCAAAAATAAGGACGTCTGAGGAAAATTTGATTATGTTACCTAAATAGAAAACAATTGTTTCTGTTTGCACGACCAACGTCAGTTCATATCATTGCCTATATATCTTCAGCAACCATTTGCTTCAGCAATGTCTTATTTTCGACTTCCTTCATGTAATTGTCACGGAAAATGTTTTCTTCGCTTGCTTATTTCTTGAATCAAAATGCTAAACCTTCGCTACAAAACCAGTTTTCCTAAGTATCCTAACCAGAGTAGACAGCTTACAGCGCTAACAATACCTGATAGTGCGTTATGTCTCTGTGCTGCAAGATTTTAGTACTTTCATGATATCAAAAAACTTTGATTACAAGATCTTAACGATGAGATAGTCTGTATGTCTATCAGATATTGCTTATTTAGAATTGTTATGCTACAGAAAGTAAGAAAAAATAAGGACGCAAGTCACAAACAAAGACATTTCTTAGAAACAAGGACAGTTATATTTTCTAAGACGTAGTACTTTAAAATAAGGACAAATCTCAGAAATAAGGACGGTATGGTAGCCCTGCTAATTGAATATGCATTTGCGAAAATTTTCAGTGTATTTCTGAAAAAAATGTTTGACCTCCCGGGAAAAGAGCTGAAATACCGGAAAGAACTGCTCCTGAATCATTACAAAAAATCCTTACAAAGATCTATAAGGTTGCAGGACATGGGTGAGTAGGCTTTTAACTGAAGTCACGAACCAGTTCCGTACAAAGGCGCAGCCAGGGGGGGTGCTGAAGGTGCTCAAGCACCCCCCTTAGCGATCAGGATATTGATGTTTATTTTCTTAGTTTTTCACCAACATTGTACTGTAAGTCGAGATTAGGTGCATTGCAAAATGTTCTTTGGCAGTCCCACAGGCGTAGCAACACATTCCTTATCAAACCAAGCGTTTATGAATTTTCGAGATTTGAGAAATATTAAAGCAGCTTTCTTCATTCCTGCATGTTTTGCGCTACCATACATAACAAGAGCTGGGTGCTGTCGTGCTCTGCCAGTGTGGAAACAAGCATGACATTTGAACTACCAACAGTGTCGATTGATGTGT